>Ga0114970_10004310_pt1 | contig 10363 bp, 10 predicted proteins | sample M_140205_XF_Meta_FD_87030 | JGI IMG/M metagenome (GOLD analysis project Ga0114970, IMG submission 87030) | Freshwater microbial communities from Lake Montjoie, Canada to study carbon cycling - M_140205_XF_MetaG | ecosystem: Environmental > Aquatic > Freshwater > Lake | place: Lake Montjoie... | reverse complement strand
TTTTATCATTTATATCATTCAAGACTAAAACAGGTGCGGGCAATCCTAGTTGATTAGCCATTAAACTATACGCACGTTCACGTAATGATTTTTTTGATTCTTCGTTTAAAAGTAGCGTATCTCCTTTTGCAAAAAAGTTTTGATAAATATGTAAAAACACTTTGTCTTGCCCCATAAATTCCGGTGCAATATATTTATTGGTGAATTTAAAAAGTAAAAAGGGATAAATTTCTTTACCTGTTTTAGCGACTGTTAACATATATTGCACCTCTTCTATGATAGAATCTGGTTCACGCGAAACATAGTTTTTAAAATATTCATCTAGCTTATCTTCAAAAAACGGCGTACGTATTAATCGGTTATCATTAAAAATTACATTGTCCCAAAAATGATTTTTTACATAGAAGTAAGGATATAATGAATCTAATTTTCCTTTCACCATAGGCATTGCAGGCGCTTCGGGACGTTGCATAACATTTAAAAAGAAACTTGTCATTGAGTTGGGATACGCTTTCATTACATTTGTTCTAGCAGCTTTTACTTCCTTATCCTTCGTAACATATAATTCTTTATAGGTGGCAGAATCTTTAGCATTGGCTGCAGACTTGTATTTATTTTCAATAACACTTAATTGCATTCCTAAATCATTAATTGATTTAGAATATTGTTGGAAAATTTCATTTTCTTTTGATCCTATAATTTGAACATTATTTATGGAAAGTGTATCGGCTATTATTTTAAAATGTTGTTCTTCATCCACCAAGAAATCAAATAGAATAGAATATTTAGGAGATACTACAAAGTATATTCCTGGAGTTAATTTTGTTTTTGATTCAAAAACACCTTCGCTTTTGTCATTTAATAATGCAGAATCGGCCAAAACCCTATTTCTACCATAATTGGTACCAATATATATTTTTGTGTTTTGATAAGGCTTTAAAACTATTTGAATAGCGTGCCCTTTGGAGGGGAGGTTTCCTTTTGTATTTATATTTGATGTAGCCTTTGTGGCTTGTGCCAGCACCAATAAGGGCAACAGGGTTGTTAACAAAACAGCAAAACATATTTTTCTCATTAGATACCTATTTTTATTTTCTTTTAAAAAGCAGGGTAAAAATAACAATATATACCTTAAATATAATGCTTGGGTAGTACCTTTGTTTCCGTGAGAAAATTTAAACAAGCCCCGCTATTAGAAAAGGTATTAATTGAAGATTATGCTGCAGAGGGCAAAGCGCTTGCTAGGGTAGACGGCAAGGTTATCTTTGTGGAAGGCGCTGTACCTGGCGATGTGGTGGATATTCAACTACAAAAAAACAAGGCCGATTGGGGTGAGGGATTTGTAAAGCATTTCCATTCTTATTCAAATATACGCGTAACACCTTTTTGTAGTCATTTTGGTGTTTGTGGTGGCTGTCAATGGCAAATGTTACCTTATGAGCAACAATTGGTGTATAAGCATAAGCAAGTTGTAGATAATTTAACAAGAATTGCTAAAGTTGCTTTACCCCCTATTCCTCCTATTTTAGGTGCAGCAGATACGCAAGGCTATCGCAATAAGGTTGAGTATACTTTTGCAACCGAAAAATTTATTCCATTTGTTGAGTTTAAAGCAATGAAAGCTGCTGCAGAAAATGGCGACATGGCAATTATGGAAAAAGCCCCTGGTGTTGGTGGTTTTCACGCAAGAGGATTTTTTGAAAAAGTAGTTGAAATTGACACTTGTTATTTACAAGCTGAACCCACTAATCATTTAAGAAAAAAGGTGGCCGCTTTTGCATTGGAAAATAATATGCCGTTTTATAATATTAAAATGCATACGGGTTGGTTGCGTAATATGTTTATTCGCAACACGACTAAAGGAGAATGGATGGTGAATTTAGTGTTAGGATATGAAGCAAAAGAAAAAAGAGAAGCCTTATTTACTATCCTATTAGAACGCTTCCCTCAAATTACTACACTCTTATACACCATTAACGCGAAACGCAATGATAGTATGCAAGATCTCGTTCCACAGGTATATTCGGGTAGTGGCTATATCACAGAATATTTAGAAGACTTTCAATTTAAGATAAGTCCAAAATCATTTTTTCAAACCAATTCAAAACAGGCAGAAAAGTTATATCAGGTAACGCGTGACTTTGCAGAATTGACGGGTAAGGAAATTGTGTATGATTTATATTGTGGCACAGGAAGCATTGGTATTTTTTGTAGTAAAAATGCAAAAAAAATAATTGGAGTGGAGATGGTAGAAGAAGCGATAGAAGACGCAAAAGAAAATGCAAGCTTAAATAATTTAACTGAAACTGCTTTTTTTGCAGGAGATGTGATTAAAATTTGTGACGATACATTTTTTGAAACACATGGCAAGCCAGATGTTATTATTACCGATCCTCCAAGAGCAGGAATGCATGAAAAGTTGGTACATAAATTGCTGGCCATGGAAGCCCCTTTAATTGTGTATGTAAGTTGTAACCCAGCAACTCAGGCAAGAGACTTATCTTTATTGAACGAAAAGTATACGGTCACTAAAATTCAACCAGTGGATATGTTCCCACATACCCTTCATATTGAAAATGTAGTTCAATTAAAAAGAACCGATTTATTAAAATAATTTACGCAAATCATTTAGCATGACGCAATTTAGGCCCACAAGATTCGAAGTTTTACCCACTATTATAAAAAACTTATTGATCATCAATGGGCTTGTATTTTTAGCTCAAAATACTTTCGCAGGCCCTACTAGCTCATTTTCTTTCGAAGATTATTTTGCTTTACATGCTTGGCAAAGTGATTTATATAAGCCTTGGCAATTGATAACGCATATGTTTTTGCACGGAGATTTTGGACATATCTTAGGCAATATGTTTGCGTTGTGGATGTTTGGATCTATTTTAGAAAACGTATGGGGGCCAAAACGCTTTTTACTTTTTTACATGTTATGTGGCGTAGGCGCGGCAGTCATTCATCTTGCTATTTTATCGTATCAATTAGTGCCCTTAGTTTCTGAATACGAACATTTATTAAGCCTTAGTAAAACAAACGCTGCGGGTTTTAGCGATGCCATTTTAAATTATTCAGCAAAACATCAAATTCCTCTTTCACAAATACTAGCAGACAATAAAGTAGATCTTTCCACCCCAGGGTTAGCGCCGCAACTAATGGAGTTAATTACTACGTATTATAATAAATCTATTGGTACCGCTACATTAGGGGCAAGTGGTGCAGTGTTTGGCATCTTAATAGCGTTTGTCTATTTATTTCCTAACACCTATATCTATATTTATTTTTTGTTTCCTATAAAAGCAAAATGGCTGGGAATTTTATATTTTGCTTTCGAAGTATATAAAGGAATACAAAATGCAGCAGGCGATAACGTAGCAAGATGGGCACATGTAGGGGGCGCTATCATCGGATTTTTATTGGTGTATATTTGGAAGAAGAAAGGCGTACAGTAATAATTTCATAGCGGTAAAAATTTAGCATGCAAAACGAAACAGTAAAAAAACCATTAATAGGATCAGACAACAATGCATTAATTGCATTGCTATCTATTAATTTAGTAGTGTACGCTTTAATAGGATTTTTAAAAGTGGTGTATTATTTAAATAGCGTTCCATTAGAACAGTTTTATACACAAATAATGCAACCTAGTATTTTACCTATTAGTTTTTTCGAACTTTTTCATCAGCCTTGGACGTTATTAACTTATTATTGGGTGCACGATGGATTTTGGGTTTTATTGACCAATATGATTTGGTTGACCGCTTTTGGAGTTTTATTGCAAGAACAAAATGCCAACAAACATATTTTCCCCATTTATTTTTATGCAGGAATAACTGCAGGGCTTGCTTATCTTTTTATGGGAGCAACATTAGCCATAATGGGCGCGCAAGTGGGCGTAATGGCATTGGCGATGGCTGTTGTAGGCTTTGCACCTCAATACCGATTACTTAAAAATGTAGGAGGTGGAATACCGGTATGGATATTGACCTTAGTTTACTTAATAATACAAGCATTTAGTATACAGCCGGCTAGTTTTGCTTTAATAGCAAGCTATTTAGTTGCGGCCAGTACAGGAACGCTGTATGTAATGTTATTAAGTAAAGGCACAGATATTGGCAAATGGATGCATCAACTATTACATTTGTTAAATAACAGTTTAGCCCCTAAAAAATAATAAGTCTTAACCATCCCTATACGTATGGCAAAAAAATCTAGGGTAAGAAATTTCGGAAAAAAAGTTTTTCTTTTTTTTAATCTATTGGTTTCTTTATTATTATTATATCCTCCATTTTTTACACCCTCTTCTTTTATTTGGGTCAATGGGTTTTTAGGATTAATGACCCCCTATTTAATTGTCATTGAGATTTTATTATGTATTTTTTGGTTGATTGCTAAACCTATTATGACATTAGTTCCTTTGACTACACTAATAATAGGATGGCAAATAGTAGGGTCTGTATTTGCATGGCATCCAGGCACACCCTTTTCCCTTAAAAAGAAAGAAAATGTTTTACGCGTATTAAGTTGGAATGTAAAAGGCTTTAATGGTATAAATTCCTCAAGTAGTTTAAAATTGCGCACAGAGGATATGGCTTATTCCATTCAAAAATGGAATCCAGATATTATTTGTTTACAAGAATATAATACCAACGAAAGACCCAATGATATTGGGAATCACGCAAATTATTTTATAAAAAAATATCCATATTATTTTTTCTCTAAAGATTTTCAAATTGCACAAAATGATTATTATTCGGGCTGTATTATTTATTCAAAATATAAAATACTAAAAGCAGAACGTATTGCATATCTAAATCAAGAAAGCCTAATAAGTGTATTGATTTTAAAAGGAGATGATACTATTCAGCTTTACACCACTCACCTAGCTTCTTATCGTTTTAAACAGAACGATTTTGATGCTATTGATCAATCAACTCTTTCTAATTCTATTTCCTTAAAGGGGAAAAGAGGGGTGTTAAGAAAAATGCGCAACTCCTTTATGGAAAGAGCCGTACAGGCATCCATTGTCCAGGAACACCTTTCTACCACAAAATATCCGGCAATTATTACAGGTGATTTTAATGATGTTCCCAGCTCTTATACCTATAAAATCATCAAAGCAAACTGGCAGGATGCTTTTTTAGAAAAGGGCTTTGGCATTGGAGCCACTTATTTAGGTATTTCACCCACTTTGAGAATTGATTATATCCTAGCCAATAGTGCATGGGAAATTAAGGCATGGGAGTCGATAGATGAAAATTTAAGCGACCATCATATGATCATGGCCGACCTTCTTTTAAAGAAGTAAGCTCGCTTATTTTACAGAAGATTTATCCTATTTAATTTAAAATAAAATATCTTTGAGGCAATACGCACTATGCCACTTAAATTATACAATTCACTATCCCGTCAAAAGGAAATATTTGAACCGCTCAATGCACCTTATGTAGGCATGTATGTTTGCGGTCCTACGGTAAGTGGTGAAAGTCATTTAGGGCATGCACGTCCATTTATTACATTCGATGTTTTGTATAGATATCTAGTTCACCAAGGGTATAAAGTAAGGTATGTAAGAAATATTACTGACGCAGGACATTTTGAAGAAGAAGGAAAACAAGCTGAAGATAAAATTGCAACTAAGGCTATTTTAGAAAAGTTGGAACCCATGGAACTAGTGCAAAAGTATACGCACTTGTATCATTGGGCGATGGAGCAATTTAATAATTTACCTCCAAGCATTGAACCTACTGCCACTGGCCATATTGTAGAGCAAATAGAAATGATAAAAAAAATAATCGCAGATGGGTTTGCATATGAAGCCAATGGATCTGTTTATTTTGATGTTATTAAGTATAATGATGTCTATTCAAAAAAGAATCAACCTTATGGAATATTAAGTGGACGTAATTTAGAAGATCAATTAGATACCACACGTGAACTAGACAATCAAGACGAGAAAAAAAATAAAGTAGATTTTGCTTTATGGAAAAAAGCACCAGCAGAACATATTATGCGTTGGCAAAGCCCCTGGGGGGAAGGGTTTCCGGGCTGGCACATTGAATGTTCAGCGATGGCCACAAAATATTTAGGCAAAAAATTTGATATCCATGGTGGCGGGATGGATTTACAATTTCCGCATCATGAATGTGAAATTGCACAAAGTACAGTTTGTAATCATGAAATGCCTGCACGTTATTGGGTGCATAATAATATGATTACTATAAACGGCCGTAAAATGGGCAAGAGTTACAATAATGTAGTTAAGCTAAGCGAATTGTTTGACGGTAGTCATCCAATTTTAACGCAAGCCTATAGTCCTATGACGGTAAGGTTCTTTATTTTACAAAGTCAATATCGCGGCACGCTCGATTTTAGCAATGAAGCCTTACAAGCCTCTGAAAAAGCGCTTAAAAGATTAATGGAAGCGTATGAGTGGTTAAAAGCACAAAGCTTTACAAAAGACACCAAAGCGACTGATGAAAACATAGACAAGCAACTTAGTACTTGGGTCAATGAACTAGGTGAATTTATGGATGACGATTTAAATACTGCGAAAGTGGTGGCTAATTTGTTTGAAATAGCACCTATTATTAATTCCTTAAAAGACAAACACATTGCTGCTGACGCTATTGCTGGCAACACTTGGATTCATACTCAAGCGCAGTTAACCATTTTCATCGAAAATATATTAGGCCTTAAGGTTATTAAAGGGGCCAACCAAGCTCAATTACATGGAGTGATTCAATTATTAATTGAAATTCGCAAAGACGCTAAATCTCGTAAAGATTTTGCTACCAGCGATAAAATTAGAAATCAATTAATAGATATGGGTATTCAAATCAAAGACGAAAAAGACGGAGAAGTTAGTTATAATCTTTCCTAGGCCTTTCTTTAGTGATTACAGTCGTCAGCGTGAGCATGATTATGCACTCTGCAACGCGTATGATTGGTAACATGCGCAATAATGATAAAAAATGCAGCAGGAAATAAAAGTACTATTTCAATATTTCTAAACACCATTCTACTTAACATAAGCCCAATACCAAGGCTAAATAAAATAATGGGTCCATAAGAATGATGGTGCTTTTTATAGCCATGGTATAAAGAATAGGCGCCAATCGCAAAAGAAAGTAAAATCATTCCCAATTCAAAGCGCGTATTGTGTAATACATTAATGCCTAAAAGGGGTAAACTGCTAAAAAATAATGGCAATAAGGCACAATGAATTGCACAGGCTAGTGAAGCCCCGATACCAATAGCATCCCAATTCCATTTTTTAAACATACAACAAAGATAATCCAATTATTTTCAATTTGTAGAACTATACCTGTTATTGCCTGAACACCTATTTGCCCTAAAATAATATTACCTTTAGGGTCCAAAACAAATGCCGCATGTCTAAAAAATTTCTTTACTATATTTTATTTTTCTCCTTGTTATTGGCAGCATTTTTTTATTTCTTATTCAAGGGAACCAATAATTGGAAAGTACAATTACCTATTTTAAGCTATGTACAGCCTTTTCATTTTACCAATCAGGATGGTAATGCTTTTAGTGATAAGGAATTGCTTAACAAAATAACAGTTGTTGAATATTTTTTCACCACTTGTAAAGGCATCTGCCCTAAGTTAAATACCAACATGAAGGATATTTATGCGATTTATAAAAATGAATCCGATTTTCAAATTGTATCACATACCTGTAATCCAGGCACAGACTCGGTCCCCGTATTAAAAAGATACGCAGACTCTTTGGGTGTTGACACTAAAAAATGGATATTTTTAACGGGAAGAAAAGATAGCTTATACCTGATGGCACGTGGCTCTTATTTATTAGACGACCCCAAAAATAATGTTGAAAAAATAGAAGATCAGTTTATTCATACGCAGTTCTTCGCATTAATTGATAGAGAAGGAAAAGTAAGAGGTAAAATTTATGATGGATTAAAGTCACTTGAAATTGAACAACTCAAGCAAGACATTTCAAAATTGTTAAAAGACAAAAAATAGCCCATGATTTTTGTAACAGGCGCTAGCGGACTAGTGGGTTCTCATTTAATAAAATCTTTATTATCAAAAGGAAAATCGGTAACGGCCTTATATCGCTATAAAGCGCCTGTATTTGAAGGTGCAGAAAAAGTAAAATGGGTTGCAGGTGATTTGTTAGATGTTACTGCTTTAGCCGAGGCTATGGAAGGTGCAACGCATGTTTATCATTGTGCTGCCATTGTATCTTTTTCGCCTAGCAAAAGCGAAGAAATGATAAAAGCCAATCAAGAAGGCACCGCTAATGTGGTTAATATTTGCTTGGATAAAAAAGTACAGAAATTGGTTTTTGTAAGTTCTGTTGCCGCACTAGGTCGTATTAGAGAAGACGAGCCAATTGATGAAACAATGAATTGGACGCCAGAAACGAGTAATAGTGTTTATGGTAAATCTAAATACTTAGCAGAAATAGAAGTATGGAGAGGTATGGCCGAAGGTTTACATATTGCTATTGTCAATCCAGTGATCATTTTTGGTGCTGGGGATTGGAATAAAGGTTCTTCAGAAATTTTTAAATCGGGTTATGACGAATTTCCTTGGTTTACCAAAGGCATAAGTGGATTTGTGGATGTATTAGATGTGGTAGAGGCAATGCAATTATTAATGGAAAGTAATATTACCGGGCAGCGATATATTATTAGTGCTGAAAATCTAACCTATAAAACGGTATTCACACAAATAGCAACGGCTTTTAATAAAAGACCCCCTTATAAAAAAGTAACGCCTTTATTAGCAGCTATTGTTTGGAGACTAGAAGCCATCAAGAGTTTATTTACGGGGAAAACACCTTTGCTCACCAAGGAAACAGCAGCAACAGCGCAGGCCTTGGTGTATTTTAATAATCAGAAATTTTTAAAAGCCTTCCCTGAATTTAAGTATCGTAGTATAGTTACTACTATTAAAAGGGTTTGTGCCGAATTAACTGATTTACATAGTTTATAGTTCTAACTGCCGCTTTTTTTAGTAACTATCCTTGTTCCATTATTTTTTTCTAAAGAGCAGGGATACGTCTAATCCATACCAACTCTCTTCTTTTTATAGAAGCATCTTCGGCAGGAAATCCCATATACACTTTATTGCCCTCGATACTAGATAAAACGGCAGCTTGCGATAAAACCACTGCATTTTCTCCAATGGTTAATGTTTTATTGACACCTGCTTGACCCCATATAGTAACCCCCGATTTTATTTTTACACCACCTGCAATACCCACTTGGGCAGCAAATAAACAATTGGCTTCAATTTGGGTATCATGTCCAATATGAACCATATTATCAATCTTGGTTCCCATGCCAATAATAGTATCTCCACTCACGCCTCTGTCTACAGTGCAACAAGCACCAATTTCTACCTTGTTTTCAATAATAACCCTTCCGCAACTCAATAGTTTTTTATACCAAGCTTCACGATTCTTTTTTGAATTATAATAAAAGGCATCACTGCCAATCACTGTGCCAGCTTGAATGATTACCTCGTCTCCTATAATAGTGTCTGCTAGTATTGTTACGTTAGGATAAATCAAACAATTCTTTCCAATTTGTACATTAGCGCCTATAAATACATGTGGCATTATCACAGTACCCTCGCCAATAATCGCATCATCATCAATGGCTTTATCACTTAGTTTCAATGGTTTAAAGTGCTTTACAATTTTTAAATAGGCTTCAAATGGATCTGCACAAAATAATAATGCCTTGCCTTCTGGTATCTCCACTTCTTTATTATTAATAATAATGCATGTAGCAGCACTATGTAAACAGGTATTATAATATTTAGGATGATCTACAAACACGATATCACCCATTTCAACTTGATGAATTTCATTTACTCCAGTAATTTCTAAAGAAGTATTACCTAATAATTCAGAGGAGGTTAAGGTAGCTAACCATTTAACCGAAACGGGTGCAGAAAGCTTCATAAGTATGTTTTTGGCCTAAATCAAAGGTAGGGAGCCTTTTTTGTAAAAAAATCTTTTTAACGCTTTTCTCTATAAAATGGGGCGAGTATTTTATACAATTTATACCATGGATGAAGTAATGAATATACAAATAGATAAAAAATAGTTTTGCTGAAAGCCTTTATTCATCAATGTTTCAGCAATATAATTTTTTATAAAATGTTGCAACATTTATTTATTTATCCATAAAAATCTTATAAAATATATTTTTAAATACTTCCTTAAATAGCCTAATTGTGGATAACGTCAATAAATTTGTTTAAAATATTTTTTGAATTAGAAAAAAGTATATTTAATATTGTGAAGGGAATCTAATTCCCGTACTTACTAACCCATCTATATACGAGGTCCTCTT
>Ga0114970_10004307_pt1 | contig 10371 bp, 11 predicted proteins | sample M_140205_XF_Meta_FD_87030 | JGI IMG/M metagenome (GOLD analysis project Ga0114970, IMG submission 87030) | Freshwater microbial communities from Lake Montjoie, Canada to study carbon cycling - M_140205_XF_MetaG | ecosystem: Environmental > Aquatic > Freshwater > Lake | place: Lake Montjoie... | reverse complement strand
TGGCTCGCCCAATAAAGAATTACTGTGATTACTTTCCTCATGATAGGGATATGCGAAACCATAGAAAGGTTAAAGCTATTCGTACAAAATTTGGGGTTACTGGATATGCGATTTGGTCAATGATTTTAGAATATTTAACAGGCATTGATGGAAATGTTTTTGAATATTCTGATGTAGAATTTGAGCTAATGGCTGGTGATTTTGGAGTTTCTGCCACAGAAATACGGAATGTGGTGGATTACTGTATCAGATTGGAGATGATATTCCTAAATAACGGCTTTATTAACTCTGAATCACTTGATGAAAGGTTGATTCCGGTATATGAAAAAAGAGGTAGGAGTAAGGATAATAGTAAGAAACAACAACGACTGAACGGTAAATTTGTTAGTAGTAATTCCGTAAGTAACGGAGTTTCTGTGGCAGAAATGCCGCAAAGTAAAGTAAATAAAAGTAAAGTAAATAAAAAGATAGAATATAGGGGCAACATTTTTTTGCTTGAAGAAGAAAAAATAAAACTTGATTTAGAAATTGGGGAAGATATAGTTCAGAAATGTTTTGATTTTCTATCCTCGTATAAAGTTGAAAAGTCCTATAAAACAAAATCAGATTACCTAACTATCAAGAGATGGGTCGTAGATGCCGTTAAGAAGCCAATACAGACATCTTCTTCCAATGTTGGTAATAAGTATCAGAACGAATTAGAAACCGCTAGAAACGCCTTTAAACCAATATAAACGATGATTACCATTTTTAAGAACATTTTTTCCAAAGAACCAAATTACATTTCTGTTGAATCTGCGTTAAAAAGAATACAGCAAGGTAAAAGTAAAACAACGGTAGAGGAGATTAGAAAAACAATTGATAAAGAGAAAGCAAATAAGATAAAATTAAACTTACCATCCATTTGTTTTAGTGGAAAGTTTGGTGCAGATAGGACAGATGCTCAACTTTTAAAGCATAGTGGTTTTATTGTGCTTGATTTTGATAATATTTTTGAATTAAGTGAAAAGCAAACTGAAATAATATCAAATCCATTTATTTACGCTTGTTGGGTTAGTCCTTCGGGTAATGGGTTGAAGGCTTTGGTAAAAATAGCCAATGGAGCAAAGCATAGAGAACACTTTCAAGCGTTACAAGAAGTTTTCCCTGAAATTGACCGAAGCGGAATTAATGTAAGCAGGGTATGTTATGAGAGCTATGACACCGAAATTTACATAAACGAAAATGCTGAATTATTTAAGAAAATTAAAAAAACAGAGAAGGTTGTTGTTTATGAAAAGAATGATGATGATGAAAAGACATTTAAAAATATTGTTACTTGGCTTTCAAATAAAAATGAGGCATTTGTAACAGGGGAAAGGAATAATTTTATATTTAAATTAGCATCTGCTTGTTGCCGTTTTGGTATTAATGAAATGACTGCTAATTCAATGATTCATTCGGAGTTTTTAACTAATTCTGAATTTACAAAAAATGAAGCCAATAGGGCAATCCGTTCAGCTTACAAAGCTAATTCGGGTAATTTTGGTAGCGCATCTTTTGACAAAGAAATCTTGGTAGATAAGGTTTCAAGAAGGGAGGTTGAAGTTGAAAAAGCCGTATTTGATGAAGGGTTAAAGTTGAAGGATGTTATTTACGGAATTGATGTAAAAGAGCAGGCGTTAAAAATTTATGATGAAGGGTATGCTAGGGTTGATGGTATCGGAGTTCCCGAATTGGATGAAAGATTTAAACCAAAGAGAGGTGAAATTACCGTACTTACCGGAATAGGAAACTATGGAAAATCTTCATTTAAAAAATGGTATCAGGCTATGAGGATTATGTTGTACGGAGAGAAGTTCGCTACATTCTCACCCGAAGATAATCCGCCTGAAGAATACTATCATGACTTTGTTGAGATTATATTAGGATGTGATTGTAGTCCTGCAAATCCACATAGACCAAGTAAGCAAGTTTATGAATATGTTTATGATTTAGTTTGCCATCATATATTTTATGTTTATCCAAAGGATGTATCACCTACGCCACAATACATAATGGAAGTATTTTTAGAATTGATTGTTAAGGAGAATGTTGATGGTGTTGATATTGATCCGTTTAACCAATTAACAAATGAATATCAAAAGTTTCAAAGAAGTGATAAATATTTAGAGTGGGTATTGTCGGTATTTTCAAGATTTTCACAAATCAATAATATTTTCTTTTGGATTGTTGCGCATCCAACAAAAATGCAAAAAGCGGCAGATGGCAACTATCCTTGTCCCGATGTGTTTGATTTAACTGATGGGGCTATGTGGAATAATAAGATGGATAATATCCTTGTATATCATAGACCATTTGCTCAAACTGATCCTCAAAATCCGTCTTGTGAATTTCATAGTAAAAAAATAAGAAGGCAAAAGATTGTTGGTAAAAAAGGCTTTATTTTGTTCCAAATGTATTTTCAAACTAGAAGATTTTTATTTAATGGTTTAGATTCTTTGCAGAAATTAATCAATGATAAAAATATAATTTTAAGACCAGATGCGGCGGTGCAAAAGACATTTGATAATTGGGTTCCTTATAAAGATGACAATGGAGAAGAAGTAAATTTTTAATATAAAAAACAAAAACAATGATTAGAATTTCTGTAATCGGAAGATTAGGACAAGACGCAGTCGTAAACAATGTCAATGGTAAAAATGTAATTAATTTCTCTGTAGCTTACAGCGAAAAGTTTAAAAACCAACAAGGAGAAGATACCGAAAGAACAACTTGGGTTTCTTGCGCTTATTGGACAGATAAGCTTAATGTATCCAACTATTTAAAGAAAGGAACGCTAGTTTATACAGAAGGCAAGCCTGAAGCAAAATCTTATCAAAACAATAAGACAAATGAAAATGTTCCTCAATTACATTGTAGAGTATCAACAATACAATTATTATCAAGTAGTAATAAAGAAGAAAACAATTTTTAATGTATATTCACGAACTTAAAAATATTATAGATGTCGAAACCCCTCTTGGTAAAGGAAAAGCAATCGCTTGGATTGACTACGGAACCGAAATCAACACTGTTTGGAAAGTCATATTACAGCACAACGGTATGGTTAGGAACTTTTACGACACAGACATACTTGTTTACCCCAATAAATTGGACGGCGGGGAATTAGATATAGATTATTTCAAAAACAAAAAATAATGGCAAAATTAACCAACTCAACCAAAATTTCATTTGGTAAACAAAAAACAGGAAGAGCAAAGAAAGCTTACAACAAACATAGTCCAAGACCAAAAGCGTACAGAGGTCAAGGGCGTTAAAATTTAAACTATGAATAATAAAGCCGCAAAGAAATTAAGAAGATTGTCTGTGTTTTTAGCTACCACTAAAGGTGGCACTATAGAAGATGCAGAGAGGATTTATAAAAATCTAAAGGTGGTTCATAAGGAAAATAAAAAAGCCCCTAAAAAATAGGGGCTAATTACTTAAACTAATGCAGCATTTGCAGCTGTTGCAATTTGTGCAACAGTTTCAGCGCAATACAATACTCTAACTGGTTGATTTAAACCAGTAGGGAATACACTAACTACTGAATCTGTTCCAGCCGGAGCTGATACGTTAGCTGGTACAGGAGTAGCGAAAAACGCTCCTACAGGTACTGCATAAACTTGAGAAGAACTGAATGTAACTTTAGGCGTACCTAAAATTGTAAGTTGGACCATTTGTGCCATTTTGTTTGATTTTAATTGTTATATAATATTTGATTGGCATTACAAATATAATATTTTTTGCCAAGTTTTTAAAATGTTTAACTTTGATTAAATTAATTAAATTATGAGATTGATTGCGCCTAGTAATAAGGTTATTATAAAAGTGGATTTAGAAAGTAAGAATAGTCACACTTTTAAAGATGGTACAAAAATTAGATTAGAAAGAGTGTATGACAACTTTAACATGAGATATGTTAAGCCTGTAAATGGGATTGTGGTTAATGGAAAAGATATACCAGAAGGAGCTGAAATTCTTATTCATCACAATTCAACACACGATAACTACAAGATATTTAATTATCAAAAGCCAACTACCGAGGCTTCATCGGATGTTCAATATTTTTCTATCCCAATAGAGGAATGTTTTTTATGGAGAGAAGGAAAAGGTTCTTCGTGGAACGCTCTAAACGGCTTTGTTACGGCTTTGCGTATATTTAAACCATATACGGGAATTATGGAAGGAGTAGAGCCTCAATTAATGAAAAACAAGTTGTATATAACAAGTGGTGAGCTAAAGGGTAATGTGGTAGCAACCGTAATATCAAGTGATTATGAGATAATCTATCAAAATGATGACGGAACAGAGGGGAATATTATTAGATTAAGATATTTTAACGATGGTAGCGATAGAAACGAAATAATAGCGGTAGAGCATCATTTAACAGAAATGGTTATAAATGGTGATTTGTTAGTAGGCTATAATAAATCAGATGCTACCAAATTGGTAACAATTTCAACCCCAAATATTGTATGTCTGTAGAAGATAATTTATTAAAACAAATTGCTTTATTGGAAAGCAGATTGGCTTTTTATGAAAACGATGGTGTCGGTAAATTGTATTATAGTTTGCAAAGAAAAGCTAACGAAATGGCTGACTTGCTTAATGATAATAGATTGACTACCGCTATGTTGGAAGATCCAAAAGATAAGACATTTGAAAGGCTTCAAAAAATATGGACGGATGCCGAAAGTGTATCAAATGCAATAAAATCATTGGGAACAATAGCCGGAATTAATCAAGAACCAAAAGAAAGTAAAAAAGAAATCCAAGTTGCTAAAAAGCCGTTTTCTCCTGAAAACATGGCTGATGCGGTTGGAGAATTAGCTGGCAAAAAATTATAATTATGTACGAAAAAATTGAAGGGGGAACCATAATTGATGTTCAAGGTTTAATGTGCAATTTGCCTCCGGAGGGTTATGTTTATAATATAATAACCAAGCAGTTAGAGCATAGAGGGGTGTACGAAAGGTCTAAAAATAAAGAAGAACAATATTGGAAAAGAATACCGATGCCTAGTTGGTATGTTGATACGATGAAGAAATGGGATGACTTTGATAAAAAGAAAAAGGATGATGAGTCTGAATTTTATGATGAAAAGCTTGAAGAATTTAAAAGACAAGAGTGGGATAGAAGATTGAATGGATTTTGGTATATAAATAATGGCATCCCAACTTATTTAACAGGGATGCATTACTTGTATTTGCAATGGTGGTCTATTGATATTGGTTATCCTAAATTCAGGATGCCAGACTTGGAGAAGTTCTATTTTATGGACTATTGTATTCAAGACCCATTGTGTATGGGGATGCTTGAAGTAACTAAAAGGCGTTTTGGTAAGTCATTTGTGGCGGGGTTATTTGTTACCGAATACACAACTAGGACTAAAATGACCAATGGAGGTATTCAGTCTAAAACGGGTTCTGATGCTAAAAAATTCTTTGCCAAAACAGTGGTAAATCCATTTAGAAGATTGCCTAAATTCTTTAGACCAGAATACGATATGTCTTTGGGGGTTAATCCAAAGTCGGAAATGAGATTTCAAAAAACGAATGTAAGAGGTAAGAAGGCGGAGGAAAATGTAGATAAGGATGAATTAGGTTCGGTTATTGACCACCAATCAGCCGATACGGTTGCCTATGATGGACAAAAATTGCATAGATATGTGGCGGATGAGTGTGGTAAAACTACCGAAGTGAATGTCTATGATAGACACGAGGTTGTGCGTTATTGCTTATTAGATGACGAAGGTCAAATCATTGGTAAGGCACTTTATACAACTACCGTAGAGAAGCTTACAACTGAAAAGGATGGAGTTCAAGAAGCGTTCAAATTATTGTGGGAAGAAAGCAATCAAGACAAGAGGCAAGACAATGGGACAACATCTAGTGGTCTTTACAGATTCTTTATGTCTGCAAAGCGTACAAGAAACTTTGACGATTTTGGATTCCCAGACCAAGATAAAACATTGGTTCAAATTTTAGCAGATAGGGAAACAGTTAAAAATAACCCAAGAGCATTATCTGCTCGTATTAGAAAAGAGCCTTTGACAATAGACGAAGCTTTTAGTACAGATTCGGATAAGTGTATTTTTAACGCTATGAACATAGGCGCAAGAGAGGCGCATCTAAAAGAAAACCCAGTATTAAAGCGTCATGTTTATTTCTACAGAGATATAGATCAAATAGTTAGGTGGCGCACTATAACAGACAAAGAACAAGATTTCCATTGGGTAATTACTCAATTTCCGCCAAAAGGAGAGGAGAATAAGCACAAGCTTGATTTGTCATCTAGGAAGCCAAGTAGAACAGATGATGGAGCTATAGCGATTGATGGTTATAGTAATAGTCAAGGTGGTAAATATGGTTCAAAAGCATCTGCTTGGATTGGAAGAAGGTATAATTTATTAGACCCATCAAATACAGGCAAAGCGATTGGGCATTTATACGGCAGACCACAAATTAAAGAAACATTACATGAGCAGGTGATGTTAGCAGCTGAATTTTATGGCTATCAAGCTTGGTATGAGCATAATAGTGATGATTATCTTTCTTATTTTAGAGATAGAGGAAGAGTTAATTATTTAGGTTCTTATCCTTTTGGAGCAATGGACCCGAATAAGAGAGATGCAGATAGGCACAAGGGATTCCCAACAACGCCGTTTAGTTTAACCAAGCAAACAGATGTTGGAATTATGTATTTTGAATATCACATAGATTCTATTGATTTTGAAAACTTACTAGAGGATGCTAAACAATTTGATCCAAATAATAGAACAGAATTTGACCAAACGGTATCATTTTTAATGTTATTAGTTTGCTTAATGGAGCCTGTTAAAAAACAACAAATGAAAGAACCTTTGGTAAAAAGTTACACTCCTAGCTTTAATTAATTAAATTTTTTAATAAATTTTCTTAATATTTAGTATATTTGACACATAAAATTGATATAAATTGTCAGATAGCCCATTATACATAAGCGCAGGAAATACTAGTGGTCAGTCGTTGAAGGACTTTCAACTGACTACTGATGTCCCATCTAAATCAGATTTTGAATATGGGAAAAGAGTGGCGCAAAATATTTATTCAACCATTTATGGCAATCAAACTTATTTTTGGCTTCGCAATAATCGTTTTAGAAAAAACAGACAAATTGCTAATGGAAAAATAGACATGAGTGTTTTCCTTGACAGATTGGAGATGAATAGCAAATCCAACTTTGTAAATATAAATTGGAAATCAATTATTATTGGTAACACAATTGTTGCTAGATTAGTTGGTTCATGGATGAGTAGAAAAGAAAAGATAACTGTTACGGCAGTTGATGAAACATCTGCAAAAAAGAAAAAAGAAATTATAGACGAGGCTGAATTTATTTATCAAAATAAAGAAGTACTTGCACAATTGCAACAAGAGTCGGGTATTCCAATTATTCCTGAAGATCAATTCATAGCAGAGGATAAAGATGATTTAGATATTTGGACAACTGAATTTAATCACTTACCAGAAGAGATACTTTACAGCCTTGGTTGTAATAATGTTTTTGCTGCTAATGGATGGGATGATGTTTTGAAACAAAGAATATTACACGATTCAGCGGAAGTTGGATTAGTGTGTACTTATACTTGGATGGATGAATTAGGGGAAGTTCATGTTCAATGGATTAGACCAGAGAATGCAATTTATTCTTATTCTGATTTTCCTGATTTTAGAGATACAACTTACAGAGGTCATATCGTATCAATGAAGATGAGTGAATTGAGAGCAAGATATGGTAAAGCTAATGGCGGAATTTTAACAGAAGAAGAGATATTTAGAATAGCGCAATCTTCAAAAGAATATCAATTAACAGATAAGTTAAAGTGGATGCAAGATTGGAATGTTTCTTATTTGCGTCCTTATGATGAATGGAATATTGACTTAATGAATTTTGAAATTAGGACTTTAGATTCTGATGGATATACCGTTACCAAAACTAAAAAGAATGGTAGCACTATTATTAGAAAAGGCAAAACAGAAAAGTTAGATGACAATCAAGAATATGTAGAAGAGAAGAAGTGGAACATATACAAAGGCGTTTATTGCCCTGTACTGCAGATGATGATAGAATGGGGTCTTAAAAAGAATATGATTCGTCCACAAGACCCAAAAGAATTAGGAAACGCGGAATTTTCATATAGCTTCTATATGTACGACCCATACGATATGCGTAATGTGGCTGTACCTGAAAAAATAGAAGAACCTATTGAGCAAATGATTTTGGCTAGATTGAAGATACAACAAATGGTTGCCAAGATGGTGCCAGCAGGAGCTTCAATTGATGTTGACGCATTGCAAGAGTTAGATTTAGGATTAGGAGATTCTGTTAAGCCATTAGATGTTCAAAAGATTTGGGAACAAACTGGTAAGCTTTACTATCGTGGTAGAGATGCCGAAGGTAATAGAATACCTGTTCCAATTACAGAATTGGCTAACACAGGATTCGCTCCTCAATTACAAGCTTTAATTCAATTATACCAATTTCATTACCAAGTATTAAAAGATGAATTAGGAGAAGATCCAAATTTGATGAATCAAGCTGCTCAACCAAGAGTTGCTGCATCTAATATTGAAGCTTCAAGACAATTAGCTAATAATGCAACAGAATATATGTATGATGCATATATTTATGTAATGGAAGAAACAGCTAAAAAAGTAGCTTGTTTATTGAATAGAAGCGTAACGCATGGTGCTAAAAAATATAGAGATATTTTAAAAGAAGAAGATGTTAAGGATAGAAATTTTGTAGCTAAAGTTAAGATGTTGCCTACCGATATGGAAATTGCCAAATTGGAAGCAATGATGAACAATGCTATAGCAACTAATCCTCAATTTATAATGTATATTGATCCATTTAAGGTGATGAGAATTGCTAAAGAAAATGCATCATTAGCTGAACTTTATTTTAGACAAGCGCAGAAGAAATTCATAAAAACAGAGCAAGAAAAAGCTCAAGCAAATAGTGAACAAAATGCTCAATCACAACAAGCTAGTATTCAAGCTAAAATGCAAGCTGATACCGTTTTAGATGGTAAAAGAGCATTGGCAAGAGAAAAGGAAATAATTTTACAAGGAGTTTTTGATTTAGCTAAAGCTAATATACCGGTTCCAGCTGAATTACAGCAAGTGGTAGCTAATATGTTGCAAAATGTAACAGTTCCAATAGCTGTTCAAAATGAAGAACAACAAAAAGCTTTAATGCAGCAACAACAAGCTGAACAACAACAAATGCAACAAGCTCAAGAACAAGGCGCGCCTCAAGAAGAACCTCAAATGGAAATGCAACAACAATAAATAAAAATAAAAATAAAATAAAATGGCAACATCAATAAGTAAGCTATTAATTAGACTTCAAAAATTCAGTTCAAAAGTAAGCAAGGTAGTAGATGCTACAAGCGATTTTAATGCTGGCGGATTTTACATACAAGATTTATCTGGATGGGATTCAGCAGTAGTGCAATTTGGTACAATAGCAGGTGAAGGTACAATTACTTTTTATACAACAAATGACGATGGGGCTGTTTCTGATGCTCAATTATTACCTGCTCCACAAGTTCCAGATAATTTTACACCGGTAAAAGGAGTTGATTTGGCAACAAAAGGTGATGTATTGGTTGCTAGCAATGATTCTATCGTTGAATTTGGAATTATTGGTAAATATTTATCATTATCAGGAGATACTATGACTTACCCATTAAGTTATGCTTATGTATTATCAAAAAATACATATACAGGCGCTCAAGAAGCATACGATTTAGGAGTATTACAAGGTACAAGAATTGTATATACTACAACTAATACCTTGTCTAATGCTAATATACTTTATACCGATAGTTCATTAACTCAACCAGTGGTTGGAGATGGTACAAGTTGGTATGGAGTAGCATTGCTTAATAATCAAGCTGTTAAGTATGCAATAACTATAGACGGCGAAGCTGTAATAGTTGTAGACTAAAATAGAAACCAAATAAGCATTTATGCCAGAGAATAACCCAGCAGCTCCAATGGAGCTTGCAGAAGGCTTCAATCCGTTTTCGGATGACAATGCACCACAAGTGCAAAATAAGGTAGAAGAAGCCCCTATCTTAAACAATGAGCAACAAGCTCCTCCTCAACAAGAGGAAACAAAAGTAGAGGAACAATCTTCAGCTTCTTCTTTTGATCCGAATCAATTTGTAAAAGAAAGATTTGGTTTTGAAAGTGTAGAGCAGGCTGAAGAAGAATTTAAGAAATTTAAAGAACCAAAAGAGGAATTTAAATTTCAAGATGACATGAGTAAAACATTGTTTGATGCCATTAAAGAAGG
>Ga0114970_10004303_pt1 | contig 10377 bp, 23 predicted proteins | sample M_140205_XF_Meta_FD_87030 | JGI IMG/M metagenome (GOLD analysis project Ga0114970, IMG submission 87030) | Freshwater microbial communities from Lake Montjoie, Canada to study carbon cycling - M_140205_XF_MetaG | ecosystem: Environmental > Aquatic > Freshwater > Lake | place: Lake Montjoie... | reverse complement strand
TAACATGTTCTTTTGGTAACGTATGTGTATCTTCGTTGATGAACTCTTTTGCTCTCATCATTTATTTACCAATTTCTTTGTGGTATGATAAAGACCTAGATTACCACAGTTGCCCGTAGAACAGACTATAGGATCAGCAGATAACGAAAACTGCTCAGGAAATAACAGATCGTATATACTAACAGCATCGCTATACTGCTGCTTACAGGTAAACTTACCCATACGACCCTTGCTGTCTATCTGTAAGAACTCATGGTGGGCCCAACAATCGTATCCTGTAAAGTCTCCAGTTAGATTAATAACTTCTTTTGGAGTAAATCGAACTGGATCTCTATCGGTAAATCCCATGAATATCCTAGCACGGTAAGTCTCAGGTAATGGTGGTACTACATCTTTACGATAGGGTATACTGTTTATAATACGCTTGTGCTTGGACTTATAACTGATAGATTTATTAGTTCCCGTATCCCGTAACAGCTTTATCTGTATGTTAACCGGTCTATTACGGAATTCTTCTGTTAAACGATCGTATACTGCTATAGACTCATTAAACAGATCAGGATCAACCATTACATGCACACTTAACCATACCCTATTCATTAATAGGTTTAATATGTCGGCTATGTGTTGATATTCAGCTTTGTGCATGTGATAAGATATGATAGCACTGTAAAATTTAGGACCGTTAGACTCCCACCAACGTATAGTACGCGATCCATTGGTTATGATGCCTACAGCACCTAATGTCTTTAAAAAATCTATAAGAGAATCGATATCATGATAAAGGGTAGGCTCACCACCACTTAGTGTAAACAATACCTTACGGTCTGGACTGTTACGCTGTAACTCTGATACTAGATGACGTACATTGTTACGCATGATGTCATCTAAAGGCGGTACACGATCCGTGCCTGTGTTGGCCCCAGGAAAACAATATGAACACTGATAATTGCAGTAGTTGCCCAATACCCAGTCTATGATGACCCTGCGTGTGTCTAACGATATATTGTCTATCTTGTGGTCTTTATAAAACATCGTGGTATTTATGAGCCAGAACCCGCAGAGCGGTAGCGCGGTTTTTAAGCAGATTTTTTACTTTATAATACTAGCAGATTATAGATATCATACTCATATAAACCACGACGCCATGTAGATACCATAAGACTAATCCCCAATCAGTTAAACACAGTAAGAAAGAATAAAACACGATACGTAACATAATGTATTTACAATGTTAATCACCCTGACCAGGATCGGGACTAAAATATTTCCCTAGCTTACCCTGCTCACCCTTAAACAGATCAGCATCGACGGGAGAATCACGCTTGATCGTGATGTTGGGCCATACGCGACTATACTGATCGTTTAGCTTAATCCAACTATCTGCATCCGCGATAGTATCCGGACGTATGGCATCAGCTGGACATTCGGGTTCGCAAACTCCGCAATCGATACATTCATCAGGGTTGATTACTAACATATTGTCGCCTTCATAGAAACAATCAACTGGACAGACTTCCACGCAATCCATATATTTGCATTTGATACAATTATCCATAACTACATAGGTCATTCAACTAGATCTTTCTCGAAAGGTTTGTTTAACTCACGTACACGCTCCCGCAATACACTTATAGCTGTGTGTATATGCCCCGTATCGCTGGGCTGTAGTCGAGACTCTAATACTCGTATTTCACGCTCTAGATGCGCTATGTGCTCAAGATCATCCCAATCCATACACATAATATAACATACTAAACAGTGTAGATCAACGGTAAATAAAAGATGCGTATACAAGAACTATTAACAGAATCAGAAACATCCTTACAAACAATTATACAGTCTTTCGTTGACAGTCCTGTTGGGCAAAAATATAAACAACACGATTGTAAAACAGTAACTAGAGCATTCGTACAGTGGGCTGAACAAAATAAAATTCCAGCACTGGTAATTTCATTGGCTCCACCTAGTGCTGAATTTATCAAAAAAAATCCACAGTTTAAAGGTAAGAGTGGTCAAGGCGATGGACACATTATGCCTGTAGTTAACGGTAGTGCTATTGACTTTACTGTAAGACAGTTTGGAATTAACAGACCTTTTGAAAATCCTTTAGTTACACCAACTAATAGTTTACAATTAGTATATGGAAAATTTGGATATTTTACAGACAAGCCTGAATGGTTCCTGGGAGGTAAATCTCATTGGATGGGTAAATTAAGTTCAATACCAAAAGAAATCTTTAATCAAAATTTCGGTGATGAAATTTTAGAACAGTATGTAGATGAACTATTAACAGAATCAGAACCATTCTTACTACCAGCATATAAAGATGTAAAGGGTAGAATACACGTAGGGAAAAAGGGCGAGAACCACGGCGCTGTAATAAGGGCAGGTGAACGTAAATACGGTGAAGAAGGTGAAGCTGCTAGCGATGGATTCGTTAATCATAAAGGACACTATCTTAATCGTGAACGTGCTATGGACTACGCTATAAAGCATGATCTAATAGCACAAGGATGGGAACCCTATATAAATCCTAATGAACTGCACACAGATGCGCTAGATGAACTTACTGGCTATAGAGAACACCCTATATACAAACAAGCAGCAGCTATGAAAAAAGATCCTACATTTATACGTAAGGACGATGATGTAATAGATACTGATCGTATAGATCAGTTCGTAGATAAGATAAAGGCTATGGGATATAAACCCGTACAGCTAGGCAGAGGATACTTTGGTGAAGTATTCCAACATCCACGTCGTCCCAATGAGGTTATCAAACTATTCCATAAGAACCCTAACTATCTCAAATGGGCAGAGTACTGTAAAGCATACAGTAAGAAGAATGAACACTTACCCAAGATTACTATGATAAAGAGCGTAGATAATCAAACAGCATTCGTTATGATGGAGAAACTCGATCCACTAACGGATAAAGGTTTCAAAGATGCTATGGGGTTTGTATGGAGTATGTACGGTCCTTGGCCCACTCCAGCACAGGTACTACACGCTGGATTTAAACTAAAAGCAGAGTTTCCTAAACTATACTACACGTTTAAGGATATGAGTCAAAAGTTTAGCAGGATGAAGAACTGGGATATGCATAGTGGGAACTTTATGCAGCGTGGCGATACTGTAGTGATAACAGATCCAATAGGAGAAGGTGGCGTATGAAAATTAGAGAAATCTTAGAACGAGCAGAATCTCGCTTTATACAATCGTTGAGGGTGGATCCAACAGTATATGACTTTGGAAACCGTAAAGACCTTGGTGATGCTAATATCCAGATGCAACTAATGAAGAATATCGATAGACAGGGTAATAGACCAATCGTATTCCAAGATGGCAGCGAGGTAAATCTAAGCAGTGTATTAAGCCATAAGATCCTATTGACTTTAGGTGAACTACTGCCTAAAGAAAGACATATACAGGTGAGAAGAATAATAAAAAATTCCGATAACTTTAAACAGTTTATCCACCAATATATAAAACGATAAAAATCTACAGTACCCGACCTAGTAGGCGCAGATTTAAAAATTTTGTCGCAAAAAAAATTGCCATGGAGTACTTATGCTTTCTGGGTGGTGATTTTGCAACCCCATGAGTGAAAAAAAGCGGCGGATGCGCTGCTCAAATTGTGTTGCAGTACTGCAACACTATACCACCCCACCCCAGGCCTAGAATGACCAGACCACCATGGCCTTGACCATTACCGTGTTCTCTATCGCCCAATAAGCCCAACTGTGATGCATCCACCCTGCGTCTATCTGTGTAACTATCCATACCTTGTCGGTGATCATCATCCTACTAAGTCTCCTATACCTATGATCAGTAGCGCGAACATGAGGAATCCTAGCACCCATCCTAACAGCAGCCACCAATATGCTAGCATGAGGAAGAACAGTCCCCCGAACAGGGCTATGCCCATCCAGCATAGCCACCATGCCGCGCCTAGACTAGGGCTTATCAATAGCAGGACCAGCCCCCCTCCCCATGTAATGAATAGCCAGTAACGGAAGACGGGGCTGTATGCGGCTAAGACGTGTGCGGTAATACCTACTAGGATCGCGCCAGCGAATGCTCCGCCCATTACCTTCGTTCCTCAATGTGCTGTATATCCCAGGGCATCCACCCTGCTTGCGTTGCGATCTCTAACGCTCTAGCGCAGCCTGTGGCTATGACTGATAAGCTTGCACCGCAGTCCATGACTATGTTATAACGTTTCATTGGCAACATGTTAGATTCCTTTACGTACTGTTAAGATATCTTTATCAGAAGATGCACCATAGCAATAACAACGGATGATTTCTTTCCGCTTTCCTTTGCTGTCCTTTAGGTCGTAGAAGTCGCAGAGCTCTTGTTCTCTGCTCTGTTCAGTCAGCTGTTGGTTCATACCATACAGCACCACGTTCTTCTGTTGTGCAGTAGCGGGGCCTGTAACAGCTAAGACGATTGCTAAGGCTTTAAACATGTTTGCTCCTCATGCTGTTATAATAGCAGGTCTTAGGAGGTTGTCAAGCTTAATAGTTAGGAACTTGATAGCATTCGCGGCGTTCACCACGGAAGTAGCCATAGCGATCATATACGGGGACGATCTGGCATTCTGTTCTGTATTGCGGGGGAGCTGGATAGTAAGGAGCCGCATAGCTAGGTTGGCTAAGTCCGTAGATAGCCCCGCCGAGGATGAGACCGCCTACTAAGGGTGCGACCCAACCACCACCGCCACCTCTGTGATGATGTCCACCACCTCCATACCCGCCACCGTGTCCGCCACGATGTTGAGCTTCAGCAGTGCCTGCGAGTGTTAGGGTCAGTATTACAGCGAGGGCGATCTTCTTCATGTGCCTTACTCCTTATCCTATTATTTATAATAGCATAGGATAGATGCTTGTCAATTGGTGCCCGCGGTCAGATTCGAACTGACACTGTGAAGATTTTAAGTCTTCCTTCTCTACCATTGGAATACGCGGGCCTTAATAGTTGGTGGGCCCACATGGACTTGAACCAGGAACCTACGGTTTATGAGACCGTTGCTCTAACCAATTGAGCTATAGGCCCACGAACTATTATCTATTGTCTTATAGTAGCAGCCAAGGGGGGCTGTTGTCAACCCCCCTGTGGTCTTACTTATGCGGTGTAGGCTTTGATGCTTTCTTTATCTTGGAACCGCTCCAAGCCCTTGAGGAACAGCACAGCCATTTCCTTGTCCATCTCGGTGGGCAGTTCGATCAAGTCCACATCCGTGTGCCCGTTGCGGGCCAGCACCTTAACGCGGGTTGCGATGTCGTTAGCGAAGCGGACTTTTTCTTTGCCGTTGAGGACGGAAGTGCCAGCGACTGTGAATGTCTTGCTCATGGTGTATCTCCTGTGTGTGTCTGTTAATCACTGTCTACTTATATACAATAGCATCTCTTATGATGCTGTCAACCTCTATGCTGGAGCACCAAAGAACAGGTCCTGGAACCCTGACATAAGTTGGGCATAGGCCTGGACCTGCTCGGTGGTGTATACCTCGCGGAAGTATCCTTCCCCGCCTTCGCGCCGTTCGTCGGTCATGATCTCGAGGATATCGAGGAGACCGAGGTCGTAGTGGGGAGCCTCGCCACGGAGGGATTCGATAATCTTGAGTGCTTCTGCGTTGGTCATCGCCTACTCCTTACTGTCTATAATGTATAATAGCACAGCCCAGTCTGCTGTCAACCTACCCCTTGGTCTATAATGTATAGGAGTATGCCGATTGGTCCGACCAATCCTCATCCTCATACTCCGCAGGATCGCAACCAGTGACGCAGTCGGTCTCACCCTCTTCGCTTTCGAAGTAGCGGATGTCCGCTGCCGTGGTGTAGGGGTCTGTGTTCCTACGGATCAACTCGTCGATCATTCCGTCGATCATGATCTGTGCTTCTTGGGCATCACGGCCCTCGTCGCGGTTCTTGCGGAGGATCTTGAGTGCTTTGCGGATCGCAGTGTCGGTCATCGCGTTATACATCGCCTACCCCTGTTGCTTAATGTCTATAATGTATAATAGCACCTTAGCCTCTGCTGTCAACCTCGCTCAGTACCGACACTCCACAGCCTAATACTAAGATCCCTACAATGGCCACCGCACCTGCGTTCATCAATCCCAGGTCGTTCATACTGGCTTCGATACCCGCGACACCCGCGATGGTGACGACTAGTCCTGCGATGATTAAGAAAAAGGCGCTTGGCTTGTTCATGTTCTACTCCTTATTGTCTATAATACATAATAGCACAGAGTCAGATCGTGTCAACCTAGTGATTGGTACCTGCTGTTGGTTTCGATCCAACTCTTTCAGTTCCACAAACTGACGTGCTAGCCACTAACACTAAGCAGGCATTTTATAATGTATAATAGCATAGGCTCAGCTATTGTCAAGCCGCCCTACGGTTGCCCTTCATGTAGGTCGCCTTCCCGAGGTGCTTGCTACCCTGCGTCTTGCTAGTCTTAGCACCGGCTCGGCATACTGTGACACCCTTGGACGCGATATACTCAGCGACGATGTCCGCAAGTCCCTGGTCAATCCGCTTTGCGTGGGTTACGATGCTGCTCATCTGCTTGCTCCGTTGTTTGTTTATAATGTATAATAGCACAGGGCTAGAGCACGTCAACCCCGCCCTGTGCTTAACAGTATTAAAACGAGTTGGCTTTGAGGTATGCTTCAAACAGTGCCACGTCCTCAGGTGTAAAGCCCTCGCCCTGCGCAAGAGCGAACTTAACGGCACCCGCTTTATCCGCTGCGGGGCATTCCATTAAACTGATTGCGGTGTGCCCGTTCCGCTTAAGCACCTTAACGCGGGTGTCCAAATCGTTAGCAAAGCGGACTTTGAGGACACCATTGAGGACGGAAGTTCCAATTACAGTAAAGGTCTTTTCCATGTGCTTGCTCCGTTGTTTGTTTATAATGTATAATAGCACGTTCTATAAGCACGTCAACCTGCTTAGTTTACCGTATAGCACTCAACCAGTTTACCCTTTTTGCTGTATGCTACGAAATAGATACGCCCCGGATCTCTGCTGTTAGGAGCGCAAAGCACATACGCCCACAATTCGTTGGGGTTAGATTGCTCTGCAATTACCTGCTGTATGAAATCGCACCCCATTGGGCGTTGTTTTTTGCTTATGTTAAGCACAATACCGTCTGCGCATATTGCATTTTGCATAATAGGAACCCTTGTGTTTTTTGCTGTTTTGTTTATAATGTATAATAGCACGTCTTAGCATAGTGTCAAATTGCACTATTATGCTACAGGCGTGCCCTCTTCGTCCAGGATGTAGGTGCTAGTGGCAAGGTCCTCGCCGTGCTCATTACCCGTCTCAATAACAAGGGCATTAACAAGAGTGTTAAATTGGTTGAAGAACTGGGTTGCTTGCTGTAAAGACATGCTAGCGGGCAATGGGAGGTTAAAGGTAAAGGTATACATGTGGTGTGCTCCGTTTTCTGTTTATAATGTATAATAGCACACTATACGGGCTTGTCAAATGCCCCTAGCAGCGGGGCCTAGACCGAGCAGGTTGACACAGCCTGTGCCTGTGCTATTATATACTTGAGGTCCAGGGAGCTGGGGAGCCGGGAGTGTTGGTGAATCCTGGATTCCCGTCCAGACCAGAATTCCACAAGATCCGACTGTGGATCGCCCAATCCATTATGGATCCGCTTGACGCAGTTCTGGAATCGTGCTATCCTTACTGTATAGTATAGAGTCACTGTGGCTGATCGTGGTTGGTTCACAGTGGCAGACCGGTCCGGATCGTGGACCACGGTGGCAGATCGACCAGATCAGAATGTGAATCTTTCCCCAATATCTCCAGATCCGAACCGTTCAAATGGTTGGTGTGAACGGTGGTCTATGGTGGTCTACTGTGGTCCGCAGGATTCTCAGGGGATGGTCTCGGCAGGCTATACTAAAATGATATAAAGATATGTTTATATCCAAATATCCAATCTGTCCCAATTCTGTTTTATTCTGTCTCTACCTTATCCCAAACCACAGTGGGTATAGTGTCTACCTCATCTAGTATAGCCAACTCTGCACTCGATCCGCTCAATGGTATACTGGATGCGTTAGTATAGTCCTTTATCGGGATTATGAGTAGATCGCTGTTCTGTATCAGGCCCCAGGCAGCTTCGGCTTGTTTGGTCTTTACGATGACCTTAAGACCTTCTTTTGAGATCCAATAGTTAAATCTTTCTTGATATGGTTCTACGGTGCAGCCATTGGACAATAAGAAGGTCTTCTGATTATCTGTTAGGCCATTAACGAAATAGGATTCATTCTTTCTCATCTCTCAAACCTTAATTAGCGGGGCCATTGTGTGTATAGGGTATTGGCAGTGTGCTTATAGTCACAGCGGGGCCTATCTGCTCTTATGTATTATAGTCCGTACGGAGTAGGTATGCTTTGGGCAAGAGTAGTTTGAGCAGTTGTTCCTGTTCAAGGGTATCCGTATCGATCATAGTCGTTATCCAGAACTCTGTATAGAACTGTCTTACTCTCGCTCCACTGGACTGTAGAGTAAGGACATTGTTATCGGTTGTGGGTTCCTGTGTTATCCATTTTTTAGTCATGTATCCATCATTTGATTTATATCTATTATAGTATAGTCTATACGATCGTCCTGTGCCCAGTATAGCAGGAACAGTGATAAGTCGGATTCTTTGCTCATCTGTATATAGACCACACCTTCGATCATATGTTTATGCCAACTATTCTGGAAGTTATCGATACACCATTTGATCAGATCGAAAGCTGCTCTACTGTGTTTAATACTGTATACGGCTATGGTATGCGGAAAAATCTGCGGAACCTCATTGAGGTTATCTTGGCTCATAGTAAGTTCTTTTCTTTCCAATATTGGATTAGTGCATAGAGTAGGACGGCCATTATATACCAATACTCGCCTATCCATAATAGTATTGAGTGGTAGGGTTCGTTCAAGGTCCACCCTTTTCCACTAGCAGTATAAGTGAGTGGAGCCATAGCAGTATGAATAGGGCAGGTATCATGAGTATCCACTTAGTCATCTCTGTTGGACCTTATAACGGAATTCGGTTAGGTTATTTTGATGCCCCAGGAACTCTTTTGGCACTGTATTAAAGGCCAAACTCCATCTAGTTTTGTTTGATTGATTAGCGGGGACTGAGTGTTGGAGATAGCTAGGGAACAGTAGGACCATTCCTGTTTCTACTTTCACATCTACCCATTCCCAGGCGTAGGGTGTCTTCTCCATAAGTTCTGGATCCTGTTCGGGTTCGTAGTGCCAGAACAGTCCCATAGGAGGTTTAGGTTTATGGAAACGTAAGACACCCCCGTCACCTACATCTATATAGAATACGCCACTGACTATGCTATTGGGATGATGATGCAGGTGTGTTGATTCGTTGGGATGATTAGCATTAGTCCAGCTCTGTGTTATAGCGAGTTTTTGGGCTTGTCCCAGCCAGTTCTGTGCGAAGTCTGCGGCCTGTGCTTCCAGATAGTTCTTTAGTTTCCTCATGCCCGCACGTTCGAGGATATAGGAATCTTCGCTTTGGCTGTGTTGTTCTGGTCCTGGTTGATAGGGTTTAAGTGGACTTTTTTTCAGCGCCATAGATTCGATCTCCCAATCGTTCTCGGGATCGTGTTTTACCGTAGCGATTGGAGTCGGAAACATCGCTATAGTATCTTCAAATTGGATCATTGCTTTGGTCTCCAGTGTGTGGGCCAACTAGCAGGATCTTCCTTAACGACCCAAGTCCAAGTTCCCCCATAGAAGTGGGGATAGACACCGCCCGCCCTGTGTTCCACATTCTGTTTTACCCTGCCCTCTACGATGTTTCCATGTAGTAGCATCTCAATCAGTTCATCCTCAGGTGCAGTGTCTATCGTTTGCCAATCCATCGTGTGCTCTTATGTGAAAAAGATAGTCTTAGTTGGGCTAGGTTTTTCAAAATTCTTTTTCCTGCCACGGCTCACGAAGGGCTGTTTGCTTTCCAATAGCTTCACCTTGCGTTCTAACTCTGCTATCTGTTTGATTAGTTTTTTGATTTCATCTTCCATATTACTGGCTCCAATAGCGTTCTTGGCTGGGGTCCATGTGCGTTCCAACTCGACTAGGGTGGATCTCTACAGTTTTTGTTTGATCCATAAGGCTTTTAACCTTTACCGGGAGGGCGTTAACCCACTTCTGTTGGTAATCGTAGTCACTCATCACTTGGTAGGGTGCGTAGTCGTATTGGTTATCTCGCTCGGCCCATTCCATATAGATACCGTTGGTCCAGCAGGGTGAAACACGACGCCACCCTGCGTTCTTATTACTTGCACGGACGCCGATCTTCGCGCCACGTTCTGTCGCATACCACTTAACTGAATCGT
>Ga0114970_10004296_pt1 | contig 10385 bp, 6 predicted proteins | sample M_140205_XF_Meta_FD_87030 | JGI IMG/M metagenome (GOLD analysis project Ga0114970, IMG submission 87030) | Freshwater microbial communities from Lake Montjoie, Canada to study carbon cycling - M_140205_XF_MetaG | ecosystem: Environmental > Aquatic > Freshwater > Lake | place: Lake Montjoie... | reverse complement strand
CCAAAAAATCGATTAAAGGTGGTGATGCCGCTCTCGACGTACCTGCCGCTCAAAAAGGTCGCAAACCCCGCAAATCCAAAAAATCCAAAAAATCGATGAAAGGTGGTGATGCCGCTGTCGTCGTACCTGCCGCTCAAGAAGGTGGCAAACGCCGCAAATCGCGCAAATCCAAAAAATCCAAAAAATCGATGAAAGGTGGTGATGCCGTTGTTGCCGTCCCTGCCGCTCAAGAAGGTGGCAAACGCCGCAAATCCAAAAAATCCAAAAAATCGCGTCGTTCGCAAGAAATGATGGTATATGGTGGTAATGTACCTGCTGTCGCCCAAGAAGGTGGCAAACGCCGCAAATCTAAAAAATCCAAGAAATCGAAAAAATCGCGCAATTAAATTGTGATTTTTAGTAAGCAAACCCCCTTTATTGTGTTAATTATATACTAATTTATACTATTGTATTCCAATAGTATAAAACATATATATAATAAAATTGAATATTGAAAATATTAAATTTAAAGATATAATAAGTAATATAATAAAGAAAATGAATTCAATTGAATCAAAATATCAAAAAAAGACCCAATTAGAACATATTCTAACCAGACCTGATACATATGTAGGAGATATTAAACTTCAAACTGAAAAACTTTACATTCATCAAAATGGAAAGATAGTAAAACAGGAAATACAATATGTACCTGCTTTATACAAAATTTTTGATGAAATTATTGTAAATGCAAGTGATCATTCTAAGAACGACACCACTTGTAAAAACATTAAAATTTGTATATCTAACAATGAAATATCAGTATATAATGATGGTGTTGGTATTGATGTAGAAATTCATAAGGAATATAAAATATACGTACCCGAACTTATATTCGGTGAATTATTAACTTCTACTAATTACGATGATACTCAAAAACGTATTACAGGTGGCCGGAATGGATATGGTGCTAAATTAACCAATATTTTTTCTACATTCTTTTCTATTGAAACAGTTGATGGTAAAAGAAAAAGAAAGTTTTATCAAGAATTTACTGATAATATGAGTAAACGAACTTCACCTGTTATTACTGATGTCAAATCAGGTAATACATTTACTAAGATTGTATTTAAACCTGACTTTGAGAAATTTGGTATTGAAGAACTTTCATTAGATATGATTGCGTTGTTTGAAAAACGAGTTTATGATTTGGCTGGTACACTTGAAAATATAAATGTATATTTAAATGAAAAAATGATATTTACCAAAACATTTCAAGATTATATTAAATTATATTTTGATACTGACGATACACCAGACATTGTTTATGAAAAACAACCTAGATGGGAAATTAGTTATGTGTACAGACCAGATGGTGGTTTTGAACATATTTCTCATGTAAATAATATTTGTACATATCATGGTGGTTCTCACGTTGATTATATTAACGATCAAATTATTGATAATATTCAAAAACAAATTGAGAAGAAAAATAAAGATGCTATTAATAAAATTAAATCACATTCTATTAAGGATCATTATATGATCTTTATTAATTGCACTATTGAAAATCCTAGTTTTACAAGTCAAACGAAAGAAACATTAAAGACGAAACAAAGTGAGTTTGGTTCTATATGTGAATTGTCTGACAAGTTTGTTAAGAAGATTAACACATGTGGTATTCTAAATGTATTATTGGATTATTTAAAATTCAAAGAAGAAAGCTTACTTATGAAAAAGACTGATGGTAAAAAAGTAAATGCAATTAAAGGTATTCCTAAATTAGAAGATGCTGAATGGGCTGGTACTAAAAAATCATTACAATGCAAGTTAATTTTGACAGAGGGCGACAGTGCTAAAGCATTAGCAATGAGTGGACGAGGTGTAGTAGGAAATCAAAAATATGGTATTTTCCCATTAAAAGGTAAGTTATTGAATGTCCGTGGTGCTAGTCCCAAAGAATTATTAGGTAATGAAGAAATTATTAACTTGAAAAAAATTTTAGGATTAAAACATGGTGTTAAATACATATCTAGTGGTAAAGATGCCAAAGATACTAAAGAAAAAGATGAAGAGAATACTTCAAAAGTTTGCGATGTATCAGAATTAAGATACGGAGGAATTGTCACCTTATGTGATCAGGACAGTGTTACTGGTGATACTCCTTTATTATTACGAAACAAAAATGTAATTGAAATTAAGACTATAAGTGATCTTACATATAATTGGTTATACGATAATATTAATAGTAAACATTATGGAATTTGTACTTATGATATTTGGACAGAAAAAGGTTGGACAAAAATTAATCAAGTTATAAAACATAAAGTTAATAAAAAAATATATCGAATTGTAACAAATAGTGGTGCAGTAGATGTAACTGAAGATCATTCATTATTAAATATAAATGGAGAAGAAATTTCCCCTAAAGATATTCAAATAAATGATGAATTATTACATTCTTTTCCAGATAATATGAATGATGTAGCGTCATTTAATATATCTGATGAATATTCATATAAATTAGGTTATAATTTATATAATAATGAAACAAAAAAATATGTAAATATTCAAACTATGTTATTAAATTGTGAAAGTAAGACTAAAAAAATATTTATGCAAGGATTTTTACGTAAATGTGATTATATAGAAGATAATTATATTACACCTAATATTAGTGACAAATTAATTGCACAACAAATATATATAATTGCAAAAAATGCAGAATATAATGTACATATTAATTATCATGATAATATATATAAATTAATTATAACTAAGCAACAAATAAATATTAATTCTAATAGTATTATCCAAATTATTGATCTAGGAGTACAAGAATGCGATGTATATGATTTGGAAACTGAAAATCATCATTTTCAAGCAGGTATTGGACAAATGATTGTACATAACACAGATGGCTTTCACATTAAAGGCCTATTGATAAACTTTTTTGAATATTTCTGGCCGTCTTTGTTAAAAATAGATGGATTTATTACATGCTTAGCCACACCCATTGTAAAAGCCTCTAAAGGTAAAGATGTTAAAATATTTTACAATTTAACAGAATATAATGATTGGCGGGAGAAAGCAGTAGGTTATCATATTAAATACTACAAAGGATTAGGTACCAGTACTCGTGAAGAAGGTAAAGAATATTTTGCAAATTTAGAAGACAAATTAATTCATTATTTATGGAGACCTACAATTGGTGAAGAACTTGAAGAAGAAAATCAAAAAAATCAAGAATCTGAATCTTCCGAAATGGTTGAAGTTGGTCATCCGTGTCATCATGCAATTATGTTAGCATTTGATAAGAAAAAAGCAGATGACCGTAAAGCATGGTTAATGAAGTATGATAAAAATGTTATCTTAACACCTGATATTAAAAAAGTACCCTATAATGATTTTGTAAATAAAGAATTAATTCATTTTTCGAATGATGATATTAAAAGAAGTATTCCATCAATGGTAGATGGATTAAAACCAAGTCAGAGAAAGATTGTATATGGTACAATCTTGCGTAAATTATTTACGAAACAATCTGAAATTAAAGTAGCACAATTAACAGGTTTTATTAGCGATAAAACATGTTATCATCATGGTGAACAAAGTTTAAATATGGCTATTATTAATATGGCTCAACGATTTGTTGGATCAAATAATATTAATATTTTAATGCCTTCGGGACAATTTGGTACCAGGTTGACAAGCAAAGATTTTGCATCTCCCAGGTATATTTTTACATATCTAAATCCAATTGTTCGAAAGATCTATCGTGAAGAAGATGATCCTATTCTAAATTATATGGATGATGATGGTACACCTATTGAACCAGAGTATTACTTGCCAATTATTCCGATGATTTTAGTAAATGGTGCAGAAGGCATTGGTACTGGCTTTAGTACTCAGATTTTACCATATAATCCACTTGATTTGATTGAGAATATTAAAAATATGATGAATGATAAACCATTGAAGGATTTAAAACCATATTTTCATGGCTTCAAAGGTAAGATATCTCAAGAAGATAAAACATATAGTATTATGGGTAATTATGAATGTATTGGTAGTGATTTACTAATTACTGAATTACCTATTGGAACATGGACTACTGTCTATAAAGAATTTCTTAATGACTTGGAAGAAAAGAAAGACATTCTCAAGTTCACCAATGACAATACTGATGAAGAAGTACGGTTTAGAATTACATTAGATGGTAAAAAGACAGATGATTTATCTGAGAAGGAATTAATCCAAAAATTTAAACTAATTAAGAAAATTAGTATTACCAATATGCACTTGTATGATAAAGATGATAAGATCAAAAAGTATGGTAATGTAAATGATATTTTACGAGAATTTTATTATGTGCGATTAGAGGGATATACTAAGAGAAAAGAGTATTTCTTGGGTAAGTATCAAAAAGAGTTAGATGTATTAAAATGGAAGATGAAATTTATCGAAGATGTATTAGAAGATAGAGTTGTGGTAAATCGCAAAAAGAGAGATGATATTGTTGCACAACTGGTAAAAAGAAAGTATCCTAACTTGGGTGATGAAAAGTATGATTATTTATTAAATCTACCTATTCACTCATTTACATATGAAAAGATTGAGGAGCTCAAAGAAAAGATTAATAACAAAGAAGAAGAAATTGAGTTATTAGAATCTAAATCAGAAAAAGAAATCTGGATGGATGAATTAAATGAATTAAAAGAAGTATATGTTAAAGAATATCAACCAACTGATACGAATGTAACAATGACTAAGGCGGTTGTTAAACAAAATATGAAAATTACTAAAGTAGCAATTGATAAGAGTGAAAAATTAGCTACAGAGAAAGCCGCTAAAAAGGTAGTGGCTAAGAAAGTACCTGCTAAGAAAACAACTAAAAAATAAATTAATTTATAAAAATTGAAATTAGATAATTATTATAATAAATAATTATTTAATATAATAAAAAATGATCACTCGGAACGGTAAACTTCGAATGCTAGAAGCAGAATTAGATATGTACAAAAAACGTAAATTTACATGTTCCAAATGTAAGCACCAAGAAGAACTATATAAAATACCTAATATTTTTATTCCTGTTCACATACCAATGAAAGTCCAAGAATTTCTTAAAAACATTGGTGTACAAATTCCTGATAATTATTTAATGTCGCGAGATGAATTCATCGTTCATTTTCATGATCATATAAAGTCACATAAACTAACAGCATCTGGATCAGACTATCCTAAAATTATGTGTAATATAGATAAACATATACAGAAATTATTTTCATTGTCAGATACGACCGTACTTACATATAGTGACTTTAATAAGGAAATATTCAAATTATTTTATGTAAAAAATTGAAATTATAATAGTATAATAAGTAATATAATATATTAACTCGTTTAATACATTTCTACAGATCTCAAAAATGGCAACGACCGTTGGCGAAAAGGGTGCGGATGTTTATACATTTGATGGTGTTGATGATCCTCGTGTTGCATTGTCTACTCTAATTGTACGTAATCAATCAAATGATATTATTTATAATGCTATGATGAAAATTCTAGAGAATGATAAAATGACTGAAGATGCATTTTTGCTTACATTTCAGAGTCGTAATATTCGTGGTGGCAAGGGTGAACGTGATGTATCGATGCATATGTTTACTATTCTAGCTCGTGAAAAGCCGGCTGAAATGCTTAAGGTGATTGAGCTAATTCCTCATTATGGTTATTGGAAGGATATGTTTAAATTGTATATGTCATATAATAATGATACTATTCGCAATAAGATTTATGATATTGTGATTAAGCAACTTGAAGATGATGAGAAAAATATGAAGGATAATAAGTCAATTAGTCTTCTTGCCAAGTGGATGCCTCGTCAGACTAGTTCAGATAAGATGGCCAATACTTTTGCATGTAAGATGTTTTCAGTTGGTTCTTTCAGTCATAAGATGAAGTTGTATCGTAAGCGTATTGTACCATTGAATAATTATCTTAATACTATTGAAATTAAGCAGTGTAATAAGCATTGGGCTGATATCAAGCCAGAGCAAGTTCCTGGTCGTGCACTTGCTAAATACAAGAAGGCATTTTTGAATGAGCTGCTATCTAAGACAACTCGTGTTGAAGGAAATATTCGTTTTCCTAATGATCCTGATCGTGTAAAGTGTGCTGAAAATTTTAAGAATCATATGAAACTTGTACTAGAGGGTAAAGCAAAGGTTAATGCAAGTAATACAGTGATGCCCCATGAAATTTATAAAAATATTCTAAAGAATATTCATGATAGTTCATCAACAGATGAACAAAATATTAATCGTGCTCAATGGAATACTATTCGTGATGATATCAAGTCAATGGGAACATTTAATAAGATGATTGCAATGTGTGACTTTTCTGGTTCGATGGATGGTATTCCTAAACTGGTAAGTGCCGCACTTGGTACTCTATTTTCTGAAATTTGTGTAGGTATTGGTAAAAATAAGATTATGACATTTGATTCTACACCTCAGTGGATTAATTTTAATACTAGTATGGATATTTATGATAAGGTAAGTATGTTAGCCAGCTCTGCTCTAGGTCATGGACTGAGTACTGACTTTCAAAAGGCAATGGAGCTAATTATTAAAGATTTGAAGATGAATAAGACACCATTGGATGAGGCACCTACTGATCTAGTGGTATTTACTGATATGGCATGGGATGCAGCATGTAATTCTAGTCAAACCTCATATTATACAGGTAATACTTATCGGCATCATGTCAAGACCGCACCTTGGCAAACGCATGTTGAGATGATTCGTACATCATTCAAGAATGCTGGCGAGGATAATTTTGGTGAGGGTAATGGATATAATATGCCTCGAATTATTATTTGGAATCTCCGTGCTGATACTCAGGACTTCCATGCACAGGCAGACACGCCTGGTGTAATGATGATGAGTGGATGGTCACCTAGTCTATTTAAGTACATTGTGAAGGAAGGGTTCAAGTCAATTACTCCGTATCAGACGCTACGGATGCAACTTGATGATCCTATTTATGATCCTGTTCGCGAGAAACTCCGAGCATAATTATTTTATATTATAATAAAAATTGAAATGTAAATTGCTTAAGAAATAATAAATATATATTGTGGGCGTGAAAGAACATTACTGTAAACAAATTAAAAACAATATGTTCTTGATGTAGATAATTGTAATACACTGATTAAGCAAAATCATCACACTGCAATCTAAACATCTTTAATGGTAACAAATGATGATTGATATTAGTAGTGTAGTAGTAAAATTATCTGACAGCAAATAAAAAAATCTTTCTTTCGATGATTGTAAATATAGTATTGACCAAAGTCTATCATACAGCAACAACCGTAATACACCTTTTCTGTACTAACCAAATGATGACTGTTTCAAAACTATATAAACTTTAAATTATCATACAGCATATTAAAAACAAGTCAAAATAAACTTACAGCAACTTATCAAAAGTTTAACTTCTTTTAACTCAAAGTTTATTGAAAAATAAAAACAAATAATATACTTTGTTTTTATTACAATTAAATATGATTTAATTTACGATTGTTTAACGTGCCAAATACCTTATCCCATAATATAAAACGTTTACTATAATTACATTTTGTATGGATGTGATGATAATCATGATGTTCAGTATATAATTGGATCCCAAATAATTTTGGTAACCATATAAATTGCGGAAATGATCCAGATGGATATAATTTCTTTCCAGTATGACCACTTATTTCAATATAACTTTTATATACGACTAACATACTTAATGTAAACATAGATATATTTATATACATACAAGATAATATACGAATAGTTAATAAGAATGGGATTGAATTTGTTAAAATTAAATCAAAGGGATCTTGATAAAAAGTTAGAATTGTAGTAGGATATATATAATGATGGTGTTTATTATGAATATTTTTGTACAAAAATGCATTATTGTGTATAATACGATGTGACCAATAATGAAAGAAATCAAAGATAATTTCAAAAAGAAATGAAACTGGTATAAACAGTAATAAATCGTATAATATATTGACTTTATTAGATAGTAAAGTCATTGCAGTTATAAATGTACCTGTTTCTACAATAGTTGATACAAATACATTTCTATCAAACTCATTTAGATGTGAGTAATATGATGAAATATTTATATTTATTTTATATTGAGTACTATAATCAATAATGTCCATTAATAGATAATTACGTAAATACAATGTACTAAATGTTAAAAGTACCTTACATGCATAGATTGGATAAATTGAGAAATAATATGTGATGTAATTAATAAAAGTATATGTTAAATTGTATTGTATAGTACTTATGAGTAATAATGTAGAATTTACTAGAACATAGGTTCGTAATGATTTGTATGATATTAACATGAAATATAGTTTAATATGTATTTATATTAGTAATTAATAATATATGAATAACATATTTGATAAATATCTACTTTTATCACTAGGTACAAATTGTAATGTTAAAAAGTATATAGATACAATAAAACCGAATAATCCAACTCAGTTTTTTGATTATATCGGAACATCTATGTGGGCTATTAATGAATTAATAGAGAATGACTTTAGTGGTGTATTTAATATAGATGATTTTGAAAGTATGAAAACAAGTACTAATTATGGAGATATTGTAACCAATAAGAAGTACTATTTACGCTTTTTACATGATTTAAAAAATATAGATAATGACAAACTTAGAGTGTTTAAGTATAAGGATAGTATTAGTGTATGTAAAGCAAGTAACTTTGTAGAATGCAAAGAAAAATATGAAAGAAGGAGTAAACGATTTATTGATTTATTAAGTGGATCTAATAAAATATTATTTATTCGATTAGAAGAGGATAATCGTAATCGAATAATGTATGATATGTATAAAGAAAAGTTACAAAAGTCTGAATTAGAATATACATTTGATTTATCGAATACACTTAAACGAAAGTATACAAATCTGGATTTTATGATTTTGGTCATAAGTTTTAATCATGATAATATGTACTATGCAAAGTCTAATGTAATTGTATTGAAAATGATTGATATAATAGATGAGTATGAAACGGCAGGTACTACAATAGAAAAGTTGTTCATATTCAATAAAGATTTTTTACTGAATATACTATAAACCTTTATCATTGAGTTTTTTATTTTTCAATATCATTTTAGATGCTGTGTATAAATACTTCTTAATTTCTTTTTGTTGATGTGTTTTTGATTCATTACTCGCTATTTCATCTTTCGTCGCATCTAATTTTAATTTTAACTTTTCTTCTACAACGACATCTTTTAATAATTTAATAATATGCTTTTTATCAATATACATAATATAATTTAATATTTCAGCATGAGTTTTAACTATCCATTGATTATTGATATATATTAATCCTGTATTACTTCTTAAATTAGATATCAGTATGTTTTGATATTCGGTGTAATTTTTGTTACAATGTATAACAATGGCGGAAATAATTGGATAATACGTTCCACTTGTACATATTCGAATGATATCTGGATTTGATAATTTAATATCTTCACAATCAGCTGATACTAGTTTTTTAGGGATTACTATCGGTGGTTGTATTGGTATAGTAGATATAGTTGTATTTAAATAATGTGTTATTATAATTTCTTTAATTTTATCAAATTTATTAATAATCATTTGATTGTATAGATTAATATCTTTTTCCTTCTTAACTTTACATTTGTTTGTCTGAATATGTTTTACTACATTTGATTTTTGATAATATTCTTTGGAACAATAGGGGCATTTATTGGTTACAACTGTATATGATTTATTATCTACATTAGATGTAGATAATTCATTAAAATTGTTTGATATTTCACTATGTATTAATGGTTTAATATATAATAATAAATCATTAAATTCATTATTTATATTTACATGTAAATTATCATTTACATACAGATTATCATTTTCATCTAAATTATCATTTTCATCTAAATTATTATTGGATGGTATTATTGTTGCTGTAATAACACATGGATTAATTCTATTTAAATGACGTTGTAAATGTCCATCTCTATTAAAATGTTTATTGCATTTATTACACCTAAACATTTTTATATGTTTTATATATTTTTGTCTTTAATTATCAGTATATATATATATCTTTATATACTTCATCTTATATAGTATTTTCCTTAAATAGCCTATCTTTATATACTAGATAATTTTTTATATGTCCGGTCATCCTGATTTGGGATTTTAATTCTATCACAGGATGACCGGACAGACAGTAGTTTACAATAATTGTTAATTAAGTCATATATAAAGTTACAGTATAATACCATACAAGTATAGTCTTTCCTTATATAGCATGTCTTTATATAT
>Ga0114970_10004295_pt1 | contig 10386 bp, 10 predicted proteins | sample M_140205_XF_Meta_FD_87030 | JGI IMG/M metagenome (GOLD analysis project Ga0114970, IMG submission 87030) | Freshwater microbial communities from Lake Montjoie, Canada to study carbon cycling - M_140205_XF_MetaG | ecosystem: Environmental > Aquatic > Freshwater > Lake | place: Lake Montjoie... | reverse complement strand
GGTGGTGCGGGTGGCGGGGCTGGTGAAGCTTCTGATCCTTCGGGCGGTTCGATATTTCAGTCGGTGCAGAAGATGGGGTTGAAGCTGGAGCCGAAGAAGGCTGCGGTGGAGATTCTGGTTGTGGACCATCTGGACAAAAAGCCGACGGAAAACTGATGCGCCGGATGCTAGTGGTTGCGTGGCTGGCGTCGGCTTGTGGTTTGCCGGGTCAGGTGACGTTTGAAGTGGCTTCGATCAAGAGTTCCGGAGTCAGGGCAGGGAAGGCGAAAGACGGACCGCGACCTGCGTCGTTGGTGGTGAAAGGGTCGCGCGTGGAGATTGGCCCGATTGGTCTGGGTGAGTTGATCCGGACTGCCTACGAGTTGCAGCGACATCAGTTGACCGGGCCCCTGTGGATGAGTGGGCAGAGGTTCAATGTCCAGGCGAAGCTTCCGGAAGGGGCGAGCGCTGAACAGATTCCTGGGATGCTGCAGGCCCTGCTTGCGGAGCGGTTCGGCCTTGTGTTTCATCGCGAACGAAAAGAACTTCCGGTGTATTTTCTGGTTGCGGGGAAGGGTGGCCCCCGGCTTACCGAAGCTGACCCTGGTGCTGATTCAGCTCCCCGGGTGAGGAAGGCAAAGGGTGGTTCTGGCGGCATGAAACATCTGGCAATCGAGGCCGTTACGATGCCGGGACTCGCGAAGAGACTGAGCGGATTGGTAGATCGACCGGTGCTGGACCGGACAGGGCTCGCCGGTCGCTACCAGGTAGCACTTGATCTTGCGAGGGCCGATATCCGGAAGCCGGCAAAATTGGTGGGGAAGAAGGGTGGCCGCGAGGTGAGCAACGCGGAGCCTGATGGATTTTCGGTGTTCCGGTCGGTGCAGGAACTGGGCTTGAAGCTGGAGCCGAAAAGGGCTGCGGTGGAGATTCTTGTGGTGGACCATCTGGACAAGATGCCGACGGAAAACTGATGCGGTGGCTGACGGCGCTTGCGTTGGTGGCGGTGACGCTGCAGGGGCAGGAACAAACGACGATGGGTCGGGTGTCGTTTGAAGTGGCTTCAATCAAGCCGACTGCCGATGCGGGGAACCACAGGCCGATTCGATTTTCGGTTTCACCGGGCGGACAGTTGACGGTGGCGAATATGCCGCTGCACTGGCTGATTGCGAATGCTTATAACCTGCCGTTTCAATCGTTGCGGTTGACGGGGGGACCGGGGTGGGTGCGGTCTGAGCCGTACGATATTCAGGCGGTGGCTCCGGCGATGTTCGCTCCTGGGATTTCGGCGAGGGAGCGGGAAGCGCGGACTCGTTTGTTGTTGCAGACTCTACTGGGGGATCGGTTTGGGCTGGTGATCCGGCGTGAGATGCGTGAGGTTCCGGTTTACGCTCTGGTGGTGGGGAAGAAGGGTTCGAAGCTGGAAAGAGCAGCGGTGATGGAGAAGGATTGTCCGGCGCAGCCTCCGGACTCCGGGCTGTATTGTCATCATTTGGATGGCGGGGCGGATGGGGGTCTGCATGGTCCGGCTGTGGACATGGGCGATTTGGGGCTTTATGCGGAGAACTGGATGGATCGGCCTGTGGTGGATGCGACGGGGATCCAGGGCCTTTACAAGGTTGAGACAGAGGGCTGGGGTACGGTTGCTGAAGTGGACAAGGCCAGCATGTTTACGGTTTTTGAGGAGCGGCTGGGGTTGAGGCTGGAGCTGCGGCGGGCGAAGGTGGAGCTTTTTGTGATTGAGCGGGTGGAGCGGCCTTCGGGGAATTAGGCGAGGACGCGGTATAGTCTGTGGCACATGTCAGTTATGAAGACTAAACAGGCGGATGTGATTGATCAGGCTGGATACCGCCGACAGGCGGGTGATGTGCTGCTGGATCAGGCATTCTTTGCTGTAGATGCGAATACGTTCGCGGAGTTCCAGTTGCTCCTTGATCGACCTCTGCCGGCGACGGATGCGTTGCGACGGTTATTGAAGACAAAGGCCCCTTGGGAATAACAGGTCTGAGTTCCGAGTTCGCCCAACCGCTCAGAAATCAGGCGAGCGCCTTGGCAGCCCGTGACGCTGGTGGTGACGGTACAACCGGTGCGTGAGATAACCAGGGCTGGCCGCTCCCTCACGGTCGCGGTTCGGCAGGGGCTGTGCGTTAACTAAGCCGGGAACTCGACTTCGGGGAACATTTTGTAGTTGTCGAGGTCGGTGGCGGGGGAGAAGAAGCAGACTACTTTCATTTCTTCGGTGCCGTTGTTCTGGAGCATGTGGACGTGGCCCTGGGGGAAGAGGACGATGCTGCCGGCGCTGACGGGAGAGATTTCGCCTTCGATCCAGACTCGTCCGGAGCCGGTGATGATGTAGATGAGTTCCTCACCATTGGGGTGAGAGTGGGCCGGTTTCACGGTGCTGCCTGGCTCGACGCGGATGACGCAGGAGGAGCATTGGTTCGCTCCGAGCAGTTCTTTGTTGGCGACCCAGCGGAGGTGGCGCCCGGTGAGGCTCTGTTCTTCGGTTTGTGATTCGTGGAGGGTTGGCATGGGCGGGCTCTATGAGGCTCGGTCGATGATGGTCTGCGCTAACTGCGCGGGGGAAAGCTCGAAGGCATCCAGCAGTTCCTCGTAGGTTCCGGAGTGGATGAACTGGGCGTTACCGGCGTCGTCGAGGGTATTGATGGCGATGACGCGGAGGGTTTCGGCCCAGGCTTTGCGGTGCATGGCGGTGGTGCGGATGAAACGGCTCCAGAGGTAACCGTTGTTCTGCTCGGCGAAGATGACCAGTTTGCGCGTGTCGCAGAGGCTGAGGAGGCACTCCTCATCGACGGACGGCATGTCGATGACGGTGACGCCGAGACCTTTTTCAGCGCAGAGAGTGGCGGTGGCGAGGGCTTCGTGAACACCGCGGCCGGAACTGATGATGACGGCTGAGTCGGTGGCTGATTCCCGGATGGTAGTGGCTTTGCCGAACTGGAATTCGTAACCGGCGGGGTAGAGGACTGCGGAGCCTGTACGCATGACGCGGACATAGTTGATGCCCTGGTTGCCGGCCATGATCCACTTCATAATGGCTAGGAGCTGTTCGGGGCAGGAGACGTCGATGATCTTCAGATGAGCCATGCCATCGAAGATGGTGATGTCGTCGTTACCCATGTGGGTGGCACCGTTGGTGCGGGTTTCGAAGTTGGGGGCGGTGGCGAGGTAGGTGAGATCGAGACCGTGGCCTTCGCTGAGCCAGCCGTTGGGGTCGCCGTTATTGCCGGCAGAGATAGCTTCGAGGCGTTCCTGATGCCCGACGGCGATGCGGCGCATCACCTTCCAATCGAAGAAAGGGCAGAAGGTGCTGACCCAGGCGTTGTAGCCGAGGGCGGCAAAGGCTTCGCCGAGGTTCATCATGTTGGCTTCGGCGACGCCGACGTTGAGGGCTCGCTTCTGGTCAACGGCGGCGATACCGGCTTCGAGGCCGCTGGTGGTGGCGAGATCGGAATCGACGGAGACGACGCGGGAGTCACGGGCGAAGATCTTCATGGCCGCGGTGACGACATCCATCGCGGCGTATTCTTTCTTCGGGTCAAACTTTGGCAGCTGGGCCGGGTCGTAACAGATTTGCTTGTTGCGGGGTTCGGCACGTTTGGTGCGGACGGGGCCGACGCGCTGGGCGAAGCCGGCTGCGACGTCGAGGTTCATCTGCGCGGAGATGTTGAGGAGGTCTTCGTGGGCGTTGCGGTCGCAGGAGCGGGCGTAGCGGTCAAAATCGGCGACACGGGCGGCACGGAGGTCGGCCTGGAGGGCGAGTTCCTGAGCCATGAGGGCGTCGGTGCCGGTGACTTTGTGTTTGTTGAGGAAGTCAGAGAAGGCGCCGTGGCCTTTGGAGGTGTGGCAGATGATGGCGGTGGGTTTGCCGTTGCGGACGCCGTTGCGGAACTGGTCGAGAGCGTCGAAAACGGAGGAGTATTGGGTGGCGTCGCAGGAGTGGACGTTCCAGTCGAACGAGGCGAAGACGGCTTCGAGGTTCGGCGTGGGGAAGATCATGCGGTTGGCCATGTCGAGCTGGCCGTTGTTTTGATCGACCATGACGCAGAAGTTGTCGAGTTTCTTTTGGCCGGCGAACATGACGGCTTCCCAGACGGGGCCTTCCTGGAGTTCCCCATCGCCGCAGAGGGCGTAGGAATCGAAACGGGGGCTGGTGTGGCCGGAGATGGCGAAGCCCTGGGCGACGGCGATTCCCTGCCCCATGGGGCCGGTGGCGATGTGGACGCCGGGGAGGACGGGGCCGGGGTGGCCGTTCAGGATGCTGGCGTAGGAACGGGAGCCTTTTAGCAGACTGCGGTCAAAGTAGCCGAGTTCGGCGTAGATGGACGCCATGGCCGCGACGGCGTGACCCTTGCTGAGGGTGAACATGTCCTGGCCGCGTTTGGTGGGGTTCTCGACGTCGATATCGAGAAAGCCTCCGTAGTAGAGCGAGACCAGGGGGACGATGGCGGAAAACGCGCCGCCCGCGTGGAGACCTTTGTCGGCCGCGTCGCGGCACTGTTCGAGGGTGAGGATGCGGATGTCCGAATCCTTGATCTCGAGGATTTTGAGGATGCCCTTGCGCACCTGGGTGGCGTGGGATTCGGTAAAGCCCATGGTTTAGCTCGAGATCTCCGTAAGTTTCTGCAGGTAGTTGGCGATGGAGCGGGAAGGGATGTTGGCCCAGATGGGGGTGCAGTTGGGGTGTTCCTCGGTGCTGCCCCAGTATTTGGCGTCGGGGAAGCGTTCGAGGAGGGGTTTCGCGCAATCGCCGAAGAGGATGACGTCGCCATCGACCGGCTTGATTTCTTCGAACTGGAGACCGGTGAAGATGTGGACGGGTCGTTTCAGATTGTCGAGGGTACCGGCGGCTTTGGCCTGGTCGAGCTGGATGCGGAGGATGGCTTTGCAGCCGGCTTCGCAGGTGGAACCCATGACGACATTGACGTTCTTGAAGGAACCCTGGAGGGTGTTGTTCTGGCGGCGGAAGCGGCGTTTGACTTTATCGAGAGGTGCGCCGGTGAGTTCGATCTCATCCATATCGTTGGTGCCGAGGCCATCGGCCGCGCCGAGGATGGTGGAGGGGACGTTGGTACCGGGGTAGTCCCAGTCCATGAGGGCTTCGCAGATGGTATCGACGGCGACGGGATCAGGACCGCCGCACATGGTGTTGAAGTCCTTGATGAGGTCGTCGCGGTAGGCGCTGAAGGGGCCGTTCCCCTGGCAGGCGTAGAGCGAGTCCATGATGAACCAGGTGGGTTTGGCGGCGAGGGTGAGGTTGCAGATCTTCTGGTAGATGTCGTCTTTGTGGCAGCGGACCATCCAGTCGTAGTCGGGGAGGTTGCCGAACTGGAGTTTCATGGCACCGGTGAAGGTGGTGTGGAGATGGACCTTCATTTTGGGGAGGCCGATGTAGACGTCGGCTTCGGTGACGGGGCGGGGGACGGGGAATTCGTTGAAGCTGATGGGCCGGTCGATTTTGAACATGTCGAAGGGCACGTTATCGAAGGGGCAGAGTTCGACGCCGGTGCGCTCGGCGACGGCGGTGATGCCGCAGACGTCCATGGCGTTTTTGGTGTCGCCGCCCATGGCGCAGCGTTCGCCGATCTGGATGCGCGAGGGTTCCTGTTCCTGGACGAGCTCGATGAGGGCTTCGAGCATGCGGGGGTCGGTGGTGAAGCCCTCATTGGGGTCAATGGGGATGACGGTGTTGATCTTGATTAAGACCTTGTCGCCCTTCTTGACGATCTTGTGCATGCCGCCCATGGTCTGATCGGCGACAGAGCGGATCATTTCCTTGACGAGGTTGAGCTGTTCGCGGGTGTACTGGCCGGGCTTGCCGAGATCGGCGTCTGAATGAGCAATGCCTACGGTGGTCTTCTTTGACATGTTTGAGCCGAACTCCATTATTGCTTAGAAACAGCTTGCGTAATATGCAAGGACGATTGCAGTCGCATTCTAACAGGGCCGGTGGGGTGAATTCAAGGTGGACTGCGAGAAGAGGTGCCAGAGGGCAGTTTATAGAGATGAAGAATCGGATACTCTCAAGGGATGACGAAAGCGTTGAGAGTAGCTATCTGGGTACTGGCGATGGCGGCGATGGCGGGAACTGTGATCGCTCAGCCGAAGCAGATTCGGGTGGGGGGAAATGTTCAGCAGATGAACCTGGTGAAAAAGGTCGCGCCGACGTATCCGGTGCCTATGAAGGCGCAGGGGCTGGAGGCGGTGGTGCTGCTGAATGTGGTGATTTCGGGCGAGGGAGTTCCCACTTCCATCAGCGTTCAGGACACGACGGTGCCACGGGAGTTCACGGATGCGGCGATTGAGGCGGTGAAGCAGTGGCAGTACAAGCCGACGTTGCTGAACGGGGAGCCGGTGGAAGTGGTGACGACGATTCAGATCAACTTTTCTTTGGCCAAATAAAGATCGGCGAAGTAAAAACTTCGGGCAAAGCAGAAGCGCTGATTCTGCGGCGGAAGCCCCAGAGGAGAGCGGCGAGACTCAGGCCACCCAGCAGGAATGTTCCGGGCTCGGGACCGAGCGCGGCATCGGCATAGCTTTGTCCGATGGAGTGGAGTTGTTCGTCGGTGAGGGGTTGGGAGAAGTTCTGAGTGTCAATGATGTTGGGGGGACCAGCGGGGCCGACGAAAGCGGATGTGGCGAGCAGGAGTAAGGGGAGTGTTCGGGCGAAGAGTCGCATGGTGCATCCGGGGGGCTGACAGTTGGGTCATTGTTCCCAACTGTTGCTGTACGGCTTGAGTGCACGCGGGATGGCGGGGGATACTGCGCAGGAAGTCATGGTGCCGGATAGCTGATCTGGCCGCTCCCTGACGGTCGCGGTTCGGTAGAGCTGTGCGGTATCGGGGCAGGCAGGATGCGCAGGGCGACGCAGATTTGGGTGGGGCCACCGATTCCGGCGAACGGCTTTACATCTTGTAACGGCCGAGGTCTTCGTCGCCCAGGCTTTCGAGGTAGCGGCGGAGTTCGGCGTTGGTGTTGAGTTTGTCGGACATGGCTGAGGTGGTTTTCGCAGACTTCAGCACGGATTCATCGACATAGATGGGGCAATCGAGGCGAAGGGCGAGAGCCAGGGCGTCGCTGGGGCGGGAATCGACGGACATGAGTTCTCCGTTGCGTTCCACCCAAATGACGGCGAAGAAGGTATCGTCTTTGAGTTCGTTGACCACCACCTTACGGATGCCGGCACCGAAGCCGACCAGAAGGTTGCGGATGAGGTCGTGCGTCATGGGACGCGGGGTGGAGACCTTTTCGATCTCCAGGGCAATTGCATTTGCTTCGTAAACGCCAACCCAGATGGGCAGAACGTTAGAGCCGCCATCTTTGAGGATGACGATGGGCATGCTTGTGACGGGATCCATCATCAACCCGCGGATCTTCATCTCGATTTCCATAGTTTTATTACAGCACAGGCAGCGAAAGCCCTACTGCGTAACTGCTTCGCCAACGAGGGAGTTGGGGCCGGCGCGGGTTACGCGGACGGGGACGTAATCGCCGAGGAGGGCGTCGGTGTCGCGACCGGAGAAGTTGAGGGTTTGGTTTTGGGAGGTGCGACCGATCCACTGATTCAGGGAAGTATGGCGGCCTTCGACGTGGACTTCTTCGACGCGGCCGATGCGGTCGGCATTGCGGCGGATCTGGATGGCTCGCTGATGCTCCTGAAGGATCATGATGCGCCGGGTTTTTTCCTCTTCGGGGATGTGGTCGCCGAGACTGAGCGCGGAGGTGTTGGGGCGCTGGGAGTATTTGAAGGCGAAGAGGGATTCGTACTGGACGTCGGCGAGAAGGTTGAGGGTGTCCTGGAAGTCCTGCTCGGTTTCGCCGGGGAAGCCGACGATGATGTCGGTGGTGATGGAGATGTCGCGTTTCGAATTGCGCATCCAGTCGATGCGGCGCATGTATTCGTCGCGGGAGTAAGAGCGCTGCATGCCGGCCAGAACGTTGGTGGAGCCGGACTGGACGGGCAGGTGGACGTGGTTACAGAGGTTGGGGTTCTCGTCGATGACGTCGATGATGGATTTGACGAAATCGCGGGGGTGCGAGGTCATGAAGCGGACGCGGCGGATGCCGGGAACTTTGCCGACGGCGTCGAGGAGCGGGGAGAAATCCCAACCGGCGGGGGAGGGGTCGCGATAGCTGTTGACGTTCTGGCCGAGGAGCTGGATTTCGGTGTAGCCGAGACCGGCGACGCGACGGGCTTCTTCGAGGACGCTTTCGCTGGTGCGGCTGCGTTCGGGGCCTCGGGTGAAGGGGACGACGCAATAGGAGCAGTTCTTGTCGCAGCCTTCAATGATGGTGATGTAGGCGCGGTGCGGGTTGTCTCGGCGGGTGAAGGGGGTGTCGAAGGTCTCGGTGGTGTCGAGGCTGAGACCGGTGACGCGCTTCATGCCGGATTCGATCTGGACGAGGAGTTCGGGGAGTTTGGTGTAGCTGGCGGAGCCGACGACCATGTTCACGTGGGGGGCACGGTCGAAGATTTTCTCGCCTTCCTGCTGGGCGACGCAGCCCAGGAGGGCAATGACCTTGTTCTTTCCCGAATTCTTCAGGTGCTGGAGGCGGTTGAAGACCTTTTGCTCCGCTTTGTCGCGGATGCTGCAGGTGTTGTAGAAGATGTAGTTGGCAGCTTCGGGGGTCTCGACCTGAGAGTAGCCGGTATTGATCAGCGTGCCGACTACCTTTTCGGAGTCATGTGCGTTCATCTGGCACCCGAAGGTCTCGATGTAGAAGGTTTTTTCCACGGAAACTCTATTGTAGCGGGAACCGGAGGTGCGCCGGATGAAGGATTCCGGGTAGCTATGATGGAGACTCGGAGCCACGCACTTAATAAATGGAGTCTCAGCAGCAGGAGTCTGGGCGAGATCTGACCGGGGGTGCGGCCCCGGAGGGCGGTGCCCATGACCGGCGCGCGCTCGACCGGCAGGTAGCAGGGGGCCTGGCCTGGACTGTTGGTGCCAAGCTGGCGACGCAGCTGCTCACCTGGGGTTCCTTGCTGGTGGTGGTCCGCCATCTGACGAAAGCCGATTACGGCATAGGCGAAATGGCGGGTGTTTTGTACGTGGTCTCGAACGTCGCGGCTGAATTCGGGGTTGCCGGGGCGGTGCTGAATATGCCGGAACTTTCCGACAGGGTTCTGGCGCAACTGCATACGTTTTCGATTTCGCTGTCTGTTCTGGTCTTCATTGTTGCGTGTGCGGTATCGCCGTCTCTGGCGGCTTTTTACCACACGGATGCGGTAAATCTGTTTCTGGCGAATAACGTGAATTTGCTGCTGACGGGGTTCGAAGCCGTGCCCATGGGGTTGATGGGGCGGGATATGGATTACCGCCGGTTGTCACTGGCAGAGGCGGCGCTGGTGATGGTGCAGGCTGTGGTGACGATGGTGACGGCCATCCTTGGGTGGGGCTATTGGGCGCTGTTTGCGGGCATGGCCTGCGGGAAACTTACCGCGACGATTCTGGTTTGTTCGTGGAAGCATGTGGGCTTTGCCTGGCCGAACTGGCAGGAGATCAAAGCCCCGGTGCGGTTGGGGCGGCAATCGGCAATTGGGCGGATATCGGCTTCGTTGTATGCGTATTCGGACGGCATTGTGGTGGGCCGGATGCTGGGGAGTTCCTCGCTGGGGGTGTATCGGACGGCGATGAACCTGGCCAGTGCGCCAGCGGAAAAAGTGTCTACTTTGTTGATGCGCACGGCCTCTCCCCTGTTTGCCCGTGTGCAGACTGACCACGCGGAAGTGCGGCGTTACTACCTGATGCTGCTGGAGATCCTGAGCCTGATCGTGATGCCGCTGATGGGCGGGCTCTGTATGGTGGCCGATTCTGCGGTGCTGGTAATTTTCGGCCCGAACTGGACCGGAGCCACGGGGCCTTTGCGGTGGCTGGCAATTTTCATGATCATTCGTACGGTGGGGACGCTGACGGAACAGGTTTTGAATTCGCAGAGGCTGATGAGCTTCACGATGCGGATGTCGCTTTTCAACTTTTTCCTGATGCCCGCAGCTTTTGCGACGGCGGCGACTTGGTTTGGGACGACTGGCGTGGCGGCGGCGTGGGCGGCTTTGGCACCTTTGACGGTGGCTCCGCTGGTGGTGAAGTTGCTGCGGACGGTGGGACTTTCGGTGGGTGCGGTGTTGGGCGTGGTGGTGCCTGCTCTATTCGGGACAGTAGTGATGTGTGGCGCGATTTTCGGCCTGAACCACTACATGACGGGGGAGTGGCCGATGGCTGCACCGTGGGTTCGTCTGACGGTAGATACGGTGTTTGGTGCGGTGGTCTATGTTAGTTTGACGCTCGGGCTCTTTGGGGACCGGATTCAGCGTTATGTGCGGTTTTTGAAGAGCATGAAGTCCGCTTAGAGTCTGGTTCGCTGCTCCCTTTGTTGTGGGGCTCT
>Ga0114970_10004294_pt1 | contig 10388 bp, 8 predicted proteins | sample M_140205_XF_Meta_FD_87030 | JGI IMG/M metagenome (GOLD analysis project Ga0114970, IMG submission 87030) | Freshwater microbial communities from Lake Montjoie, Canada to study carbon cycling - M_140205_XF_MetaG | ecosystem: Environmental > Aquatic > Freshwater > Lake | place: Lake Montjoie... | reverse complement strand
CGGTTGGCACCGGTGACAAGGGCGACAGGTTTGGCTGATTCCACGATCATTTTTTTATTCTTGTTGCAGTATTTTAGCGCAGGCTTTTCCTGCCTCGTTTTTAAGAATCATACAAGTTTCTGCCCATTTTGTAAGCGTTTCCCGTTTAATGGCGGTTTCTGGCCACGCTGTGATTGCTTCTTTTATTTTGCGGGCGCGCAGGGCATTTCGCCCTGAGAAGCCATCTGGGAGAGACTTTGCCAGATCCAACCAGGTTGCAATTTCTGCCGCTGGGACGTCTTCTGAAATTATTTTTGGGGAACCATTTTTCGCCTGCTCACGAATGATTTTTGACTGCATAAGGATGTCGCTTGCCAGCCACTGAAGCTTTGTTGCCTGGCCTTGAGCGCTGTCCCGTGCCTTCGCGGACCAGTTTAGGGCTTCTTTGTATTCTTTTTTCTGAAGGGCCAAGGAGCCCAAGCTGGATTGGTAATACCACGGTGTGTCAGAGGTGCCGGCTTCACGTTTGAGCAATTCCATCGCAAGGTTTATTTTTCCGGCGGTCGCAAAAATTGCAGCGGCATCACTGACGACAGCATGGCGTTCGAAAGGGGACTTGCTGGACGACTCAATTTGAATTGCTGCGGAGACGGCCTCGTTGCGGGTTTTTTCCAATTGGCTGGAATCAATCCACTTGTGGTCGGCCATATATTGCTCAAGGTCAAGGCTGGTCACCCATGTTTGCAATTGTTCGGCTGGGCCAATGCTTGAATTGCTGCGTAGTTTTTTTATTGCTACGCGAAGTTTTTCCGCCGTATCCCGCGCTGTCTCTGATGGTGCCTTTTCCAACCATTGGGCCGCACCGGCAAGAAGGGGGCCTCGCGCAGCATACAACGAAGCCTCGTTTGCGATGACGGCCTCCAGCCATTCCGGGTGAATCCCGGTATCTAAATTGAGCAGGCGGGCAGCCAACAAACCGCGCACTTCAGGATAGGGACATGCAGAAAAAAGTTTTTTTAATTCGTTGACCGCAGATTTTGTCTGGGCTTCATCCGTGTTGGCATTGGTCTCTGCAATGTCCCAAGTGAACGCCAGGAGTTTCCATTCTTCCGAAGTCGCCTTCCGGCGCAAGGCCTTTGATACGAGGTCTTTTTTCATCGGTAGGCTGCTGGAAAGAGCGGTAGAGAGTAACGACCGGAATTCAGTGAAGTTAACGAATTCGGCGATTCGCAGTCGCTCTTTCATCGTGGTGACACGGCCATGTTTTTCTGGGGCGAGGACAAGGATGGTTGGATAACCGGATACGTCAAGTTTTTCGCTCCAATTTTGGGCCCCGGCGTCGTCGCCATCCAGGTAGATTCGGATGAAGGAGGACGTTGCCGTTGCAAATTCCGGGTGGCTGAAAACCTGCGCTTTCAATTGATTGCATGGTGGGCACCAGATTGCGCCCCAGTACAGCAATGCTGGTTTGTTTTCACGCTTGGCTTGTTCCAGGGCTTCCGCAACCGGCTTTTTGATCCACAATGAATCTGGTTCAGCGCCCATGGCAAAAGAACCAAATAGTGCGACCGTTATTCCCAAAATTAGATGACCATACAGCATGTTTTGATTGCCCTTTTGGTACAACATCAAGCGCCTGTGGCGCAGGCATCCGGATTTTTCCAGATGGTGTTAGCATAGCCCTCATATTCGCTAACAAGTCACGCCAAGGAGGGCAACTTGAGAAATTTATTTTTTGTCGCGGCTCTGGGTTTTGTTTCCAGTCAAACCGGGCTCGCTGAAACCATCACCAAACAGCTTTCGTTTGACATCAAAAGCCCAGTGGACGGGCGTTGCCGGGCAGATGAAGACTGTCGTCCGTGGGGCTATTCCCTGCCCGATTACCGGAAGGAACTCCATCCGGTGATTCCGGTGCGGACATTAAAGGTAATGCTGCCCGCCGGGCAGGGACTGAAATACGTCCGTTACGAGGCGACCCAGGGAACCGACATTGACTACACGCCGCAAATGGCCGGCCGTCAGAGGGTCATCTCCCTTGGGTATGACACAAGGCCTTTGGTTTCCCGTTATGCCGCAGGTTTGTATCCAGCAAAGTTAATCGGCGAACCCCGCGTGGTTTCTTTTCGCGGATTTGATTTTGTGGAAGTGCCCGTTTATCCGTTTCAGATGACCAGTCCCACGAAGGCGCGGTTTTTTAACTCAATTAAAATCACGGTTGAAACCACGCCAGTTCAACGCGCCCCCCTCGGCAGAATGCTACGACCCAATCTGTCGAGGGATTATGAACTTGCCGTTCGCAACATTGACAATGACGTCATCGTTACAAAAACAGCGCGAGGAATTGCGGCAGTGGACGAAGCGCCAGTTGGATACCTGATCATCGGAAAGCAGGCGATCATTGGAGACGAATCCAATACAGTGCTTCGCCCGTTGATCGAGGAAAAACGCGCCCGGGGACTCCGTGTGAGTCTCGCAACCCTTGAATCGATCGGTACGAATCCTACAGCCGCAGAAATCCGGGAATTCATCAAAATCAAATATCGCAACGACGCCATTGATTATGTGTTGCTTGTGGGCGACAAGGCGAATTTGCCATGGCAGCGGATTCGCTCCGGTATGGGCAGCAACAACGGCGATCCAGTCCCATCTGATCAGTATTATGGCTGCCTGGATGGGACATTTTCAGGATCGGCCAGCCAATACGACTGGCAATGTGAGGTCGCAGTCGGCCGTGTTGGTGTCAAGACGACGGACCAATTGGCCGCGTGGGTTGGCAAGCACATGGCTCTCGTTGATGCAGGAAAGGCAGGTCGGACATTTACGGCAATGTCGTTTGGTGAAGAGCTCGATCGCACAACTTTGGGGGGATGGAGCCTTGATAACCTGGAGACAGGTCGCAATGTGGCGCCAGTCACCATTGGCTTTCCAGATTCAACCCAGTTTACGAAACTTTATGATGAGTTCAGCAAACCCGTCAGCGCAGACCAGTTTCTCGAGACGATGGCGGCAGGTGATTTCCATGTGATGAATCACCTCGGGCATGCGAATTCTGATTATGCATTGCGCATGAATACGACTCGAGTTTCAGAATTCAAGTCGCGTCCGGCATTCTTCTACTCGCAGGGGTGTTATCCGAACAATCCAGACATCGACAACTGGACGATCACTGCAGTGCGCTTGCCGGAGTTTGGTCCGGCGGCAATGATCTCCAACACCCGTTACGGCTGGTACGAGCCCGGGCGGGATGGAGAAGGAAGTTCGGCCCTGTTGCACCGGGCGTTCTGGTCCATGCGATTCAAGGAACAGATCAAGACCGTTGGTTTCATGAACCACATGGCGAAGGCTGCGGTGCTTTCGGTGGACCGCTCGAATGTCATGGTGTACACAGCTTTGGAGTCAAATCTCGTTGGTGACCCGGAGTTGGATTTGATGATCGGGGAGTGACCCGTCATCCTGAGGGTGACGCGATAATCTCCGTCATCCTGAGCAAAGCGAAGGATCCTTTCTTTATGTTTCCATCGAATGCCGACCTGCCCCTGCCCGAAATTATGCGCCCAAAGCGTTTTGATGAGGTTCTGGGGCAGGATCACATCTGGGGCAACGGTGCGCCCTTGCGTCGGCTGGCCGAACAGGATCGTCTTGGCTCGTGGCTCTTCTGGGGGCCTCCCGGAAGTGGCAAGACCACTTTGGCGTCGGTCATCGGCAGGGCATCAAACCGGAAACTTGTCGTTCTCTCTGCCGTCAGTGCGGGCGTAAAAGATCTGCGTCAAGTGATTGACGCGTCGCAGGATGAAGTGGATGCAGGGTGCAAGGCGCATCTTTTGTTTTTAGATGAGATCCATCGCCTGAGTAAAAACCAGCAGGATGTTTTGTTGCCGGCTCTGGAGTCGGGTGTGATCAAGTTCATCGGAGCCACGACGGAAAATCCGTCCTTTGAAGTGAATGCCGCCGTCAACTCTCGCAGCATTATTTTCCGGTTTAACAAGATCACCGAAGAATCTTTGCTCGCTGTCATGAATCGGGCGCTTTCGTCTGCGGGTCATACCCAACTCCGAACGGACATCGCACCTGACGTGTTGGAGGCGATTGCCAGATCCAGCGCTGGTGATGCCCGTCGTGCGTTGAATATTTTGGAAACCTTGTGTGCCGCAGCGCCGTCTGATGTTAGCCCTGTGGACATCGCTGCATTGAAGTCAATGGGCGATACCTTTGCGCTCCTTTATGACAAGAAGGGCGATCAGCACTACGACACGATCAGTGCTTTTATTAAATGCATTCGTGCTGGCCAGCCGGATGGAGCGTTGCATTATCTGGCGCGCATGATCGATGCCGGTGAAGACGTTTTGTTCATCGCCAGGCGTCTCGTGATTGCTGCCAGCGAAGACGTTGGCAATGCGACGCCGATGGGGCTGGTGATGGCGCAGGCCGGTTTCGAAGCAGTGCATCAGATTGGAATGCCAGAGGCCCGCATCATTCTGGCACAAGTAACAACCTTTCTGGCCGCGTCTCAAAAGAGCAACCGGTCTTACGTGGCCATCAACAAAGCGCTGGAAGATGTTCGGGAGTTTGGTGCCTTGGAAATTCCCATGGCGCTGAGAAATGCCCCAACCGAGCTCATGAAATCGATGGGCTACGGCAAGGGCTATGCCTATGCCCATGATGATCAAGCCGGCGCGGCCGCCATGGAATACCTGCCCGAGGTATTGCGAGGCAGACATTACTATGTCCCTTCAACCAACGGGCATGAACGCGTTTTAGCTGATAATTTGAAAGGTTTTTCAGGCATTGCCGAAACGCCGAATAATTCGCGAAAAATGTAATGGCATTGGTTGGTTATGCATAGCCGGGTTCGCTTGGCAAAACGCGCTTCCTCAAGATTTGAGTGGAAAGGCTCGAAAAATCTATTGATAGATTTATTGGAGCTTAATTCAAATGCCACAGGATCGTTTCCATCTTCGGAAATGGATGGCAGCTGGGGGACCAGCCGAAGTGATCGTCATTGGGGCGAGCACCGGCGGACCAGATGCTCTGACCGAACTTTTACGCGTCATGCCGGCTGACAGCCCTCCAGTTGTCGTCGTGCAGCACATTACACCGGCATTGGCCGCCAATTTTGCGGAACGCCTTGCGCGAAATTCCCGTCTGAAACTTGGAGTGATAAAATCGGGGACCGTGTTGCGCGCAGGTACGATCTATCTGGCACTGGGTTCTCATCACATTGGCATTCGAAAAGGACTTTCGGGTCCGATTCTTTTTTTGGACGATAGCCCGCCTGTCAGTGACCATCGTCCCAGTGTTGATTATCTTTTTAACAGCGCTGCAAAGTATCTGTCGGGAGTTCGAATCTTTGCTGTTCTCTTGACCGGCATGGGCCGAGATGGGGCTCAGGGATTGAAAAACCTTTTGGACCACGGTGCTTTTACCGCGGTTCAAGACCAGGATTCCTGTGTCGTTTACGGAATGCCAAAAGAAGCGGTGCGGCTTGGAGCCGCAGTTCTAGTTGGGCCGGTTCAGGAGATTCGGGGATGGCTGGAATATGCCAGTGGAATCACGAAAGTTCTTAAAAAAGCGAGCTAACCCATTCCGTTTAGATGGATTTGGTCAGTCCCAGTGCCAGGCTGATTTCAAATCCTTTTGCGCTGCCTACAGCGTCTCCTACATTTGCTTTGACGTCTTCCGTTGCCACATCCTGAACAGAATTGAAGGTACCCGTCGTCGCTGTCGTGACGCTTAGTGGAACCGCAACCATGAAATCCGCAGTCCAATGGATGTCAGACGTTTTATAGTAGGCTCCTGTTCCAAGCTCGATCACAGGCGCCGTGGCAATGATGTTGCCATCGAGCAACGTCGCTTCAGAGGTTCCCTTCAACTTTGATGAGATGGCTACGCTTGTGCGCCGGATTCCAGCCCCACCGCTAGCTCTGTAACCGATGTTTTCGGCGAGGTTGCGATCGATACCGTAGAACACTGCCAAACCCAGGGTTGTGGCAAGCGTGTCGGATTCGACGTGGGAATTTAAATCCGAAAGGTCGTAGTCGTTGTCAAAACTTCCCTTTTGGGACTTTGCATAGAAGCCGCGGATGCCAAGGTGATCCCCTTCCCGAAGGAAATCCCGCGCATATCCAAAACCCAGCCCAAGCGGGGCAAGATTAAGTGCCTGACGTCCGGTCCAAGGTTCGTTGAGGTTGTCGCGCGGCAGGGCCTGAAAGGAGACTGCGTTGGTTTCGATGGCAGAAGTTATTTGCAAATGATAGCCGACGTCGAAATGTTGAGCGGGAAAAAACCAAGGCTTTGATGGTGACTGGACTTGCTCTAAGTTTTCTGAAGTTTCTGAAGTTTCTGAAGTTTCTGGAGCAGCGACGGCATCTGCTTCTTTGGCCGATTTAAAAGTGACAATGGAACCCATGGCAACGTCAGTTTGATGGCCTGCAGGAATGTAAAATGCTGCAGCACGCTTGCGGAGGCTTGCGATCTTCGCGCAAAAAACGTGGTCCTTGGATACAGGCTTTTGAACACAAACTTCATCGCCTACCGAGAGGCCGTCGATTTTCCCGCCCGAGAATAATGCATACGGTCCGGTTTGGTTTTGATCCAGCTCAAGGACCTTGAATTCCATTGTTTTCGCGCTGGCGTTCATTGAAACAAATCCAGTGAGAAATAATGTTGGAATCTTCAAAGTTGAAAAATTCATTGCTGTCACCATCCTGCATTTATCATGACGAACGCGTGTGTTCCGTATGGGTTGCTGCCATAGTCCTTGCGGGTTGCGGCATCGATCATGTGCGCGGTGACGTCAAGGCCGAGTCCAGTTTTCACGCTGCTGTTGGACAGTGCGGCGATGTCGACAAACCCACCAAGGGTTAATGCGCGGACGGTGTGGTCGATCTCGCCGGCTTTAGCCTCGTCATCCCGCAGTCCAAGTCCGTGCCGGTCAAGCGACTCAAATCGTCCGGTCCACCAAAGGCCATCACCCCAGGTCAGGTCTGTTTCAGCCAACCAGGATTTCCGTACCTTGGTTTCATTGGATGTTTCGTCGGCGCTGTCGGGATTCGTGACGATTTTCTGGTTGCTGCCATAGACAAAGCTGGTGGCGTGCTTGAACGATCCGGAGGACGACTTGTCTCCGGTTTTCCAATGGATAGACAACGTGGTCCGACGCTGATTGCCAGATTCAAGACGCTCAGGTTCCTTCAGTATCGCAGTAGATGCCTGGCCGTAAAGTCCGTCCCAAAGGTACAATTTGATTTGGCTTGACCAAGAATCCAGTTTTCCTTTTTCAAGGTCGGTGCGTTTATCGTCTGGTTCCCGGCCGTTGAATTGCGAAAGAGCCACTTCTACAATGTCAAATTTGATCCCGGATGTGAGCACTCCCATCGAGACATGGGTCGAGTCCTGATAGTGGTGGCCCAAGGGCGCCCAGGGCAAGTGCTGGGCAGAATCACGGTGCATGAAGGCATCGGGGCCAAGGGCGGGTGACCCGACGGGACCGCCGACGACGTAAACGGTGCTTTTTGGGGCAAATTCAAAAATAAGTTTTTCAGTGATCTCCATCCAAAGGTCGTGGGGATGTTGATGGTCCACGAGAGCCTTGCCATCGTATGTTTCGCCGGCCTGAAACAGCTGCGGCGATCCTTTTGCGGGAAGGGTCCACGGCTCGAGGCTGGTCATCAGGTGGGGTTCCACTGCGACGGGTCCAAATGTGCCACGGTAAATCATCATCTGGAAGTTTTCACCCGCGGCGCTCTGGCCGCCACGCGGGCCGCTTTGGCGGTTAAATCCAGCCACCTGGCGGATGTGGAAGGTAAACCCTTGGGACTCAGGGGTTTCGTGGGACGGGCCGTGGTGTGCATGCATTTCCATTTGTGCAACGGCCGGCAGAGAATTTAAGGCGAAAAGGGATGCCAGAGTCAATTTGATGCAGCGGATCATTTGGACGGGTGCTCCGGACGTGTTAAAAAAGCATTCCAGGAGCTTAGCTTAGACCGACCGGCGGCTCCATCATAAAACGCCCGGAGTTTCGATTGGTTTTATCATCTGCAAATTCAAAGTTTTTGATGTCGCTGGAAGACCAATATGGTGCTCACAACTATCATCCGCTTCCGGTAGTGCTTTCCCGGGGCGAGGGCGTTTACCTCTGGAGTCCCGAAGGGAAAAAGTATCTGGATTTTTTGAGTGCCTATTCCGCCGTCAACCAAGGGCATTGCCATCCAAAGATCATCGGGGCGCTGGTCGAGCAGGCATCAAGACTGACACTGACTTCGCGCGCTTTTTACAATGACTGTTTGGGCCCCTATGAAAAATTCGTGACCGAGTTTTTTGGATACCAGCGCGTTCTGCCGATGAATACAGGTGTTGAAGGCGGTGAGACCGCGGTAAAAATCTGCCGTAAATGGGGCTACCAGAAGAAAGGGATTCCCGCCGAGAAGGCGCGGATCGTTTTCGCCAAGGGCAACTTTTGGGGGCGAACCATTGCGGCGGTCTCGACGTCGAGCGACCCGGCAAGTCGCAATGAATTTGGCCCATATACGCCTGGCTTTGACCTGATTCCGTACAATGATCTGGCCGCTGCTGCGGCGTTGTTGAAGGACCCTCATGTTGCGGGAATCATGCTTGAGCCAATTCAAGGCGAGGCCGGTGTTGTGGTTCCCGATGACGGGTATCTTAATGGAATCCGTGAACTGTGCACCCGCCATAATGTCCTGATGATTGCAGATGAGGTTCAGACCGGGATTGGTAGAACCGGACGCATGCTGGCCTGTGATCACGAAGGGGTACGCCCTGATATCGTGATTCTCGGCAAGGCCCTCTCTGGTGGTGTTCTTCCCGTGTCGGCAGTTCTAGCCGACGATGATGTCATGATGGTGATCAAGCCGGGTGAGCATGGATCGACTTTTGGCGGAAATCCCCTGGCCTGCAGGGTGGCGATGGCTGCGCTTCAAGTGGTCCTGGATGAGAACCTTTGTGAACGGGCCGCAATGGCCGGAGAACGATTCCGGAGTCGCCTGCGGCAATCCATTGGAAAGTACTCATGGGTTCAAGAGATTCGTGGCAAGGGCCTGCTCAATGCTGTGGTCGTCGATCCCTCATTTAAGCATACTGGCTGGGACATCTGTATCAAGATGATGGAGGCAGGCCTTTTGGCGAAACCGACCCATCACCATATCATCCGGTTTGCGCCACCACTGGTGATTGCGGACAACGAACTGGATCAGGGAATCGCAATCATTGAAAATGCGTTTGCGAAGCTGAACTGATCGATGTTTTAACTGAAAGGCCACGTGATGTCGTCTCCCTTGTTGACCGGAATGGTTGGTTCGACGCGCCTTGGCGATGCCTTGGATGTCGCCGTTTTTTTCGAAAAAGATACCTCAACACTTTCTTACGTTGTGTATGACATCCAATCCCTGGATGCAGTGATCGTTGATCCGGTTTTGGATTACGATCCCGCTGGATGTGTTGTGGCAGAAAAAACGGTCAGACTGCTTTGTGATTTCATTCAAGAGAAAAAACTGAACTTGCGCATGATTTTGGAAACCCATGCCCATGCCGATCATTTGTCAGCCGCACAAGTTTTGAAACGTCAATTTCCCGCGGCCATGGTCACCATCGGAAATCGTATTCGCGAAGTCCAAAAGTTGTTCAGCGGTGTTTATGGAATCGAATCATGGTTCACTGCCGACGGTCATCAATTTGACCGTCTCGTTGCGGACGGGGAACGGTTTCGTGTTGGGGCCATGGAATTCCAAGCGATGCAAACGCCAGGTCATACTCCCGCCTGTTCGACATGGGTTTTGAATGGTTATGCGGCGTTTACCGGGGATTCCATGTTTATTCCCGATTCCGGGACGGGGCGCTGTGATTTTCCTGGAGGCAGTGCCCGGGACTTGTACGACTCGATTGCAAAAAAAATCTATCAACTGCCGGACGAAATGCGGCTGTTTGTTGGGCATGACTATCAGCCTGGTGGACGACCACTGCGCTGGGAGACCACGGTGGCCGAGGCCAAGGCATCGAATATTCAATTAAAGGCCGACACCACCCGCGAACAATACATCGAGTTTCGCACGGCGAGGGATAAAACCCTTGCTGCGCCGCGGCTTCTGCACCCGAGCGTCCAGGTCAATATCAATGCCGGCCACATTCCGCCGGCAGATGAACTGGGTCGATGTTTTCTCAAGATGCCGCTTACGTTTTCTTGACTCGTCATTCTGAGGCCGAAGGCGAAGAATCCTTTCCTACGAAACGTCATTCTGAGGCCGAAGGCGAAGAATCCTTTCCTCAACGCGGAAGAAAGGATCCTTCGCTGCGCTCAGGATGACGGGTTGGTGCAGGATGACGAGTTGAAGAAAGGATCCTTCGCTGCGCTCAGGATGACGGGTTGGTGCAGGATGACGAGTTGAAGAAAGGAT
>Ga0114970_10004292_pt1 | contig 10389 bp, 5 predicted proteins | sample M_140205_XF_Meta_FD_87030 | JGI IMG/M metagenome (GOLD analysis project Ga0114970, IMG submission 87030) | Freshwater microbial communities from Lake Montjoie, Canada to study carbon cycling - M_140205_XF_MetaG | ecosystem: Environmental > Aquatic > Freshwater > Lake | place: Lake Montjoie... | reverse complement strand
GCTTCGGCATAGGGTTTGAGGCAATAGCCATGACTGGTTTTAGGCACGGAAAGCACATTAAAGGGGCTGTTGTTTGCATTAAAATTTCTATTTGCAGGGTTCATGCTACCCACTACCATTCGCGCGTTGGCCACTTCCCTCCACTTCAATTTACGAAAGAGCGGCAGTTTATCAAAAAAAAGACCTTCAAAATGATGTGAAAGCGCAAGGCTGAGGTATTGGTCGCTGACAAATTCATAGAAGTTCATCATGTTAAACCCCGAGGCATTATAGGAATACGTTTCATTTCCCCGATGTACTTCGAGCAAAGGATAAGGGAGGGTTCCCCAGGTTTTTCCCGCCTCTAAAACATATAAAGAAAAACCAATTGGTTTCATTTCTACCCGATCATCGACCTTAATGGACCATTTGTGATAGGTAAAATCGCTTTTCAGAACACCTTTCAATCCGAGGGTATAGTTGATATGCAGAACGGGCCATTCAGACCCTAGGCTCATACGTTTTCTCCGCCCGTTGATAAATTTTTCTTTATAGGCAAAACGGGTGTGCAAGCTGATTTCAGAAGTAATGAGTTCATTGCGAAGGTTCAAATGTGCCTCATCGGCAAAATAGGAATAGTTCAGAAAGCCAAGGGGGGTAAAATTCCGATGTACAAAGGATATCTTATTAGAGAACCCTCTTTGCCATTCCTTTTCATAGAAGAATTTATGCTCAATCACCTGATTGTATTTATTGGTAATGACCCTACGAAGCAAGGAGGTAAGCAGGTTATCCCCTTGCAGTGCATTATCACTGCCTCTTCCCAAAATGGCATATCCAGCAAAGGGATTTTGACTTTGTCCGAGCTCCTCCACATCGTTTCGATGTGAATAGCCCATGCTTTGTCTGAGGGTTTTTGAAAAAATATACTCAGCACTTCCCCCATACTTGATTTTTTTATCTCTTGTTCCATAGGCCAAATAAGATTCCAAAATCAGGTTGTTGCTAAAGACATTACTCGTTCTGATGCCCAATCGAAAGCGATTTCCTTCAATAGGGTTGAAGCTGAATACCTTCATATAGGGACCCAGTTCAATCTTTCCCAAAGGCTTGTAACCGGTAACGATTAAGGTAACGATATCCAAAGCCGTTCGATAGACGGGCAAGGACTTGACGGTATCTACCATGTGGTAGACTAACTTTTCGTTTTTAGAGAGGCTGTCATGTCGGGCTTTGAGCCAGAAATCGGCAGATTTTTCGGTGGCATCGGAGGCTATTTCAACGGCGTCGATACCATGGTAAAAATCATCCTTCTGTGGTTTATGAATCACAAAATCTTTATAGGAGGCAGATTTTCGTCCGATAAATCCCATTCCATCTTCTTTTGCCAAAAAGTCGACAATAAAGACATCCTTGGTTTTCATCCACACTTCAGAATTGACAAAATCGTATTCTTGGATAATGGCCAGATCTTCAACAAAATTGATATTTGCATCTGGTGAGATACGCAAATTGGCCTTTCTAACGGCAAAGATGGAATCACTAATCCAAAGATGACCGGTAAAGGTGAGCTCTTGTTTTCTCCGGGGCTTAAAAGTAAGCTTATAGCACCATTTATTCCCGATAAACAAGCTATCAACGAGAGAATATTTATAGTAGGCAAGGCCGTAATCGGAAATGGGACTGATGAATCCTTTTTTAAAGATCGTAACAAAATTGTTATAGATATTTACATTTTGGTACATATCACCTAAAAACTGGTTAATGGCTCCATTTTCTATACCTGATATTTTGGTGGCTTTGATGATTTCTTTTTTGTCGGAAGGGCTGCTTCGATAGTAATAATCGGATATGGATTCTGAAACAAAGATGGGTAAAAAAGGCTTTTTATTGGTAGAGGAGCTATCGATATTTTTAAAGATAAAAGAGATGGGTTTTAGAACTTTTTTATTTTTAAAATCTTCGGTGATATTGCTGATATCGAATTCCAATTTATTATAAATTTCATACTGAAAGGCATCGAGGTTGTCGCGGTTGTTTTTGGGTTTAAAATCAATTATTTTTCTCAGCAGGATATGGGCAGGATTTTCGCCGGCTTTGATGACCACTTCGGAAAGATCGAAGCGATTCACGCTTAGGGAGAAGTTTATTTCTTGGATTTTACCTTTTTTGACGGGCATACCGACTTTTTTATACCCCACAAAAGAGGCGAACAAAGAATCTCCGGGGGTATTGGTTTGCAGCTTGAATTTCCCATCAATATCGGCAGTGGTGCCTATACCTGATTTTTTGAAGGAAATGATGGCAAAAGAAATGGGTTCATTGGTAAGCAGGTCGGTTACCTTCCCTGTTACGGTGGTTATATTTTGCGCATGCAGGCAGAAAACATTCAAAAAAATCCCTACAAAAGAAAGGGCGAAAAGAAGATGTAAACGCTTATTTGTATATAAAGAAGATTCCACTTGTTTCATTACAGAGCATCAAATATCAGAACAACCTCATTTATCGCGATGAAAAATTATACCTTATTTTTATTTTTTAAAACGGCCGCAGAAACCAAAATACTAATTTCATAAAGCATATAGAGCGGAATGGAAACCAACATTTGGCTGGTAATGTCAGGCGAAGGAGTTATCACTCCACCGAGGATGAGAATCACAATAACGGCATGTTTTCGATATTTTCTCAGAAATGCGGGGGTGACAATGCCTATTTTGGTGAGGAAATAAATGGCAATGGGCAATTCAAAAACAATGCCTGTTGCCAGGGTAAGAATGGTAACAGTAGAAATATACGAATCCATGGAGATCATATTGGTAACCTCATTGCTTACTCTGTAGTTTCCCAAAAAGTTGACAGACATGGGGGTAATGATATAATAACCAAAGAGCACGCCCAGGGTAAAAAGGAAGGAGGTATAAAAAACGATTCCGCGGGCATTTCTTTTTTCATTGTCGTGGAGTGCAGGCTTGATAAAGCGCCAAAATTCCCAAACGATATAAGGAAAGGATATGATTACGCCGGCCAAAAAGGCCACCCACATGTGCAGGGTAAACTGGGCTGAAAGTTCGGTACTGACCAGATTGAAATGAATTTCGGAGATGCACATGTCCAAGTTAAACTTTTGGGAAAGCATGCAAAGCATTCTATAGGTCCAGAAATCGGGTTTTTTGGGGGCAAAGATGATTCCATCGAAAAGAAATTCTTTGAAGAAAAAAGCGACGATAGAGACGACAAAAATAGCCACTACAGACCTTACCAGATGCCACCGCAGGGCTTCTAGATGGTCAAGAAATGACATTTCATTTCCAGACTTGGCAGATTTTTGATTTTTTTTAAACATTGTTTTGAAAGGGACAAAGGTAATTCTAAATTCAGCGCAAAGCCAAAACCATTGGTTTTTTTATAAATTTGCAGAAAAATTAACCATTTGGCATCCTATGAGCAAAAATACAAGAGAATCTAAACCTACGCAAGGCCCATTAAAGGGCAATGAGAGTGTGTCATCTAGAGAATCATCGCAAACGCAGATTTCCGGAAAGCGAAAACCTCTTTTTTATATTATGGCAAGCACGCTTCTCCTTTTGTTGATTTTGGCCTATTCAAACCATTTTAGAAACACCTTTCATTTTGATGATTCACATGTGATTGTGAACAATATTTATATCAGAGACATCAAAAACATCCCCTTGTTTTTCAAAGATGCCAGTACCATCAGTTCATTGCCTGCAAATCAGTCGTACCGACCCATGTTAGCCACTTCCTTGGCTATTGATTATTGGTTGGGAAAGGGTCTAAACCCTATTTACTTTCAGTTTTCGACCTTTTGCTGGTATATTTTACAATGCATACTGATGTTTTTCATTTTTTTACGGATCATGAATATTGCCCAAGCGCATAAATGGAATACCTACGCAGCGCTTTTGGCTGTGGGGTGGTATGCCTTGCATACGGCCAATGCAGAAACCATTAATTATATTTCTGCCCGATCAGACTCCTTGTCCACATTTTTCATGCTTTTATCTATGTTTATGATGCTGTATATGCCCAAAAGCAGAAGATGGCTTTTGTATTTAATACCTGTAGTGGTAGGTATTTTGGTAAAGCCTGCTATTTTGGTTTATCCGGGCCTTTTATTTTTCTATATTTTATACTTTGAAGAGAATTCAGGATTAAAAAGTGCATTAAGCAAGATACAGATCAAAAAAATAAGCAAGGCCTTGTATTTGATTATTCCCTCTTTGTTGGTTTGCGGATTGTTGTATTATTTCCAGGGCAAGATGACGCCCGAAACCTTTACGCCTGGGGGCAAATCGAGGTTTAGCTATATGATCACGCAGCCGTTTGTGGTGTTGCATTATTTCCAAATGTTTTTTCTTCCAAATGAATTGAGTGCAGATTCAGACTGGACGGCCTTAGACAGTATTCTGAATTACAAATTTTTCAGTGGTAGTCTTTTTATATGCATACTGTTGATTATTGCTTTTTTAACCTCAGAGAAAAAACAATACAGACCCATATCGTTTGGTATTTTATGGTTTTTTATGGCTTTGCTTCCATCCTCCAGTATTATTCCCTTTGGAGAAGTGATGAATGACCACAGAACCTTTTTTCCCTATATCGGCTTGGTTCTTAGTATCAGCTGGAGTTTATATCTTCTGATCATCGCGTTTGAAAAAGAAATCCTCAAAAATAAAAGTTACAAAGCCGCAATCTTTTTTGGAATCGCGCTATTATTGGGAGGACATGCCTATGGCACCTATCAGAGAAATAAAGTATGGAGTTCCGATGAAAGTTTATGGCAAGATGTAACGATAAAAAGCCCGAATAATGGCAGAGGATTGATGAATTATGGATTGACACTGATGGCAAAGGGAGACTATAACGAGGCAGAAGAATACTTTAAAAAAGCGCAGGAAATGTGGCCCTATTATTCCTATTTGTATGTGAACTTTGGAATATTAAAAGAAGCAATGAAAGATCCATCGGGGGCAGAATTTAACTATAAAAAAGCGCTTCAATATGGACCCTATAATCCTGAATGTTATTATTATTACGGACGTTTTTTAAGTACCAACAACCGAAAATCTGAGAGCGTTGATTTACTGAGCAAATGTTTAGAATTATCTCCCGGGCATATCTATACCCGTTATTTGTTGATGGGAATCTATGCAGAGGAATATGAATGGAGCAAGCTTGCGGACATTGCGAGTACGACCTTGCAGTTTATACCCAATGATAAAACGGCACTTTATTATCTTGATTTTAGCAAGAACAAAAAAACAAAAATAGAAACCGCTTTGGAATCGATTCGAAAAAGTCCAACAGCAGAGGGCTATTTGCAATTGAGTTTGCTGTATTACAATTCATCTAATTATACTGCTTGTATAGAAGCATGTAGCGAAGCTTTGAAGATCAATCCGAATTATGCAGAAGCATATAATAATATTTGTTCAGCCTATAATCAGCTAGGCAAATGGGATGAGGCTGTGAAGGCCTGTGAAAAATCTATTCAATTGAAACCCAGTTTTGAGTTGGCATCAAACAACCTAAGAGCGATTAAATCAAGAAAGTTAAAAGTAGAAAAGGCATTGCAGATCGCAAAAGAGAAGCCGACAGCTGAAAACTTTTTAAATTTAAGTTTAGCATATTATGGTGAAAGCATGTTCAAGGAGTGTATTGATGCTGCGCAGACCGCATTGAAAATAAAACCTGGATATGCACAAGCCTATAACAATATTTGTTCAGCATATAACAATTTAAAGATGTGGGATGAAGCCATCAATGCTGGAGAGCAGGCTTTAAAATATGATCCAAACTTCGTATTGGCAAAAAACAATGTTGCTTTTGCCAAAAACCAGAAAGGAAAAAATTAGTGCCAACAAAGGATTCTAGAAAAAACAAGCTTCGATTGCTTTTGTTGTCCATTTTTGGAGGCATCGTGCTCTCTGTAGGGTGGCCTATGCATGGAATTTTCGTGTTTTTATTTGCCGGATTTATTCCCCTATTATTTGTTGAAGATTATTTTTTTCAACGAGGAGATGCATCCGGAAAAAAATTAATTTTCTATTCCTATCTCAGTTTTTTCTTTTGGAATTTACTCACCACATGGTGGGTTTATCGGGCTACTTTTTTTGGGGGAGCAGCAGCCGTTCTTTGCAATGCATTTTTTATGGCTTTGGTTTTTCAGTGTTTTCATTTTACACGGGTAAAACTGGGTTCAGGGATTGGGTATTTTTCATTTATCTTTTATTGGATTGGATTCGAATATTTGCATTTAAATTGGGACCTAAGCTGGCCATGGCTAAGCCTGGGAAATGGCTTTGCAGAGCATATCAAATGGATACAATGGTATGAATACACAGGTATTTTAGGGGGAAGTGTATGGATTTTACTTATCAATCTTCTTCTTTTTTTTCTTATCAAAAAGTATGTGCATTCCGGTTTTCAGGAGAAAAAAAAATTAAGCACTTTGTTTATTTGTATTGCATCCCTTCTTATCATACCATCTGTATTTTCATATTACATCTATTCCCATTATCAAGAAAAAACAAAAGCCATTCATGTGGTTGTTGTGCAGCCCAATATTGATCCGTACAATGAAAAATTCTCCGGAAGCGCGGATGAGCAATTGAAAAAATTTATGGCGTTGGCCAAACAGAAGGTAGATAGCCAGACGGACTATTTGGTAGGTCCGGAGACGGCCCTTCCTGAAGGGATATGGGAAGAAGAACTAACCGCTTCATATTCTATTCGAACACTGCATCATTTTTTAGAGGCCTATCCGAATTTGAAATTAATAACGGGCCTTTCATCCTTCAAGCACCTAACAGAAAAGGACGAAGCAAATTCAATGCGAAAAGAAGAAGATGGAAAAAACACAAATTATGAGGCCTATAATACCTCTATTCAATATGGTCCAGGGAATGCAATTCAAATCTATCACAAATCGAAACTGGTTCCTGGCGTAGAGCAAATGCCCTATCCTGCTATTTTCAAATATTTTGAGAAATTCGCCATTGACTTGGGTGGAACTTCCGGAAGTTTAGGAAAGCAAAAAGAGAGAACGGTATTTCATTCAAAAGAGAATGTTTCAGTTTGCGCTGCTATCTGTTATGAATCGATTTATGGAGCTTTTATGAAAGATTTTATTACCAATGGAGCCAATCTGATTTTTGTGATTACCAATGATGGATGGTGGGGAGATACACCGGGATATAAACAGCATTTAAATTATGCAAGGCTAAGAGCAATCGAGTTTAGAAGAGACATTGCACGTTCGGCAAATACAGGGATTTCCTGTTTTATAAACTCAAGAGGGGAAATTTCGCAAGCAACAGATTGGTGGAAAGCAGCCGTTATCAAAGGGGATTTAAACAGCAATGATGAAATCACCTTTTATGCAAAATATGGTGATTATATTGGACAGCTTTGTTCGGTTATGTCGTTGTTGGTATTTATTATTTCAATATTTATTAAAAAAACAAAATGAAAACAGGCGTATTACTTGTAAACTTAGGAACACCGGACTTTCCGGATGCAAAGCATGTGGGTACTTATTTGTCACAATTTTTAAATGATCCGCGTGTTATCGACATTTCATGGTTATCCAGAAAGCTTTTGGTAAATTTGATTATTGTGCCCTTTCGATCAAGAAGTTCATCTTCCTTGTATAAAAAAATATGGACAGAAAAGGGAAGTCCATTGATGTTTCATTCTGTAGAATCTGCAAAGAAACTACAAAGTGCATTGGGTGAAAACTACGTTTTAGAGCTGGCGATGAGATATCGCAAACCTTCCATAGAAGGAGCATTAAAACGCTTACAAGAACAATCTCCGGATAAAATCATCGTATTTCCTGTCTTTCCTCAATATGCATCCGCATCAACGGGATCTGTTCATCAGGAGGTTATGCGAATTGTCAGCAAATGGGAAGTGGTTCCATCGATAAATTTTATCAGCACCTTTTTTGAAGAGCCTTCGTTTATTGACGCATGGGCAGAAAGAGGCAAAGAATATATGCAAGAATCTTATGATCATTATCTATTCAGCTTCCATGGCTTACCAGAAAGGCAGATGAGGAAGGCTTATCCGGAAGGCCCATGTCTGCAGGATAAATCCTGCTGTGAGAACCTCAATGAAAAAAATTATTATTGTTACAAGGCACAGTGTTATAAAACAGCAAAAGATATTGCAGCGAAGCTACAAATCAGCAATTATACGGTTAGCTTTCAGTCAAGACTTGGAAAATCTCCATGGATTAAACCATACACCGATGATATGTTAAAAATATTGGCGGAAAAAGGGCACAAAAAAATCTTGGCTTTTGCACCTGCTTTTGTGAGCGATTGCCTAGAAACGATATATGAAATTGCTGTTGAATACCAAGAAAAATTTGAATCCTATGGCGGAGAGAAAATAACGTTGGTAGAAAGCTTGAATAGCCATGATGCGTGGATTGAATCGATGAAAAAGATAATCCACAAAAACCAATAGAAATTAATGAGCAGAAACACCATATGTTTTGATATCCATCCAAAAGAATTTAAAGAAAAATTATTGACATGGATTGATGGTAGTTTTGACATATTTTTTTTTCTTGATAGTTCAGGCTATCCCTCCAAAGGCTTTATACAGAACGAATATGGCTTTTTGGCGGGCATAGGGGAATTGGAAAAAATGAAAGTTGATGGCTCTTCATTTGAATCCTTAAAGCAGTTTCAAAACCAATGTCAAGATTGGATGTTTGGATATTTTTCATACGACTTAAAAAATGAGATAGAGTCTCTTTCATCAAGCCATGCGGATGATTTAAAATTTCCGGAAATTTATTTTTTTCGTCCAAAAATAGTTATTGAGGTAAAAGATTTTCATGCTGAAATTTCCTGTTTTGAAACGGATGATTTTATCCGAAATATATTTGACACGATACTTTCAATGCCCATAAAAAAGTTACCATTAAAATCATCTGCATCTCAGAACAAAGGGGATATTAAATCTAGAATGCAGAAAGAGGAATATATTGATGCGGTAAAAGAGATACAGAACCACATCAAAAAGGGGGATATTTATGAGCTAAATTTTTGTCAGGAGTTTTATCTTGAAAATGCGACAGTAGAAAGTCTTTTTTTATACTCGAATCTCATTGAATATTCACATTCGCCGTATTCTGCATTTTGCAAAATGGGGAATCATCAAATCATTTCGGCAAGTCCGGAAAGATTTTTAAAAAAAGAAAAAATGAGACTCATATCCCAGCCCATAAAGGGCACCATTCGAAGGGGGAAAAATGAGCACGAAGACAATGAAATGAAGGAAAAATTATTTCATGACCCAAAAGAAAGGTCTGAAAATGTTATGATTGTTGATTTGGTGCGCAATGATTTATCTCACTATGCGCAAAAAAACAGTGTACAAGTTGAGGAACTTTTCGGTATTTATACCTTCGGCAGGGTGCATCAAATGATTTCTACCGTGAGCGCGCTTCTTGATGAGGAAGGAAACAAAATAGATGCCATCAAAAAAGCTTTTCCTATGGGATCGATGACAGGCGCGCCAAAAGTTAGGGCGATGCAACTGATTGAAAAATATGAAACCAGGAAACGCGGACTCTATTCTGGTGCTTTGGGTTATTTTAAACCTGATGGAGATTTCGACTTCAATGTTGTGATAAGAAGCATCCTTTATGAACAAACCAAAAAAATCTTATCCTTTCATACGGGCAGCGCTATCACCTATTATTCAGATGCAGAAAAGGAATACGAAGAATGCCTTTTAAAAGCGACAACGATGCTAGAGGCATTGAATTTATAATTTCCTTTTTTTTTGCTACCTTTTTGATTATCTTTGAAAGATAAACTTTTATCCTATGTATATACAACAACTTTATACAAATTGTTTGGCCGAATCGGCCTACTATATTGAATCGGATGGGGAGGCTGCAGTCATTGATCCCTTAAGGGATATAGATGCCTATTTGGCGCTTGCGGAAAAAAGGGGTACAAAAATAAAATTTGTTTTTGAAACACATTTTCATGCAGACTTTGTATCTGGCCACATTGACTTGGCCCAGCAATCGGGCGCAAGCATTATTTTTGGCCCGGGGGCAAAAACCGGATACCCCATTTATAATGCAAAAGACGAGGAAGTATTTCAAATTGGAAAAATTAAAATAAAAGCGCTACATACCCCTGGGCATACGCCTGAATCAACCTCCTATCTTTTGTTTGATGCGGAAGAAAAACCCCATGCAATTTTTACCGGTGACACCTTATTTGTAGGCGATGTAGGAAGGCCTGATTTATTAGATGGGGTGATGACGAAAGAAAGCCTTGCGGGAATGCTATATGATTCTTTGCAAAATAAGATAAAAATCTTAGCAGATGATATCCTTGTATATCCTGCACATGG
>Ga0114970_10004288_pt1 | contig 10392 bp, 13 predicted proteins | sample M_140205_XF_Meta_FD_87030 | JGI IMG/M metagenome (GOLD analysis project Ga0114970, IMG submission 87030) | Freshwater microbial communities from Lake Montjoie, Canada to study carbon cycling - M_140205_XF_MetaG | ecosystem: Environmental > Aquatic > Freshwater > Lake | place: Lake Montjoie... | reverse complement strand
GGTCGTCTTCGATGGGAGCGCCGTCGCCATGTGCCCGCAGGACAGCTTCTACATCCTGCTCTTCACCCAGCCCCTGGTCTCCCTCTCCGTGGTCATGATACTCTTCATGTGGGTCTTCATCGTCTGGATTGTCGTCGACGGGCTCAAGCTCTCGGTCCGCGTTTGGAGGGTCATGCGCATCCTCAACCTCGTGTTCCACCTGTCCTTCGCCTGCACGTGCTTTGGCGTGCTGTTCGAGAGGGGGCTGCTCACCATCCAGTTCATACTGGCACTGCTCCTGTGCGTGGCGATCGCCGCGCAGGGCTGCGCGTGGAGCTGGATCCAGCCCGTGCCTCGCACGACCGCGCCCGCCTTCCTGCCCACCCAGGTGGACCCGCCGTCCGCGCCGCCACGCGCCCAGCTCCCGCAGGCCCCCGCTAGCATCCTGCATGCGCAGGCGGGGCGGGTGCAGGCGCGCTACTATGTCCCAACGCACGTGATGACGGGGATTGACAAGAAGGGCATCTGACCGTAATTCCGAGTGCCCAAAGACTATTTAGGCCTGGGGCGCTACGGTGGAGGCGTCATGAAACCGTACACCTATCTGGTCATGGGTGCCAAGGGCCTGGGCAACTACGCACCCCGTGGCGATGGCATGCACGAGTCCCATCACTATGGCACGTACAGCGATCGCAGCTACTTCATGTTCGAGGTGCTGCAGTGGATTCACCTGCTTGTGGCGCTCACCACCTGGGTCATGGCCACGATCATGTACTTCATGGTGTTCACCTGCACCCCCACCCTCAACTCGAACACAGATGAAACGTGCCGGTCGTACGGCACGACCACGTTCCTCTCCACCACTGAAGGCGTGGAGAACAGGGGCTGGCCGGTCGTCACAGACAAGGCCAACGAGCTGCCCGCCACCCGGAACAACCTCTGGCCGCTTGACCCGTATTACACGTGCATGCAGGCGGCTTCTATAGGCAACGGGACGTGCAGCATCAGCACGCCAATCGACGTGTACGCTGCCTGCATGCAGTCCAACCCCCTGATCAAGACAGCCCTGAGCACGTGCACGGGGTTCACAGGCGGCTACTTCATGGCGTGGCCTACTGGGGAACAGTTCATGAACTGCCTCTTCAACACCCCTCTCCTCAGCTCGTTTGTCCAGTCGAGGAAGACCCGCAACGCGTTCCAGGCCTGCATGAGCCAGGCCGTATTCCCGTTCTTCGAGGCGGCTCTGAGCCCTGACAGCACAGTCTTCATGGGCTCGTTCAATTGGGGCATCGTGGGCACGCTCGGCCTGTTGGGGCTGAGCTTCTTCGCTGTCTACACTGGCAGCCCGTTTGTCGCTGGCAAGGTGCACTTTGGCAAGGTGGGCAGCGTGCAGAAGCTGGGTGCATACTGGGGGGCTGGCCTCACTTTGATCAGCACTGTCGTCTTGGTAGTGAGCTTCATCCTGTTTTGGTCGTCCACGACGAATCAGTACGTGAACGTGACCACGGGTCTCATCAATTTCTCTGTGCTGGGGATGCTGGTTGCATACTTTGCCCTCGAATGGATGGACTTCTGGGGTGGCAAGTATCAGACGCCGTCGGAGAGAATGCCTAACAAATGGATGCCTCATAAGTGGGGCAGTCCAGAGTACGTGGACATCACCAACCCCAGACAAGCATCAGTGGATAGGGCAGACAAGATTCAAGAAGCCAGGGATGAGGAAAGGCGGAGACAGGCGCATCATGAGAGAGAATCGGAAAACCGCAGATTTGAAGAGGAAGTCCGCAGGCGTCAGGAGCAGGCAAACAGGCAACCGGGGACAAACTGGAACAAAGCAAGAAATGCGTATCAGCAGTGGAGGGGGGCTGAGTCTGCTTTGGATAAAGGCATTGTCTTGGAGGTCCCTGGTCAACTTGGCCTCATGCCCAACGAGGGGGACCGGGAATACAGTGTAGACCTGTACAACGTGGACGCATACACCTCTCCTCTCCTGGCGATCTGGTCGGATGGTTACGCCATTTGTGACAGCCTCGTGTGGCTGGGCCTGGCAGGCGCCACAGGCCAGCTCACCACGGACTACGCGTGGAACATGTTCACCCTCGTGATCCTTTACCGAGTCAACAACGCGAACATCGCCAGGCTTCTGTACGAGTGCTTTCACACTGACAAGGTCGACAACAAGACATTGGAAGAGTTCAAAACGAAGCATGCAGCGGTGATGGACCCGCATCAGCCGAAGAACGCGCATGGTGGATCAGCATACCAGCTGCTGGAGAGCGGAGTTGGCGAGGCCTACCTGGATCTCAAGGTGTTGGCCCTCTCGCTTCAGCTTGCCAACGCCCTGTTCTTCACGGCGCTCATCATTGTCGTGTTCAACCCACAGCAGCTGACAGCGGCTCCAGGGACTCCCTTCTTCCTGTTTGTAATTCTTGGGTTCATAGTGCCTGAAGGCCTGCGGCTTCTGATGCACCTGTACTGCCAGTTCAAGTTCTCGGAACATCACGGGCTGTATCTGCTGTTGGTCCATCAGTTCATCTTCTTGTGGGACCTGATCGTGAGGATGATCATCTTCTGGGTGGTGGTTTGGTGGGGCGACACCAACAACCTGTTCGGCACAAGGGGGTTCCTGCACAGCGAGTACTCCTATGTCATGATTTCCGCCACAAACTTCTTCGCGCCTTGATAAATCCTAGACCAGCAGCACGGCGGTCGCAACCACCAGCGAGGCGACCGAGTGGGGGTCTGTCACCAGGTCGAAGACCATGACAAGCACGAGCGCCAGAGTCAGCGACGAGCGAAGGACCATGAGCGCCACCACGCGCGCCGTGAGGACCTCTGTAACTTGCTGGAGCATCGCGGGCGCGCCGTAGGGCCTGCTTTATACGAGGGTGCAAGCGGGCGCACGTATTAAAGCGGTTTCTCGACTGGATTCGAGTGAGATGGTGCTGGTGTGGGGCACAGCCAACCCAGAGGGCCTCAAGGACTCGTACCGCGGGGTTTACCTGAACCGGTCGGACATAGCGGGCATGGTCGAGCAGGTGCAGGCAGGCAACGCGGTCGGGGCGCCGATCCCGGTGAAGCTGGAGCACGCAGGCGCGCCCATGGGCCGCGTGGTCTCGGCGTGGGAGAGCGGGGGCCGCCTCGAGTGCGTGCTCGAGGTGGACGAGCACACGCTGGAGGGGTCCATCGGCTCGGCCTTTGTGCGCGCGGGCGTGTGCAAGGACCTGTCGCTGGGCTACACCATCGACATGGAGCAGTCCAAGGGCGGAAAGATAGAGTCGAGGCGGAAGAGGCTCAACGAGGTGTCGATGGTAGTCAAGGGCGCGCGGCACAACTGCCACGTCAAGGGGGTGAGCGTCCGGCCGTACTAGGCCTTGGCTCGCCTCCGCTTGGGGTACCGCAGCACTTCGAGCGCCGCCATGGGGAGCAGGCTGCGTCTCGGGCGAGGGGCCTTCCTGGGCGGGGGCCTCTCCTGCAGGACGTCGATGGAGCCCGTCCTCTGGTTGAAGTTGATGATGACCCCGCGGTAGAGCTTGCGCTCGGCCGCCTTCTGGCTCTGGATGTACTTCTGGAGCTGGGGCGACGCCGCGGACGGGCACCGCACGTTGGCCTTGAACTCCACGATGAGGTCGTCGATGATCAGGTCGCACCGGCCGAACCCGACGACCTCGCCCATGAAGTAAATGGGCGCGATCACCTCCGATCGGTGCAGGATCCCCCGTCGGTTGAGCGAGGTGATCATGGCCTTGTGGTACGTGCGCTCCGTGTGGCCCTTGCCCAGCGCCTGCATGACCCGCAGGGCGTGCTGCTCCAGTGTGTCCACCGTGTCGGTCATGAGCAGTCCTCGTCACGGGGGCCGGGGCCCGCACCGGCGCCATTCACGCGCTCTTTTTGCCGGCGGACGAAGCGCATGGGCGGCGGGTGCACAGCGGGCGTTGCGAACTCGGCCGTCAGGCAGCAGGCCTCGTGCCGGATGCCTGCGTACGGGCCAAGGACCACCGTCGCAGGCGTGGGCGTCGCGGCGGATACGAGGCAGGCGCGGGACGCATCAAACGACTCCTCCAGCCCGATCTCCAGTATGGCCCCGGTGTCGTGCAGCCGGATCACGGCCGACGTGCGGGTCGGCAGGCGCATCAAGTCGCAAGGGCGCGCGAGGGGGTCCATTCCTGGTCTGGTTTGGTGGACTGTCGCGCGTGCAACGGTTCATACAACTCTTTTTTTTTCGTGTTCGCTGCCTGCATCATGCCTAGAAATCCATGCACGTGTGTGTTTGACAGCATGCAATCACACAACAATACTACGCATATTTTCAAGCACAGACAGTGGTCACAAGGTGTTCGATACGTCTTCAATCTCAGTGAAAGTCAAACTGCGGCGCCTGGGCCAGCCACTCGCGGGTCTGGTACGCGCTGCGGACGAGCGTCCAGTGCCGCATCAATAGCAGCAGGACCCCTGTGCCGAAGATCACGAGCATCTCGATGCGCGACCCCGCAAAGCAGGCGCAGAGCAGCACGATGAGCATGAGGCACTCCTCGCAAATGAAGGCGCTGATCAGCAACACCACCAGGATCGTAGCCCCGGTCAGCAGGCGCCAGCTGGCCAATCCCCACACGAGTCCGTCGTCCTGCGCCCGCGCTGGCTCGCCCCACACTGGCACCAGGGGGTCGCACGGCCGCTCGTCGTCGTTCAGGTCGCTGTGTGGCGACGACATCCTGGAGGCTGCCAGCCGGCCGCGTTAAATAGCCCCAGCGGCAGCCGCGAGGGCCTTGGGCTGGAGGAAGTCCAGCACCGACGAGGCCAGCCCCTTGTACTCGGACGGGAGCGTGAGATCCCACGGGTCCACAGTCATGGTGACGCAGGGGAGCGAGGACACGTCAGAGCGGCCGAACGCGCGCTCGCTGAAGTGGCACGTGACGTAGACCCGTCCCGGCTCTGGCTCCAGGGTGTTGGGCACGTTGAGCCGCACCTTGAGCAGCTTGCCCACCTTCTTGTACTCTGGCTTGTCCATGCACGCGTGGTTGAGGTAGAGCAGCTCCCCTACCGGGATGAGCGACGAGATGGCCTTGACCAGCGGGATATGGACTGTGGGCTGGAGCAGGGGCTGGCTGGGCGGCTGGCTCGCGTGCTGGCTCTGGTCCTCGTTGGGCGGCCTCTGCACCAGCGCCACGTAGGAGCACGAGGACGTGTGGAGCTGGGTGCCGCACCCCTCCGGCCGGATCAGCACGCCCACCGCCTTGGTCGTGGGGGTCAGCTGGATCAGCACGCACGCCCCGGCCCGCCAGATCACTGGCGTCAGGATGATGCCCCTCTCCCGCACGTCCCGCTCCCAGCGGTCGAAGAGCACCCGCTCGGTGTTGAAGGGGCTGGACCGGTCGCCGGACGGTTCCAGGGCAAAGTACTCGATCATCATCATGCAGTCCACCGTGTGCGCCATGATCAGGCCGTGGTCGCCCGTCTCGGGGCGGTGCCAGGTGTATTGCACGTTGGGCATCAGGGAGTAAGAGGCCCGAACGGCGAGGGCCGGCAGCTCGTCCCACGCGCACTTGTACCGGCGCCACATCTCGGGGAGGAACGGGGCGTGCAGGAGGTCCTCTGGCAGGAACGCGCTGTCCTCCACCGCCGGGGAGAGCAGCAGCACGCCCGTCGAAGCGAACGTGTCCGACTCGGGGCGCATGAAGTGGTGGAGCGTGGGGCGCGGCTGCACGATGAGCTCCTCGTTCTTGACGAAGCTGTTGAAGCTCCTGAGCGACAGCTGGTTGCCGGGCGTGCACCCGGCGGGCGACAGCGAGAGGACGTTCTGCAGCAGGTGGCGGGACACGTCGTCGCTCACGTGCACCGTGATGTCCCGGTTGCCGATGAGCGAGACCATGACCAGCAAGCCCCACATGTTCACGCCCAGCCCGCCCGACCGGACCTCCTCGGCGTGGCCCTCGCGCGCCGTGAAGAGCACCCGCCGCACGTACGGGACCGGCGCGTCGTCGTCGGTGTTGGCCATGCCCGGCAGCTGCCCCAGCAGGCCCAGCTTCTCGATGTGGTCCCGCGACCGGTACACGCGCTCGCTGCACATGGTCCGCGCGCTCATGTCGAAGTTGTGCATGAGGTGGTGCAGCGCGTTGTTGATGATGCACGCCTCGGGGCCCATGTGGCAGTTCTGGAACAGCTGCGTGCCGTACAGGTCCTTGATCTGGTTCGCCACCGTCTTGAGCGTGTCCTCGGGCTTCTCCCAGTTGCGCTTGGGGTCGGTGATTCGCAGGATCCCCTTGCGCTGCTGCTCCGACCTGTGCTCGCCCGTCCCGTTGCTCGTGATGTAGCAGGACACGTTGTCGTGCGTGTTGAAGGGGTCGTCCGTCTCGGGGCACAGCCGGTTGCGCAGGATGCAGCCCTGCGGGTCAGCTGCGGGTCAGACAAAACTGGCCGTGGAGGCGAGCGAGGCGGGCAAGCGCGGGACCTGCACAAAGTTCCGGATCTTGGAGTAGGCCTCGAACGCGACGGGGTTGGCCTGTGTCGGGGCGGCCGTGTCGTTGAAGAAGGCGCACAGCCCGGGCCAGCTGATCACGGGCACCTGCAGGTGGTCGGCTATCACCGTCGTGAGCACCAGCGACGGCATGTGCACCGCCCTCGACAGCAGGCACCCGATGCTCACGGGCACCATCACCAGCGGCATCGGGTTGAACTCCAGGCTCAGCAGCAGGTCCCTGCTCGCCAGGTGCGGGTCCGACTCCTCGGACAGCCGGCGGATCGCGTCCACCCACGCCGCCAGCACGAGCCCCCTCGCCTGGTACCCCTGCATCTGCCGCGGGTACGACTCGACCACCCCTGGGTCCATCATCTTGAAGTTGTCGCGCAGCATGGCGTGTAGCCACTCCGTGTACGAGGCGATGACCACGGGGATCTCGAAGTTCACCGCCCCGAGCCGGTTCGGCAGGCCCGCGTAGCACCCGACAAAGACGTGGCTCAGGCTCAGAAAGTAGGCCACCTGCTTGTCCTTCTGGATCGGGCGAGGGCGCCGCGTGAAGGAGCTCGCGTGCAGGCGCTTCAGCGTGCCGTCCTGGCTCCGCTTCTTGGTCTGCGGGGCCGCTCCGGGCGGCAGCACGCACGTCACCACCATCAGGCTGTTGGTCTCCTCCGAGCTCGCCTTGGTGTTGTCCCCGATGTTGCCCGCCATGGCCACCAGGTTCGGGTTGGTCACCTTGGGCTTGATCATCGACGAGTAGATGCCGTCCTTGCCCGGCTGGCACGAGCTCGTCGTGCACGTGTCGCCCGCCGTCTCGCCCCGGCTGCACACGTGCTGGATGATGGCCGTCTTGCTCTGCCGCACCTCGGGCGCCGCCAGGCTCCGCTCCCGCATGTCCTGGTCGGGCACGGTGCGGACCGTGCCCAGCGCCACCGTGGCGGTCGCCAGGTTCTCGAAGGCCGTGTTCGTCCAGCGCGTGAGGTCCAGCATGATCTGGTAGTACTTGCGCTTGTCCATCATGCCGATGTGCACGTACAGCAGGCGCTTCAGGGCCGCCACCCGCGCCTTGACGTAGTCGTTGCCCGTCGAGTTGGGCTTCCGCGAGTCCCGCACCACGCCCTCGGGGGTGTTGATCATGTAGTGCCCGTTGCCCGACATCACCATGATGGTGTTGAAGAAGTTGGTCCTGCGACCGGCCGACGTCAGCCCCTGTGCTGCATGCACTGCATAAATTCTCAAACGTCCTAGCCTTACCAGCTCTCGTTGGAGTCGCCGAAGCGGTACATGAGCTGCGAGACCATCAGCTCGATCGCGAACACCATGTTCGGGCTGTTCATGTAGTAGAACGAGTTGACGTACTCCCACACCCGCCAGAAGGCCTTGAGGCTCACGGCGAAGGCGTCGTGCTTGCGGAGCCCGGGCGTCTGCGCGCTGAACTCCTTGAGCGTCGCCAGGATCGAGTCGTCGCCCTCCGTGCACGCCGCCGGCCAGTCGATCTGCTCCAGGATGTTCAGGCTGTCCAGCAGCGTCTTGCTGCAGAAGACACCGTTGCGCAGCATGCTCTTGAGCGTGTGCACGGAGCTCTGCACGTAGTTGATCCACGTCTCGACCATGTCCGTCACCGTCGCCCCGTTGGCCCGGCGCTCCTTCATGTCCTTCTGGAGGGCCACCTGCGACTGCATCAGCCGGCCGTCCACCACCAGGCCCCTCAGCAGGTCGGCCTCCCCGCTGTACGTCTCGTTCCAGCGGATGGGCGTGAACGGCAGCCACGCGGTGATGAAGTGCTTGATGTTGGGGTATACCTCCACCTTGGACGACTTGCTCTGGAAGGCCCTCAGCAGCGCCTGCGTCAGCTCGGGCAGGCCGTCCGGACCCCCGATGTTGGACAGCCACACCTGGAACGACGACACCTGGCTGTCGTACACGAAGTCGTGCAGCAACGGGAAGGGCGGGAGGCCGAACTTGATGATCCGGAACGTCGAGTCGAACTCGAGCGGCCAGCCCCCGGCGAAGCGCTGCTCAAAGTCGGGCTGCAGACCCGAGTCAGGCGAGCCTGGCACACACAAGGCGCACGCGCACTCACCAGCCCGTGGCGCTCCTTCTCCTTGGTCATCCAGTACGTGTTCATGCTCGCAGTCAGCTGCTCCTCCTGCTCCGAGGCAGTGTTGATGTAGTGGTTCATGTAGGCCAGCCAGCGCGTCGTCCGCTCGTCGCTGTACCGGAACGACATGCGCGGCAGGTTCATGATCTCCAGCCCGGTCATCTGCGGGTACTTCTCCTTCATCAGCGTCAGGATCTTGCACGGCAGGTGGAACACGTTGAGCAGCGTGTGCACCCCGCCCTCCGCCCCCGGGTTCTCACGGAAGTCCTCCAGCGACATGACGCTGTGCGGGTCCATCCCCAGGTTCGTCGAGGCCTCGGTCCAGAGGATGTTCTTGAGCGTCGCGGTGTTGATCGTGTAGTCCGCCATCAGCCGCTCGTAGTTCTTGTCGCTCGTCTTGGGCTGCTTCAGGTGCACGTCGTAGATGTACGGCCACATGTGGAAGTTGCTCGCAGGCGTCACGATCACGCAGCAGAAGGCCTCCCGCCGCTGCTCGCCCCCGTCGTCGCACCACGCCCCTGTCCAGCCCACCTGGGGCAAGGCAGGCGATCTGCATAAGGGATTGCCCACCTGGAGCAAGGCACAAAGGGACTGCCCACCTGGATCTTGAGCGCCTTGATGGGCGTCCGGATCGTGCCGCTGTGGTGGTTGCGCCGATCCTTCGCGAAGTTGCCCATGTTGATGAAGGAGGCCCCGTTTGCCGCCGCTCGACCGTACCCGCCGTGCGACTCCGAGACTGCCACCAGCCGGCTGATCACCCTGGGATCCCCGCGGTTCGCCTGCACCGCCACCTTGTTCGTCGGCACGCAGTAGTTGGCGTAGTCCGTGATGCTGTTGCGCAGGTTGCTGAAAAACCAAATCACCTTTTGCGCGTAGTCTGGGATCTCCCCGAGCGACGGCGCCACAAACATGTAGGACGGCCCGTCGTACGGCGAGCTCATGAGGCTCGGGCTGTCCTCTGGAATCAGCTTGAAGGCCTTGGAGACCCCGCACATCTTCAGGACGTCCTCCCCGTTTGGCGTCAGCGAGCCCGAGTTGGATACGTTCCAGGTCATCAGCAGCTTGCTCATCACCTCGGGAATGGTCGACCAGTAGTCCTGCAGCGTCGAATCGTCCCCGTCTACATCTGAATGCTGAGAAGGAGCGAAGGGGGCTCTCCCGCCATCGGCCCTCCCTTCAGGCTCGTCGTCGTCGTCGTCCACCTGCCCCCCTCTCCCACCGTCTCCAACCTCTGGGGCGTTCTCGTCATTTTCATCGTCGCTCGAGTGCCTCTCCTGCGAGAGGGCTTCGATTGTTTCGACCAACGGGGTGTTCTCCGCATCGGACGAGAATGCAACGTCGCTGTGCTGGCTCATCGCGCGTGGAATCAAAAGCAGACAACGCGCGGGCACGCCTTTTATGGTGCCATAATTCAAATATGTGTCTGTGTTCCAGGTCTGCATGCGCCGCCATAAGCCGACCGCGAAAAGGAACCCTCTCAGGCCAGCAGGCATTATAAACGTGAAGGGGTGCATGTTCAAAGCTAACTGCACACGACACCATCCGTGCCTGCCGCCTTCAAACCAAGCGATCTGAGTTTGAAATTTAAAACTATGGCTGGAGGGACCGTGTGCAGTTACACTCAAAACACGCGTCGTTTCGCCAATTTGCGCGCTCCCTTGATAAGCAGCCTTGCCCGTCCCCGGTCCGATACCGAACCATACCTGCCATGCAAGCCACCGCCTCCCGTGACCTCTCCGACACCGCCGCGGACTTCGTGGACTCCGTGACCCAGTTCGAGATGGTCGATGTGGACGCCCCCGCTCCAACGCTGGAGGAGCGCTCGGAGGATTTTGAGGAGTAAGTTCGGAATTCATCT
>Ga0114970_10004287_pt1 | contig 10393 bp, 7 predicted proteins | sample M_140205_XF_Meta_FD_87030 | JGI IMG/M metagenome (GOLD analysis project Ga0114970, IMG submission 87030) | Freshwater microbial communities from Lake Montjoie, Canada to study carbon cycling - M_140205_XF_MetaG | ecosystem: Environmental > Aquatic > Freshwater > Lake | place: Lake Montjoie... | reverse complement strand
TTCAGCCTCAGCCTCAGAGTCATACTTATACTTAGCGTTATTTTGATATTTCAAATACTGAGTTTCTATTTCTTCAAATTCTTCATCTTTTATTTTCATATAATTTGTGTCACATAACTTTATGTCCTCTAGGTGATTAGATTTTTTTTTTGTAGACATTTTATTTATTTAAAAAAATATTTAAATAAATATTTTTTTAAATATTTATTTAATATGCTAATAAAAAACAGGAGAATAAAATGTGTAAAGTATTTTTTATATTTAGTTGATTAATATATCAATAAGCTGTTCTGTTAATGTTATTGGATATTTAACAAATTTACCTATATTAAATGACATATTTAAACCTTTTAAATTTCCAGTTTTATCTTGATGTTTAATTATAAAATCAAGTTTTGTTACAATATTATTTACATTTTTTTCTAATGTTCTAATTCCTTTTTCTTCTTTTGAAGAAATTTTTTCTATAAAGTATTTAGTAGTGTTTTTTGAAATTTTAAGTGAATCTATAGGAGTGTTAATATTTTTTAATGCTTTTGGAAATAAATAATCTATCACAATTAATATTTTGTCTTCAAACTCGTATCCAGGTACCTCTATTGTATATATTCTATCTTTAAGAGCAGAATCGGTTGGTAATTCATTCATTGAATATATAAACCAAATACAAGATAAATCAATTGTTATTTCACTAAAAAAGTTATCTCTAAATTCTGAATTTTGAATTGGATCTGTTATATGAAGTAAAGATGAACAAATATCTTTATCTTCAGAAATTTTATCAAATTCATCTAAAAAAAGAATACCATTTTTGTATTTCATTCGTTTTAAACATTTTGATATTTCTCCTGGTTGAGCGCCTATATAAGTATATTGATGTCCTTTTAAAAAGTCTGGGTTTGAAATACCTCCTAAAGAAATTTGTTCAAAAGGAAACTGTAATAAATTTGCTAAAAGACGAGATATAGCAGTTTTTCCGGTTCCAGGAGGACCTATTAGTCCAAGAGAACATTTTTTCATAGAAGGATTTTGTATTTTAGAAGAAACAAATAAAATTATTTGTTCTTTAACACGTTTCATTCCATATAGTTCTTTATCTAATGCATAGGATAGGTCTACTAAAAATTTTGTTAATTCAGAGTTAGAAAAAGGAAATGTTTTTATCTTATCATGAGGTAATGACACTGTCCAATTTAACCAATTTTTTAATTTACCTTTTTCTTCGTTGTTACATACCATAGAAATAAACTCATTATATCTACCATAAATAATTTGTTTGTTTTCTATGTTTGTTTCTAATTGTAAAATTTTATAGAACAAATTTTCATTAACACAATTACAGCTATCTAATATTTCTATTTGTTTATTCATATCTTGATGCTGTTTTTCTGTATAAATACAATATTCTTTGTATTTATTTTGATATTGAGTAAATAAAGTATTAAAAGTTGTTTTTAAATTTATCCATTCTTCTGTATATGGGTCAGATGAATTATACACTTTGTATACTTCTAACAAATTTGCTCTATCTTTTATTAATAGTTGTTCATTAAATATTTTTATTAACGTAGGTTCTAATTTTATAATTTCTTCATTTGATTCAATAAAATTTTTATACGCTTGTTTGTTAATTTGTTTTATATTTTTTATATAATTATAGTCTGTAATATTATATATAAAATCTTTTTTTGTTTTTTTATATTTACTTATGTATTTATCATCTTCATCATCTTCATCATCTTCATCATCTTCATCTTCATCATCTTCATAAATTTTTTTATTAGTTCGTTTTCTCATCAATTTATTACTTAAATAGAATTCTTAAATAGAATTCTTAAATAGAATTCTATTATAATAAAATTTATAATCTACATACTATAGGACAAATATTTGCTATAGAAATACAGGGTTGAGTCAATATGCTCAAATTAATTTCTTTAATTTCACATTCTTTATTTTTTAATGTAGTATACTCAACATTTTCTTCGTATAATGTTTCAAATTCTTTAGTTTCTGATTTAGTTTCACATTCTTTATTTTTTAATGTAGTATACTCAACATTTTCATTGTCTCCGTATAATGTTTCAAATTCTTTAGTTTCTGATTTAGTTTCACATTCTTTATTTTTTAATGTAGTATACTCAACATTTTTACTGTCTCCGTATAATGTTTCAAATTCTTTAGTTTCACTCTCTCCGTAAAATCTTTCAAATTCTTCAAATTCTTTAGTTTCACTCTCTCCGTAAAATCTTTCAAATTCTTCAAATTCTTCAAATTCTTCAATGTAAGTGTGTGTTTTAATATAAACTAGTCTTTTTTCAGCACATTCTAATTGTAGTTTAACTTCATTAAAATATTTAACATATTTTTTTTTATTTTTATGTTTTTGAATAAGTTCGTCTAATTTTATATAAATTGCATATTTACATTTCACTAATCTTAGTTCGTGAATCCATCTAGTATCGTGAATGAAAACGTCCAATATTTTTTTTACATCAATAAGTGTAATAGATTTTTGTTTATAAAGCTGTTTAAAAATTTCTGAACAATTTTTTAACCATGTATTGCTGTTAAAACTTGAATAGTTAGTCATTGTTACATTATGTATAAATTGAAAAATTATTTTTCAATTTATAATCTACATATTATAGGACAAATATTTGCTATAGAAATACAGGGTTGACTTAATGTGCTTAAATCAATTATTTTGTTAATAACATTAATATTGTTTTTAGTTTTATTAAAATTATATTTATCATTTTCTGATTTAAGTTCTTTGTATAAATCTAATTCTTCTTCATTTTCTAATATGTTAAATTTTTTATTTTTTTGAGCATTTTCTTCATATAATTTTTTAAATTCTTCTTTTTTGTTTTTTTGATCATTTTCTTGGTATAAATTTTCAAACTCTTTATTTTTTAATGTATCCTGAACATTTTCTCCGTATAACAGTTCAAATTCTTTATTTTCTAATGTATCCTGAACATTTTCTCCGTATAACAGTTCAAATTCTGTATTTTGAACATTTTCTCCGTATAACAGTTCAAATTCTGTATTTTGAACATTTTCTCCGTATAACAGTTCAAATTCTGTATTTTGAACATTTTCTCCGTATAACAGTTCAAATTCTTTATTTTCTTGAAAATTGTGTTCTATATAAGTTTTTGTTTGTGTATAAACTATTTCTTTTTCAGTAAATCTAAGGTGTATTTTAATAAAATTAAAATACCTTATGTAATTAGGTTTATCTTTATGTGTTTGAATAAGTTCGTTTATTTTTAAATAAGTAGCATTTTTAAAATTTGTCAGTGATGGTTCATAAATCCATCTGTTATCTTCTATACAAAAGTCAAGTATTTTTTTAAAACCAATATATTTTATATGTGTACTATAAGAATGTAGTTTCTTAAAGTTTTTAAATAGTTTTAATAATTTTTGTACAAATTGTTTAGAGTTAAAACTTGTTTTGTCAACCATGTTAAAACATATATAAATGTAGAATTTTAATTTCAATTTGAATACTATTTAAAAACTGTATATTTTAGTATAAATAGATGTCAACAAATCACCCAGAACAAACGATTGAAAACAGTTTAACTGCTCCTTTAGATAGAAATCCTGATAAATCTTATCAACCAACTCAAGGTCATCCTATTTTATCAGATGATGAAGTTGTAAATGCAATGAAAGAGTTAAATAATACTGATTTTGTAAAGAAATTTTTAAGTGTTGAAAGACGGTATGCCGATCCTGTAGATTCTAATCAGCGGATTGGATTAATTTCTTTTGTTCCTGCTAAAGGAGCAACTCCTGATAGTCAAGGAGTATATGGTTTTGCAAAATTGAGAGGAAATTACGCGTCAAATAACGAGGCTAATGAAAAAGCTGAATTTTTAATTAGAAATGTTGATTCATATCATCAAATTTATCACGCATATGTTGGTCGTCCTTTCCCTTTAACAGAATCTTCAAAATATTCAGCTGATACAACTGAAATAGATATTCGTAAATCTATGACAGATTCAGTAAGTTTAAGTGTTAAAAATAAAAAGAATGACGAGAGGCAACAAATTAAAGAAATAGAAGAACGAGAAGAAAAATTAAAAGAAGATTGCAAGAAAGAAGAGGAAGATCCATATGATTTTTACACCACTTTGCGTGTTAAGAAAGCTCAAATTACATGGACGTATTTAGAAACACAAAAGAAGTTACAAGAGATGAAAGATATTATTATTAAGACAAGAGATCAAATTACTGAAATGGAAAAAGAGGATGAATCGTATGCTAAAACATATTTTAAGAAGTATTGTGATGCTCGTACTGAAAGTGGACTTAGCAATTCAACAAACGAAGACACATTTATGAAATTTTTAGTAGAAGATCATGATTTAGGATTTTAAATTAACCAATTACATCTTGTTATAAATTTATAAATAATTTATAATAATTAAACTTATTAAAAGTCAAATTCACCAAAACCGTAAAAATCTGATACATATATAAAAATAACTTAATTTAATTTTTGACCTAACTTATAATACATTCTTCTGATGATATTGATTGTACTGGATCGTTAACACGCCCCCTCCATTGAAAAGGATGGTTGTGAGGATTTTGTTCTTGTTCATTTATAATTGGTATAGAACATTCTTGTTTATGTGTATTAACAATACACCTACAATAAGGACACGTTGGGTTTAATAAAACCCATTTACTTATACAATTTGTATGATACATATGTTTACAATGTAAAATTAATATTTCTTCATTAATTTCTAAATCTAAGCTACATATAACACAAGTATTGTTTTTTTCTTCATCAGTAACTAAATAAGAAAAAGAACCTATATTTAATCCATTAGTTGTGAATTCTTCATATTGTTTTTTTGTAAGTTTGTCTTTACTATGACCCAGAGCATAGTTATTAAGTAACTCTTTTTTGTTATTAAGTATTTCTAACTTTTTATTTATATCCAAAAAATCATTTACAGTTTTTACATTTTTATATTTTTTTTGTTCTTCACTTATTTGTAATCTATTATGTCTATATTTTGCTATAGTTATATCTTTATTTGAAATTGTAACAATAGACATATTATAATTTGTAATAAAATAAATATTTTATTTCATTTTATTATCTACATTCTTTACAGGATAAATAAAAATAAAACCCAATAATTATTGATATAACTGATATAACAAGTCCTATTTTAATAATTTTCTTTTTTGTTTTATGTGATTTGCTGGAATTAGAACCATACGAACTGACTCCGATTCCAGCAAATGCAAGCGGAATACTCAGACATGCACCACAAAAATTTTCTTTAATATCTTGTTTATTTAATAAATTATACATTTATTAAATAATTTATTAAATAAAATGAACGATTTAATTAACTTGGTTGAAAATATCTGTAATTTATTGAACGTATCTAAACTGTTCAAACCAATCATGTAAAGTCATTCCATTTAAAGTCAGTTGAATTTTATTAATTTTTTCTATTCTTTTTTGTTCTAAATAATTTATTTTATTTTTATGTAACCAAAATTCCATTAAACATATACTATCAGCTATATCATGTTTTCTTTCAAGTGTTTCGTATTTTTGAATAGCTCTTTGACTCCAGTATAATATACTTTCTGCTATATGCATCGTTTGTAATTTTCGTTGTTCATATTCAAACTGTCCTATATTATAATGTTTATGCATTGATCTTGGTGAAATAAGGTGACATTTATCTCTCCATCTATAATATATTAATTGTTCTATAGAAACTAATCCTATAGGAGGTTGTTTTTCAACTAAAATATAATCACATTCTTGAAATAATGGTAAATGCTCTTGAAACATATGCTCCATCCAATCGGCAATATTTTTACCGTGGTGTAAATTACATTCTTTTCCTTCTAGTTCATGAGTGTGAGTAAATTTTGTAATATCAATTAAATCTACATAAGCAATTTCTTTTAAATTAAATTGTTCATCAATTAAACCTACACTAATACCTAAATTAAGTATACCAACATCTATACACAAAACAACTTTATCGTATATAATATATTCTAATTGTTCTTCATCATCCATATCTAAGTCTTTCATTTTATCACTAAGAATGTTCATATTAGCATCACTCATTCTTAATTATATTTAACATTTCTTAAAATTATAATTATAATTTTAAGCTTATCTACAGTTTATTTTTTATTAGTTTTAACAATTTCTTTTTCAACGTCTTTTACCCATTTTACATATGCTTTTTCAAATTCATCCAAGTCTTGAATCCACATTTGTTTTTCAGAAGTATTAGAAAGAGAATCTCTAATTTTAATTTTTGAATCAATATCATTTTTTAAACTATTAATTTTTTCCTCTGTAATACTTCTAAATTGAAGTCTTAATAAATAATCATACCCATTGTTTTTATCGTCATTTTCATTATCTTCTTCATCGTCTTTATTTTTTGATTCTTTTACTTCTTTGTCATAACCTCTTTTTTCAAGATCTTTAAATATATCTAAAGTTTTTCTACTTTTACGTATTTTTCCTTTGTCATCAAACAATTTGATATCTCCTGTCATAATTTCTTCTAAAAATCTTTTTTTGTTTCCTAAAAACTTTATGTCATGGTCAAGCTTTTGTATCATATAATTTTTTCTTTTAGTGTAATAGACAAGTCTTACTTGACAAAATTCGTTAATTATTTCATCAACATTGTTATATTTTGTTATTTTTCCCTTTGAATCAAACAAAACCATATTTGATGTGTATATGTATTTATATAATTTTAAATTTTTGACATCACATAAAAGACCGTCATCTGATTCTGTAATAACAAATCTAACATATTTAGGAGTAGAATAATTTTTTACTTTGTGTATAACTTTTTCTTCTAACAAATCATCTAAATATTCCTTAAAATTATCTGTCCACATTCCAATAGGAAGTTCATTAACAACTTTAGTTTTCTTTTCTTCTATTATATTACCCCATGATGTATATTTAGAATCACCTGATGATTCTATTTTTCCTGTATATCCTCTATACCACGGATCTATAGCTGGTAATAAAGATACAGTTGTTCCATCTTCTTTTGATAATACATTTCCATCACAATTAAGCCAGTATTTTACAGACTCTATTAAATCAAGAGGGTTATAGCAAGGAACGGAACAAGACCATCCTGTTCCGATTCCTACTACACATCCGTTAATCAAGATAGTAGGAAGGATTGGAACATAAAATACAGGTTCTACTGTATCTCCGTCATCGACTACTCTTTCCAGTAATACATCATCTTCAGGTCTAAATAATAATCTAGTAAGTGCGTCTAACTTAGTAAAAATGTATCTGGCATTTGCTGCATCTTTACCTCCACTGAGGCGAGTATTATGTGTAATTGTTGAATCTCCAAGTAAAAATCTTTCATTTTTATCAATATTCCAACCGTTAAAATTTCCTCTACCTATATGTTTAATTTGAATAGAATGACAATACGTATCTATTTTATATGATTTTAAATCTACTTTTTTACTCTGAACTCTTGTTGGAATTCTTGTTAAATCTCCTTCAATAGAAAGACATAACATTCCTCCTAATTTTGATATACTTGTTTTAAACCCTAAAGATATTGCGATAATATTAGCAGAATTAATAACAGACTGATATTTTTCTAATTGATATATATCAAATATATTGTTATCATTTTGTTTTTTTAGAGTTCCATTTGTATCTATTAATCCTGCAATTAATTGTAGTCTAACATTTTCAGAATTTATAATATAATCATGAGGAATATGTTTATTTTTGTAAAGATTATTTTTTTTCAATAACTGCTTAAACGGGTTTATATTTGTTCGTTTTGAACACATCCAATTACACAGTGATAATTTATAATTTACCCCTAATTTTTTAATATAATATTTACATCCATTTTTTTCATTATGCACTACTTTACATCCAATTGAATGTAGCCATATAACAAATGATTTTATAATTTCTTCATCAACTGAAGAAAATAGATTACCATCTTGTATTCCGTTTCCTAACCAACATCCAAGAATATATGGATCTATACTAAGTTGTTTATATTCTTTTTGTATAGATGAAGAGTTAACTAAACCTTTCATATTATTACGAATATGTTTTGGTAAAGATAAATATTCTTGGACATTTATATCAATAATGTTACAGTCATCTACGGTAGAAGCAAATAATTTCATTTCTTCAAATGCTTTTTCTTTTGTTATTTCAGAATTTATTAAGATATATTTGGAATGAGCTGTTTTATTTACAATATCTATGTAATTCATCGTCCACTTTTTAGAAGATTCTTTCCAAACAATAGTCTTATGATTACTAAACTTTAATGTTAAAATATGATGACTATTAACTACATAACTATCCATTTTATCACGTGATATTTCATACATTTCATCTTCTCCTGATGTAATAGCTGTAACGTTTCTTTCAGTTCCATCATCTCCTACTAATTTGTCACCTACTTTAATATCACATGCTTTCTTAATTGAAAAATCCCACATTAAAATTGGAGTATTAGGATCCACACATCCAAACTGTCCGTCTCTGTATAAAAGAGGTATATTATTACTTCCCGGGTATGAATTAGCCATTCTAGTAATTGTATCGTATAAATTCTGTTCACCATGATGGTAAGCGGTATGTTCAGAAACGTATCCAGCTAATTGAGCTACTTTAAGAGATTTTCCTGTGTATTTGAGGTTTCTTAAAAAACATGCATATAGTGTTTTTCTATGACTTTCTTTTAATCCATCCATAAGACTTGGAAGACTTCTTTTACAGTCGTTTATAGAAAATTTAATCATTTCACTATTTAGAAAATCTGAAATATTAAGAGATACAATTTCGTGTTTATCACCTTTCCATTGTAAAGCATTTTTACTACTATCGTAATTTTCTAGCCAAGTTTTTCTAGCATCTGATTGTTTTGTATGAAATACTTTATTCATATTAAAACTTGTATGTTCGTCTTGTTTAAAATTAATCATTTTCTGACCAAATGTATCCATAATATCTTGATCAGAAGAAGAACCAAGTCCTTTATAGTATTTTGTATTGATTTTTTTACCTGGATTTTTAGTATTATAATTACTAACGTAGTTACTAAAAGCTGTTTCATCGTAAAATAGTATTTCTTTTACAGATTCAGTTTTTGGTAAAAATACTCTTACAATAGGAGTTTGCATAGAAGTAACAAAAGATTCATCTCTTTCAAGCAAAGAAGGAAAAAGAGTATGAACCATATTTTGAAGTAAACCAGAAATATGAATTCCGTCTACATCTGCATCTGTTATTATGAGAATTTTTCCATATCTTAATGACATAAACTTTTCTGTTTCTTTATAATTAAAACCAATCTGAGCACCTAGTGCTTTAATTATATCAGCAATTACATTATTTTTAGCAATAGAAGCTGTTTTAGCGTTTCTTACATTAAGTACTTTACCACGAAGAGCATAAATTCCAAACCAGTCACGTCCTTTTTTACCAAATGCTCCTACATCAATTCCTTTGACTGCATATGTTTTAGCAGCAAGTCCCTCAACTAATATAAGAGTACATTGATGTCCTAACTTGCTTCCTTCATTATTAGCAGGATCTAATCCTTCTATTTTGACAAAGTTCTTCTTTTTTCTTTCTAATTTTTTCAAGGCTCCTAACTCTTTTGATCGTTTAATATCGTCAATAACTGACCATCCAAGTATAGTTGTAATATCTTTTTTACTTACAGATGCTTTTACAGGTGATTCAAGTTTATGTTTACTTTGTGATTCAAATTCAGGGTTAATTACCATTACAACTACAAAGATTTTAAAGAATTTTTTAACGTCTCCGATAGTGAATGAAATTCCGCTTGGAGATGTTAATTTTTGAACAATTGGACGAAGAGTTGCTTCTATCCAAGCATCAACGTGTGTTCCTCCCAATGATGTGTAGACACCATTAACAAATGAAATAGATTCAAAATGAGATGATGGCATTAGAACAATATGTGCGTCTGTTGTATTAATAGTTAAAATATCTAGTTCGTTAATAGATGAATACAGCTTTGAATAATCTTTAAGTGATTTAACAGGAATTAAAACATCGTTAAAGTATACGTCTACGTTTGTTAACATAGCAGCGTCAACAACATATTTACAGTATAAATTAATAACGTCTTGAGTATAACTTTTCATATCAAATTGTTTAAAATCAGGAATCCAAGATATTTCTGTATATCCTTTTTTCAAAGTAGTTGAAGTAATTTTAGGCTTTGATACAATTTTCATATTTTGACTCCATTCTTGTTCAAAAATTTTCTTATTCACTGGATCAAGACCTTTTACTTTAAAAGATTCAGAAAACACGTTG
>Ga0114970_10004285_pt1 | contig 10396 bp, 8 predicted proteins | sample M_140205_XF_Meta_FD_87030 | JGI IMG/M metagenome (GOLD analysis project Ga0114970, IMG submission 87030) | Freshwater microbial communities from Lake Montjoie, Canada to study carbon cycling - M_140205_XF_MetaG | ecosystem: Environmental > Aquatic > Freshwater > Lake | place: Lake Montjoie... | reverse complement strand
CTCCTGAATGAGCTTCAGGAGATTCTTCGAGGTACCTTTGTCGTCCAGAAGCACGCGCCGCATGGCGTCCTGGCCCCCCTTGGGCAGAGTATCCGCACTCACATAAAAGATCTCGCCGCTGGGATTGTCGCCGAACAGGAGCAGGTTCGAGAGCTGTTTAATCTTGTTGGCTCGATAGACCAACCCACCAATAGCCGCGGAACTGGGCTGAAAGAGCGGATCGAGCTGGCCATATTCCACCACAGGGTAGGTCATCTTCGGGTCACTCCCCGGATTTTCCAGATTCACGGCGCTGCCGCTGATGAAGCGGTAACTGCCCTCCCAAATGTTCCAGCCGAGGTTTGCACCGGACGTAACCGGACTGATCTCCTCCACGATATTCTGCCCAATGTCAGACATGAACATGTTCCTGTTCTTTTTATCCCAGAAAAGGCGCTGGGGGTTGCGAACGCCATAGGCATAGATCTCGCCGAGGGTCTTGTCGTCACCGTCGTTCGCAAAGGGGTTGGAGACAGGGATTCCATACTTACCGTTGGCGCTGTTCTTCCCGAGGGGATCAATGCGCAGAATCTTGCCGAAGGCGGAATTAAGATTCTGGGCATGTTTCATCGGGTCGCCGCCGCTGCCTCCGTCGGCGAAGCCTATGTAGAGGAGGCCAAAATCGGCACTGCGGTTTGTGGCGAGGGGATTGAAGGTCAGGTGACCACAGTTGTGGTTAGCGAAAGGCTGCTCGAAGCGGATGAGTTCACGCGGAGCCTCGCCGTCGTAAGTTGTGGACGCCGCATCCTTCGCGGTCCATTCGAACAGCACCGAATCATGCGTGTGATTGCCACCCGACGGCTTGAAATCCGGCGTGGGAGTCGTATTGGAGCTATCGACAATCGTATAAAACTTGCCGTAGCCCGGAGTCCCGCGGCGGCTGAACTGCGGGTGAAAGGCGAAGCTCTGGAAGCCTCGTTCGGCGCCGTTTGACTGGACTTTTACACCCCATTTCGGCGCGTTGGTATCCAGATACTCTTTCACGGTTTTGCCGTCATAACTGACAGCGTAGAGAGGCCCGACCATGTCATTGATGAACAGGCGCTTCGTGCCTGACTCATCGAGAAGAAGCATGGGACGCGCCGGGGCTGCCTGGCCCGCCGCCGCCGGAATGCTGGCAAATTCCAGGAATTTGACCGTGATGACGCCTTCGGCAGCGGGAATCGCCTTCGGGAAGGGATCGTTCGGGGCCTGAGCAAAGGCGGGCAGGGTGAGCAACAGCAGCACCAGTGTACGGATCGTCATATGCTCCAGTCTATTCGGGAGCCGCCATGATTTTCCATCTGGCAAACAATTATCGCCAGGCAAAGGATTATTCCGACCGCAAGCGCCTGGAATGGATTGCCGGAAGTATTGCCTTCGGCGTCGGCATCACCGCGAGTTTTCTTGCGGCCGGGTCGCGATTAGCGGCCGTTTCGAACCTGGCCGTGCTGCCCGTCCCTTTCTGTTTTTGGTGCGCCATCGCGAAACATAAGTTTCTCGATCTCAGGGTCGTCATTCGCGCCGGAATCCAGTACCTCTTGGCCGTCCAGTTGCTTCGGGTTCTTACGCTCGGCCCGATCGCCCTGATGGCGTGGTACTGGTGGAGAGACCCGGTCGCTTCGATCTCCAGCCCGGTGAACATCGCCAGCTTCGGCATCCTTGCCTTTGCGGGGCTTGGCCTGGAATTTCGCCAGAAGATCCTGGCAAGGCTGGACCGCCACTTCTTCCGGGAACAGCTCGACCGCGAACAGATGCTCCGCGCCCTCGCCCTCGAACTGGCTCATAAAGGCTCCTGGGACGACATCGTCCACGCCCTGCACCTCTCTCAACCCAGCTTCAGTACCCTTCAGGACGCGGCCCCGACCGATGTCGAAGCAGTGTCTTTCCCGAGCCGCGACCCACACGGCAAAACTCAGGCATGGCCCGGCCTGGGGCCACGGCGATCCGAAGAACCCTACGCAGTTCCCGAACCTGAATCCCTGGAACTCATCGCCACCCACCTCGGGCTGGTCCGCGAAAACCTCCTTCAGGCGGAGGCGCGGTTTGACGCCGTGCTGGGCGAACGGGCCCGCATCGCCCGGGAGCTGCATGAGACGATGAGCCAGGGTTTCGCGGGCATCTCTCTCTACCTGCAGGCGGCGCAGAAGATCATGGAGGCGGCCCCGGACGAAGCCCGCTCCTACCTCGACGAAGCCCGTTCTCTCGCCACGTAGAGCATCCACGAAGTGGGAACATCTGTCCGCAACCTCGGGGATCCGCACGACAACCACAATCTGGGCAGCCGCCTTCGCGCCCTTGCCGCGCGTACCCCCTCCGGTTCCCAAAGCGGTGCCCCGCACATCACTATCAACCTCGACGAAGACGCCGCAGCCACCGCCCCTCCCGAAGTCGCCCTGCACCTCACTCGAATCGCCGTGGAGGCGCTCACCAACGCTTTAAAGTATGCGGAAGCGACAGAAATCCTTATCCGCCTTCAGTTCTTCGAGCGAGCACACCTCCAGGACGGCCTGGAATTAACCGTTACCGACAACGGGCGAGGGTTTGATGTTGAGGTGTCCGGTAAGCATGGCTTTGGGCTCACGGGCATGCGCGAACGGATCCAGCAGCTTCGCGGCACTCTCTTCATAAATGCCAAACCTGCTCTCGGAGCCACCATCACGGCTACCGTTCCCCTGAGCACCCAAACCCCATGATCACCGTCCTTCTCGTGGATGACCACAAAGTTGTTCGGACCGGTCTCCGCGTCATCATCAACATGCAAGCCGACATGAGAGTGGTGGCCGAAGCGCCGGACGGCGAGACCGCCGTTCGGCTCAACCGGGAACTTCGCCCCGACATCGTCACCATGGACCTCAGGCTGCCTGGGCGTCTGAGCGGGTCGCAGGCAATCTCTGCCATCAAACTGGAATTCCCTGCCGCGAAAATCGTGGTCCTCACCACCCTCGTCGGCGACGAACACATTTACCGCGCCCTGCAGGCCGGGGCTCTCGGCTATGTCCTCAAAGAAGCCGATGAAGCCGAACTGATTGCAGCCCTTCGTGCCACCGCCGCTGGTCGCCGCACCCTTCCCGCCATCGTCGCCGAGGCGTTGCAGCGGCGTCTGGCCAACGCCCCCCTCACGGCTCGCGAACTGGATGTCCTGCGCCACGTCGCCAAAGGCTGCAGCAACCGGGAAGTCGGCGATGCCCTGGGTAGCACCGAAACGACTGTCAAAGGCTACCTGCCCAGCATCTCCGGCAAACTCGACGCTCCCGACCGCACTGCAGCCGCGATAATCGCCGCCCAGCGCGGGCTCATTACGCTCGATTGAGGGCAAGAACCTTCGGGATGCGGCCACCCGCCGGCAGATTACCGCATACAGTGCCGCCTGCTGACCCATGCGGTTTCTTAGATTCAGTAAGTTACCGGCCGCAGCATGCCATGAAGTCGCCGCACGACCTCACCCCTTTTGCCCTCGCTCTACCGAACCGCCATGCGTCAGCATGCGGTTGGACACTGCCGAGGGGCCACGTCTTCAAGACGCGGTACCGAATAGCAACTGACCCGTATCTCGCCTCGCGGGTTTGCCGATCACCAAGCGCCGTTGTTAGGATCACAGCAGACGTTCCCCGGTGGTCGAGTCAAACAGCCAGGAGGTTCTGGGAGGCAGCTTTAGATCGTGCGCCATTCCCCCGCGGAAGGTGACGCGCCGATTCCCACCGTCTTTGGTGTGAATCAGGACCAACCCAGCCCCGGCGTGGACGATCTCGCCGCCATCCACATAAAGGTGGGCCCCGGCAGCCTGAAAGATCTCCCGCCACTGCGGGAATGAAAGCGGGGGGGCCGTCGCGAACCAGATGTTGCCGTGGCGGGAGATGCCGGGTTGTGACGCACCAACGGTAAAGGCGGGTTGAAAGGCCTGAGTCTGGGTCAGGCGGAGCTCCAGACCTGTCACTTCACGAGAGAATTCTATGTTGAGGGTCTTGCCATCGCAGTAGGCGGGGACACCTTGGAAAACGACGTGCCGCCCCCCGGCCATCACTTTCTCCCGAACGAATTTGCGTTGCGCGGCAGTCATCAGCCAGGTATTGGCAAAGACCACGACGCGAAAGCGGTCGAGATCCGCCTTCTCCAGATCGCGGAGATGGATTGTTTCAATCGCCGCCCCACTGCGCCACGCTTCGCCCATCGTGCGATTCACCGCAAGGGGATCGGTTAGTTTGTCAGTGCCCTGAATCGTTCCGATGTAATAGAAGACCTCTGTGTCAAACACAAACAGGACGTCGCCAGCCGGAACATAGTCACGCTGGTGGTAACGTTCGAGGATCGCCTGGAGCTTCGTGACTTCGGCCATGAGCCGCTTGTCTGCCCACCAGCCAGCCTGGTTGCCGGGGCCGAAATCGTAGTACCAAAGGCCGGCTCCCCGAGTGAAGCTCTCCAGCACGTTGCGGCGAATCAGAGCGTAATCGGCTTCGGGATCGGTTAACTGCCACGCCGTATCCACATTGTTGAGCCACTTCCACGAGGGTGTCTGGTCCATCTCATCGAGGAACAGTTTGCCGTTGAGCCGGATGGTTTCAATGAGCGCGCGGGTGATGCCACTGCCGCCCATGTCCCGATACAGCGTTCCGTAGGCCTGCGGTGCGCTCAGGTAGTCGACATGCGGTGACTGCAGAACTTTGTGGAGAGGAATGTGGCCGCCGGTTGCCTGGCGGTCGAACATGGAGAAGAAGTACCCGTAAAATGTCCCGGTTAGGATGGGGCCCGGCCAGTTCTTTTTGACGATGGCGCAGAGTTCCACGATCCGGTCCGCGACCAGTTCCTGCTGGCACCGATAGTAATCAATGACGGCTTCGCGCTTCTGCGGGTCGCGGAAGATGCCGTCATCCAACGCAGTTCTGTCCGCCACGTTGGGCACGGGCAGCGCTGGGCGCCCTGCCTGTTTGCGAAATCCGGCGAAACGATCCTGCATGGGGCGGCTGGTGTCGGGTTCATTTCGCATGAATCCCCAGTAGTGCCATTCCCCGTAGACACCGCAGGCAACGTGGACTCCGGCAAGAGCCGGGGCTTCGGGAGTGCGGGCGAGGCCCCGGAGCAGTTCGGTGGTCTTCTCGCGGGCAACCTGCATCCATTTTTCGGACGCCAGACTCGTGCGCGGCAGGCGGCGGAGGTCGTCCTGCAGGTAGCGCACGGGGACATTGCGCTCGGGAGTTTCGAAATCGCCGTTGGCGTAGCGAGTCAGCTCGTCGGGATTCTGGTCCTGCCACCAGTCGGGCATGTTCAGGTGCCAGCGCAGGACAACGACACCTTCTGGGCAGAGATCAAGAATCCCCCGCAACTGGCGCTGTGCCAGCGTTATGGAGATCGGCCCGGGTTTGGTCCAGCAGTCGGAGAGGAAGAGGTCCAGCTGGAAGAGTTTGAAACCGGCCTGCACGAATTGCCGGATGCTGAGGCGAGGGCCTTCTTCAAAGGAGAAGCGGCCGCCAGGGCAGTCGGTGAGAGCGTAGAAGCTCGCGTAGACCGGCTGGTTGCGAATGAACAGGGTCGGCTTGCCACGCCAGGGCCGAACCATGGCGGAGGCTGAAGTGGGCCCAACAGGAGGGGCTGCAACAGCAGCCACTGCGGCAGCGCCCAAAAACGTCCGCCGTTTGAAAGATGCCATGACACCCAGGATATACCAAGTGGCGAAATCGTTATATACTTTGCATTGCCTGAGGAGGTGTGTTTGAGAATTCGAGTTCTGATGGTGATGCTGGGAGCGGCAGGTCTGGCCGCTGCACAAACCACAAGTCCGCAAGCCACTCCGGCAGGACGCGCGGCCGGCGAAAAGATCTTTCGTTCGCACTGCGCAAGTTGCCATGGCGTGGCAGGCGTTGGTGGCACGGGTCCGAATCTGACGACGGGGGTTTTCTATCACGGCAGCACCGACGCTGATCTCTATAAAAACATCTCCCAGGGCATTGAAGGCACCGCCATGCCCGATCAGTTCTTTAACGGTGTCCAGATCTGGCAGATCGTGGCCTATGTCCGTGCCATATCAGCTGCACCCGTTAAAACCAAGCTCCCCGGCAATGCCGCGCACGGTGCGGAGTTATTCAGCACCAAGGGCTGTTCGGGATGCCATCTGGTGAAGGGTGAGGGGGGCATCCGCGGGCCGGACCTTTCTCTGATTGGCTCGCAGAGGTCTGTGGCGCATTTGCGCGAGTCGATTAATGACCCCGGAGCCAAGGTAGATAAGGCCTACTGGGTGGCGAAACTCATCACGAAAGACGGTCGGAGCCGGTCTGGCTTCGTGCTCAATCAGGACACGTACGCGGTCCAGATGCTCGACTTTGCCGACGGGTTGCGCACTGTAAACCGATCAGATTTTAAGGATTTTGGCGTAGATCGGGGCTCGATCATGCCCTCTTACAAAGACAAGGTGAGTGCATCGGAACTGGATGATCTGACTGCATTTCTGGCATCACTGGAACGTACCCGGGAGAAGAAGTAAATGAAGAAACTTGCAATCGGAGCCCTCGCAGCCACGGCGCTGTTCGGACAGGTCACATATGAACGGTTGCTGAAAGCACCGTCCGAGCCGAACAACTGGATGACGTATTCGGGTTCGTACAAGAGCTGGCGATATAGCTCACTCGACCAGATCAACCGCCAGAATGTGGCGAACCTGAAAGTCGCCTGGGTCCAGCAGATGCCCACCAGCCATCGGATTGAGGCGACCCCGATTGTGGTGGACGGCATCATGTACGTGACGGAGCCCCCATCGAACGTGTTCGCCCTGGATGCGGCCACGGGGCGACCGTACTGGCATTACAAGCGCAGTCTGCCTGCGTACAACGTTTGCTGCGATGCGGTCAATCGCGGCGTGGCCGTGCTGGGGGACCGCGTGTTCGTCGGGACAGTGGACGCCCACCTGGTGGCCCTGAATGCGAAGACCGGTGCCGTGTTGTGGGACGTGGAAGTAGCCGACCGCAAGACCGGGTACTCGGTAACCGGCGCGCCGCTCGTCGTAAAAGACATGGTGATCACCGGTGTGGCTGGTGGCGAGTACGGGGTGCGCGGCTTCCTCGATGCCTACGATATCAAGACCGGCAAGCGGCGGTGGCGGTTCAATACCGTCCCGGGCCCGGGCGAGAAGGGTCATGAGACCTGGCCGACAACCGGACCTCATGCGAATTCCTGGAAACAGGGCGGCGGACCGACCTGGGTGACGGGTTCCTTTGATCCGGAGCTCAATCTGCTGATTTGGGGCGTCGGGAATCCGTCGCCCGACTGGAATGCCGATGTTCGGGAAGGCGACAATCTGTACACCGATTCCGCCATCGCCCTCGACGTGGATACCGGAAAGCTGAAGTGGCACTACCAGTTTGTGCCGCATGACGCCAATGACTGGGACGCGGTGCAGATTCCGGTGCTGGTGGACGGCGACTGGCAGGGGAAACCCCGGAAGCTGATCTACTGGGCGCATCGCGGAGGTTTCTACTACGTTCTGGACCGTGAAACGGGCGAGTTCCTGCTGGGGAAACCGTTCGCCAAACAGACGTGGGCGAAAGAGATTGACACTAAGGGGCGTCCGGTACGGCTGCCGAACAGCGCCCCCACTGTGGAAGGGAATGTAATCTGGCCGGGAGTGCAGGGGGCTACGAATTGGTATTCGCCTTCCTATAACCCGCTGACGAGCCTGTTTTACCTGACGGTATGGGAGAACAAGGGCTGGTATCTGAAGGGTGATCCAAAGTACACGCCGGGGAACCGGTACGTCGGCAGTGTTCCGGATATCGATATCTCGGATGACCAGGGTTACGGGGCAATTCGGGCTCTGAATCCGAAGACGGGGGAGATGGTCTGGGAGCACAAGACCCAGACGAAGCCGTGGTCGGGGGTGATGACGACGGGGAGTAAGGTGCTGTTTGGCGCAACCGGCGGATGGCTGAATCGCTCATCAAGGGAAGATGGCGAAGCGTATTTCTTTGCACTGGATGCGGAAAACGGCAAGGAACTTTGGCGCATCAACCTGGGTGGGACGATGGCGTCAAACCCGATGACCTACATGGTGAACGGCAAGCAGATGGTGACGATGGCGGCGGGTTCGGCTGTGTTTACGTTCGCGTTGCCATAGGGAACTGACTGACGAAATCGTGCCATACTGACGTCATGAGCCAGCTTACGTCACGAGTAGAGCCGTCCGGCAGAATCATGATTCCTGCCGCACTCCGTCGCCAGGTCGGAATTGGACCAGGCGACGAGCTGATCGTGGACGAAAAGGATGGAATCATCCGCATGTACACGAGGGCGACTGCCATCCGGGAAGTCCAGCGCTATTTCGCGCAGTACGCAGATGGAACAAACTGGTCGGAAGAGTTGATGGCTGGTCGGCGCGAGGAAGTAGGAACGGACGGAAAGTAGATGGCGTATGAATACACGCTGGATGCTTCTGCTGTCCTGGCACTGTTCACCAACGAACCCGGCGCAGATGTTGTGGCTGGGGTGCTGGACCGATCCGCAATTTCAGCGGTCAATCTGACCGAAGTCATTACCGTGCTTCGGCGCAAGCGTGTTCCAGCCGGGGGGGCCATGGCGCGCTTCCAACTTCTGCAGATTCCCGTCCGGGCATGGGACGAAGACCTCTCGAGTGCTTCGGAACAGTATGCTCACCTGGCCGATCAGGGGCTTTCACTGGGGGATCGCGCCTGTATTACAGAAGCAAGTGTCTCGGGTACAAGCATTGTGACGGCAGACCGGGCATGGAAGGCAATCCCGGAAATTTCCGACCGTGTGATTCTGATCCGCTGATTAGCTACTTTCTGACGGAGCCGCCTGGGGGGCGGCACCTGTGCCAAAACGCAACTACGGTACCGAGCAGTTGAGCGTACCCGTCCGAATCGCATGCCCGTCAGTTTCCGCATCGTCTGCCCAGAAGACCGGTCGGGTGGTGCCGTTGCATTGCGAAACGGGAGCGAAGGTGAACCCTTCATTGTTCAGGTTCGGCATGCCGGTGGGGCGCTCGAACCGCCGGGCCACTGTGAACTTGCCGCTCTCCACGCGGAGAACCGCAGAACGTCCCTGACAGGTGTCGTCGCAAACCGCCCACAGATCGTTCAGTTCCCGATCAAAAGCCAGGTCCATCACGCCGGTGTAGCCCGTTGAAATGGTGGCGATACGAGTGAAGTTCGTACCTGCCTGATCCAGCGCGTACCCGTAAATATTCCCGTTGGCCTCAACCCCGACGAAGAAGATGCCGGTGCCGTGATTCGCATAGTCGGCAGGATTGTAAGCACGGCCTTTGGCTTCATCAATGAAGCCTTTGGAAACCAGGAAGCTGTCCGGAATCCAGGTGATACCTTCAATGCCGAGATTGGGTCCGACAACCGGAAGGTCGGCAGTCAGATTCCATTCGTGAGTCGCCGTCAGCGTCGTGCCCGCAGCAGCCGGATCGAAGCGGAGAATCGCATTCTTGCTCAGACTGTTGGCGGCGTTATTGCGCTCTGTGGAGACGAAAAGGCCGGCGCCAGAACCAGTACCGGCGAACGTGACACCCTCAGCGTCCGGATCTCCGGTGCCATCGGGGTAGCGCAGAAGTTTCGCGGTACCCCAGCCATTGGCGGCGTCGGGCACCCACAGCGACCCATTCGGAACCAGGCGGAAGATGGCACCCGGGCCATTGCGGGCTCCCCAGATGACAGCGGAACTTCCCGTACCTTCATACGCGAGACCGCTGAGGTTGCCCCCAAAAACGGCAGTATTGTCGGCGGTCTGGATGGCAGTGCCACCCGGCCAGGCGGCGTACGTGGTTACTACTTGACCCTCACACAAGTTGCTCGCGCTCTTCGTGGAGGCCGAGGTATCGCCGAAATTACCGGAGCCGTTCGGGCAGCGGCCATAGGTGTTGGCGGCGTGCGCAGTCCACGCATACGAATCGACGGCCACCCCGGTCGTGTCATACAATCTGGCACTATCGGCAGCCCCCAGGCCGAAACCGAATGTGGCCTCTTCCAGCATCAGGTAGGCTCCGGGGGCAAGCGTAGACCCCGTCGGCAGAACATAGTTGTGCGTGTCGTCGTTATCCCGGAAAGCGAAGCCGGACAGGTCCAGCGTGGTGCTTCCGTTGTTGATCAGTTCCACCCAGTCGCCAGGCGTACCGCCGTTCGACTCGACTTCGTTGATCCGGACCGGAATTCCGCAGTCATTCGCAGCAGCCCTGGTCGAACTGGTGGTGGTCGTGAGGGCTCCCGAAGAGTTCGGGCACCGTCCGTAGGTGGTGTTGGCGTGGGCGGTCCACGAGTATGAATCAGCCAGCGTGCCATCGGGCCGGAACAGGCGGGCGGAATCAGCCGCGCCGAGGCCAAACCCAAAATCCGCTTCGTCCAGCATCTTGTACCCCCCGGCGGGAACCACG
>Ga0114970_10004284_pt1 | contig 10396 bp, 7 predicted proteins | sample M_140205_XF_Meta_FD_87030 | JGI IMG/M metagenome (GOLD analysis project Ga0114970, IMG submission 87030) | Freshwater microbial communities from Lake Montjoie, Canada to study carbon cycling - M_140205_XF_MetaG | ecosystem: Environmental > Aquatic > Freshwater > Lake | place: Lake Montjoie... | reverse complement strand
TGTTAATTGATTCCTAAAACAATTAAAATATTGTAAATTAGGAAAATTCATATTATCAGGTAACGCTGTTAATTGATTACTATCACAATGTAAATCTTGTAAATTAGGAAAATTCATATTATCAGGTAGTGATGTTAATTTATTGTCATGACAATAAAATTCTTGTAAATTAGGAAAATTCATATTATCAGGTAACGCTGTTAATTTATTATTATCACAAATAATTTTAGATACTAAATTAAAATCCGGAATTTCTTCAAATAAATCATATTCATTAATATCCTGATTGGTATATGTTACTTTAATTGGCATTTTACTTATATACATATATACATTAAGTTTTAAGTATTATTTTCTTATTTAAACACTGTTAAATAAGAAAATATTTGATTTTTATATCTTCATTTACATATATTTTTTCAATATAATTAGTTTTATTATTTTTACACATCATCAACTAAGTAATCTTCGTCTTCTTCGTCCTCACTTTTGTCGCTTTCAGGATGGGCTGCGTACCAACACTCATCGCAGGATAAACCCCAGTTAGCATCCAGCCAATAAGTAATGGGGTTTTTTTCAAGGTTGGTTTCTTTTTCGCATTGGTATTGCAATCTGTTGCAGTGGGGACAAGTTTCTTCATGGCCTATAAGTTTATCAATTTGGTCTATCTGTGTCTGACACCACTTATCGTTGATTTCTGATTCACCTCTCAATGACTCCTTGCAACACGCACGACAAAGTTTCAATTGAACTTGAAATTCTTTATTTTGATCTTCGAGTTTTTCATTCTCGCTCTTCAGTTCTGCAATAATTTCATTTGCGTTGAGGAGTTCTTGTCTAAACTTCAAATCCTCTCCTTTTGTTTGTTGTTTAGTTAACATTTTGTACTTCTTTGATTTTCTATGTGTTCCAATTTATCGGAATTAAACGTTTCAATTTTTTATTGAAATCAGAAATTTAAAATTGAACATTTATATCGCTAATAATTGATTTTTTTGTTATGATATTTAATTATATATTAAATTTCAATTTTTATATATGACATATACTTAATAATATGGTATATAAAATCTAACATGAAATGCTATACAAAACTCACAGAGGCACTATATCTTGGAAATCAGTTTTCGACATCAATTATCACAGATATAAATGTCATTATTTCTATCGGCTGTAAAAGTAAGTCAACTATTCCAAGCGTAGTTAATTATAAAGTTTCAATTCAAGACAGTGTAGATTCAGATTTGACTCCACTGTTTGGAGATGTCACCGAGTTCATTCATATCAATTTATCAAATAATAAAAAGGTGTTAGTTCATTGTCAATGAGGTGTCAATAGAGCTCCTATATTTGCCATCGCTTACCTAGCACGGTATATAATGACATTGGAAGAAGCAGTGCTATATGTGTCAACACTTAGGAGCGCTGTACGGATACAAACACATTATTTACACCAACTTAAAGAATGGTTGAATGATATTATAATTTGTAAAAATTAGACAAACAAATTATAACGGATGTATATCACAAAGGGTTAAACATTAATCTTCATCATTAGAAGAACTAGCAATTTCATCAATTTTATCAATAAACTGTGCCATTTGTAAAGACATTTCAATCCTATTATTAATATATAAAAACTCACTAAGATTTCTAAAATTTAAAATACACGCTGGTAATGATGTTAATTGATTATAAGAACAAATAAAATATTGTAATTTAGGAAAATTCATATTATCAGGTAATGATGTTAATTGATTATTATTACAATTGAATTCGTGTAAATTAGGAAAATTCATATTATCAGGTAATAATGTTAATTGATTATATGAACAATTTAAATATCGTAAATTAGGAAAATTTATATTTGTACCAAAGGCAGGTAATGCAGTTAATTCATTACGATAAAAATAAAATTCTTCTAAATTAGGAAAATTCATATTATCAGGAATGAATTTTAATTTATTAATTGAACAATTAAATTCTCGTAAATTAGGAAAATTCATATTATTGGGTAGAAACGTTAATTTATTACTATTACAATTAAAAATTTTTAACTTTGGAAAATTCATATTATCCGGTAATGTGGTTAATTCATTACGATCACAAAAAAATTGGTGTAAATTAGGAAAATTCATATTATCAGGTAATGATGTTAATTGATTACTATTACAAGTAAAATCTATTAAATTAGGAAAATTCATATCAGGTAATGCTGTTAATTGATTACCATAACAAATAAAATATTGTAAATTAGGAAAATTCATATTAGGTAATGATGTTAATTGATTATTATCACAAATAAAATATTGTAATTTAGGAAAATTCATATTAGGTAATGATGTTAATTGATTATTAGAACAGTTTAAATATTCTAAATTAGGAAAATTCATATTAGGTAATGATGTTAATTGATTATTAGAACAATTAAATTCCTCTAAATTAGGAAAATTCATATCTGTGCCAAAGGCAGGCAATGTTGTTAATTGATTTGCTTTTAGCACAGAGCAATCAATTTTAGATACTAAATTACAATTTATAATTTCGGCAAATGAATCATATTCATTAACATCTTGATTGGTATATGTTATTTTAATTGGCATTTTACTTACTTATTATTATTTATTATAATTATATTTTTAAACTAAAATTATTTACTCTATATAATCTAACCATGTTTTAATGGTTTCTATATCATAATTTCGTTCTAATAATTCCTTTTCAACTTCTATTTTATGTTGTTTAACTGTATAAGTTCCAGTTAATTCTAATTTATTTTTAACTAATATAATAATATTTCCAATTTGTTCTCCATCTTTAATGTTAATGTTAACAAGAGGACTAAACCCATTCAAACAATTAATAATACGGTTCATACGACCTGTAAAACATTTGCAGTCTGCATCTAGTATTTCTTGATTTAAAATTTTAAATATTTCTACTTGTATAATATCCGTAAAATCGGTAAGTATGGTTTGAATTATAAACCATAATACTTCACTAAAAGTTAATAAAAGTAAGGAGTGGATAGTTATATCATTGATATATTCAAATAATAGTGATTTTGATGTTTCAGTTAATATTGTATTTTCGATAATTAAAGTATGAAGTTGATCAATATCATACTTTTTTAAATCAGTTCTTGTAGTTATGCGGTTAATACTATCTCTAACGCATAATTGAATAGTAGAGTTATGAGCATTTTGAGTATCAGTATAAACATTAAGCTTATTATTAGAAAAAGTATCAATTCTATCAATAAACCGTGCAATTTGTAAAGATAATTCTATTTCATTATTATCATATGAAAAACATCGAAGATTTCTAAAATTTAAAATACATACTGGTAATGATGTTAATTGATTACTACTACAATATAATTTTTGTAAATTAGGAAAATTCATATTATTGGGTAGAAACGTTAATTGATTATCAGCACAATTAAAATATTGTAAATTGGGAAAATTCATATTATCAGGTAATGATGATAATTGATTATCATTACAATTAAAATATTGTAAATTAGGAAAATTCATAATTGGTAATGATGTTAATTGATTATTAGAACAATCAAATTCTTGTAAATTAGGAAAATTCATAATTGGTAATGATGTTAATTGATTATTAGAACAATTAAATATTTGTAAATTAGGAAAATGCATATTTGTGCCAAAGGCAGGTAATAATGTTAATTTATTTTTAGAACAATCAAATGTTTGTAAATTAGGAAAATGCATATTTGTGCCAAAGGCAGGTAATAATGTTAATTTATTTTTAGAACAATTAAATATTTGTAAATTATGAATATTCATATTATTGGGTAGAAACGTTAATTCATTTTTAGAACAGTTAAATATTTGTAAATTAGGAAAATTCATATTATTGGGTAGAAACGTTAATTCATTTTTAGAACAGTTAAATTCGTGTAAATTAGGAAAATTCATATTATTGGGTAGAAACGTTAATTTATTATCCTGACAATCAAATGTATGTAAATTAGGAAAATTCATATTTGTGCCAAAGGCAGGTAATGATTTTAATTTATTTTTAGAACAATTTAATGTTTGTAAATTAGGAAAATTCATATTATCAGACAATGATGTTAATTGATTAATACAACAACAAAATATTTGTAAATTAGGAAAATTCATATTATCGGGTAGAAACGTTAATTCATTATGAACACAAAGAAATTCTTGTAAATTAGGAAAATTCATATTATCGGGTAGAACCATTAATTTATTTTCAGAACAATCAAATACTGTTAAATTAGGAAAATTCATATTATTGGGTAGAAACGTTAATTCATTACCAGAACAATTAAAGTCTAATAAATTAGGTAAATTCATATTATTGGGTAGAAACTTTAATCCAGTATCAGAACAATAAAATTTTTGTAAATTAGAAAAATGCATATTATCAGGTAATGAAATTTCTTCAGTTAAGTTATTAACACTACATTCAATTATACATACTAAATTAAAATCAGGAATTTGATCGGATGAATCATATTCATTAATATCTTGATTGGTACATGTTATTTTAATTGGCATTTTACTACTTATTAATATTTATTATAGTTATATTTTTAAACTATAATATCTAATCAATATATTCTAACCATGTTTTAATAGTTTCAATATCATAATTTCGTTCTAATAACTCCTTTTCAACTTCTATTTTATGTTGTTTAATAGTATACAAATTTGTTAATTCTAATTTATTTTTTACCAGAATAATAATATTACCGATTTGTTCGCCATCTTTAATATTAATAACAACAAGAGGACTGAACCCATTCAAACAATTAATAACACGATTCATACGACCTGTAAAACATTTGCAGTCTGCATCTATTATTTCTTGATTTAAAACATTAAATATTTCTACTTGTATAATATCGGTAAAATCAGTTATTATCGTTTGAATGATAAACCACAATACTTCACTAAAAGTTAATAATAATAAAGAATGAACTGTCGTATCAGCAATATATTCAAATAATAATTGTGTTGATATTTCTGTTATTAAGTTATTGGTTTTTAACCATATAATTAAACTATGAAGTTGAACGATATTATATTTTTTTAAATCAGATCTTGTAGTTATACGATTAATACTATCTCTAACACATAGCTGAATTGTAGAATTATGGGCGTTTTGAGTATCATTATAAACATTAAGCTTATTAGTAGAAGAAGTTTTCATTCTATGTATAAACCGTGCCATTTGTAAAGACAATTCAATTGCATTATTTTGATATAAAAACGACTGAAGATTTCTAAAATTTAAAATACATACTGGTAATGATGTTAATTGATTATGATTACAATGAAATCCTCGTAAATTAGGAAAATTCATATTCTCCGGCAATGCTGTTAATTGATTTTTATAACAATACAATATTTGTAAATTCGGAAAATTCATATTCTCAGGCAATAATGTTAATTGATTATCATAACAAGAAAATATTTGTAAATTAGGAAAATTCATATTCTCTGGCAATAATGTTAATTGATTACCATCACAATAAAATTCTTCTAAATTCGGAAAATTCATATTCTCTGGCAATAATGTTAATTGATTACCATCACAATAAAATTCTTCTAAATTAGGAAAATTCATATTATCAGGTAATGATGTTAATTGATTATCAGCACAATTAAAATATTGTAAATTGGGAAAAATCATATTATCAGGTATTTTAGTTAATTGATTATCATTACAATTAAATTTTTGTAATTTAGGAAAATTCATATTCGTGCCAAATGCAGGTAATGATGTTAAATGATTATTATTACAATAAAATTCTAATAAATTAGGAAAATTTATATTATCAGGTAAATATATTAATTTATTATAATTACAATAAAATTTTGTTAAATTAGGAAAATTCATATTAGTTAATGAGGTTAATTGATTATTACACCAATTAAATGTTTGTAAATTAGGAAAATTCATATTATCCGGAATGAATCTTAATTGATTATGAGAACAATTAAATTCTTTTAAATTAGGAAAATTCATATTATCTGGAATGAATCTTAATTGATTATGAGAACAATTAAATTCTTTTAAATTAGGAAAATTCATATTATCAGGAATGAATCTTAATTGATTGTGAGAACAATTAAATATTTGTAATTTATGAAAATTCATATTCGTGCCAAAGGCAGGTAATGATGTTAAATTATTATTATTACAATACAATTCTAATAAATTAGGAAAATTCATATTGTCAGGTAAAGATATTAATTGATTATTAGAACAATAAAATTCTTTTAAACTATGAAAATTTATATTATCAGGTAATGATGTTAAATTATTACCAGAACAAAAAAATATGTGTAAATTAGGAAAATTCATATTAGTAGGTAATGATGTTAATTTATTATTAAAACAATTAAATTCGCGTAAATTAGGAAAATTGATATCTGTGACAAATGCAGGCAATGTTGTTAATTCATTATTAGAACAGTCTATATTAGATACTAAATTACAATTAGGAATTTCTTCAAATGAATCATATTTATTAACATCTTGATTGGTATATGTTATTTTAATTGGCATTTTACTTACTTATTATTATTTATTATAATTATATTTTTAAACTATAATAGCTAATCAATATATTCTAACCAAGTTTTTATCGTTTCAATATCATAGTTTCGTTCTAATAACTCCTTTTCAACATCTATTTTATGTTTTTCAATTGTATAAATTCCCATTAATTCTAATTTATTTTTTACTAATATAATAATATTACCGATTTGTTCTCCATCTTTAATATTAATGCTAACAAGAGGACTAAACCCATTCAAACAATTAATAATACGATTCATACGACCTGTGAAACATTTGCAGTCTGCATCTTTTATTTCTTGATTTAAAATTTTAAATATTTCTACTTGTATAATATCGGAAAAATCGGTAAGTATTGTTTGAATAATAAACCATAATACTTCACTAAAAGTTAATAATAGTAAAGAATGTACTGTTGTATCAGCAACATATTCAAATAATAGTGATTTAGATGTTTCAGTTAATATGCTATTTTCGATAATTAAACTATGAAGTTTGTCAATATCATACTTTTTTAAATCAGTTCTTGTAGTTATACGGTTAATACTATCTCTAACAGATAATTGAATAGTAGAGTTATGGGCGTTTTGAGTATCATTATAAACATTAAGCTTATTAGTAGAAGAAGTTTTAATTCTATGTATAAACCGTGCAATTTGTAAAGACATTTCAATTCTATTATTATTATATGTAAACAGATGAAGATTTCTAAAATTTATAATACATACTGGTAATGATGTTATAAAATTATTTTGACAATATAATTTTTGTAAATTAGGAAAATTCATATTATCAGGTAATGATGTTAATTGATTATTATAACACTTAAATTGTCGTAAATTAGGAAAATTCATATTATCAGGAATGAATCTTAATTGATTATAATGACAACTAAATTCTTGTAAATTAGGAAAATTCATGTTATCAGGTAATGATGTTAGCGAATTACTATAACAACGAAATATCTGTAAATTAGGAAAATCCATATTATCCGGAATGAATCTTAATTGATTCATATAACAATTAAATTCTTTTAAATTAGGTAAATTAATAGTATCAGGTAATGATTTTAATTTATTATTATTACAACTAAATATTTGTAATTTAGGAAAATTCATATTAGGAATGAATCTTAATTGGTTATTAGAACAATCAAAATGTTGCAAATTAGGAAAATTCATATTCATACCAATGGCAGGTAATGATGTTAAGTCATTAAAACTAAAATCAATTATACATACTAAATCATTATTAGAAATCTTGTCAATTGTTATTTCATATTCATTAATATCTTGATTGATATATGTTACAGTAATTGGCATTATTATGTGTTCTTATTTAATATTATAGTAGTAATATTAAATAAAATCAATTTTTTAATTATACACCTTATTTCACTAAAAGTTAATAATAGTAAAGAATGAACCGTCGTATCAGCAATATATTCACCAAAGGTGCCTTTGTCAAATAATAGCGATTTAGATGTTTCAGTTAATATAGTATTGGTTTTTAACCAGATAATTAACGTATGAAGTTGGTCAATATCATATTTTTTAAATCAGTTCTTTGCTCAATAAACAATAAGTTTTTTATTAGAAGAAGTATCCATTCTATCAATAAACTGTGCAAGTTGTAAAGACATTTCAATCACATTATTATAATATGCAAAACGTCGAAGATTTCTAAAATTAAAAATACACACTGGGAATAATGTTATTTGATTATCAGCACAATAAAATATTTGTAAATTAGGAAAATTCATATTATCAGGCAATGATGTTAATTGATTACCAGAACAATCAAACTGTTGTAAATTAGGAAAATTCATATTATTAGGTAATGTTGTTAATTTATTTTGAGAACACCTAAATTCTTGTAAATTAGGAAAATTCATATTTGTGCCAAAGGCAGGTAATAATGTTAATTGATTACGCTGACAATTTAATGTTTGTAAATTAGGAAAATTCATATTATTAGGTAATGATGTTAATTTATTATTAGAACAATTAAATGTTTGTAAATTCAGTAAATTCATATCGTGTAATGCTGTTAAGTTATTATAAGAACAATTAAATATTTGTAAATTCGGTAAATTTATATTAGGAATGAATCTTAATTGGTTATTAGAACAATCAAAATGTTGTAATTTAGGAAAATTCATATCTGTGTCAAAGGCAGGTAATGATGTTAATTGATTTTCAGAACAATAAAATTCTATTAAATTTGGTAAATTCATATCAGGTAATGATGTTAATTCATTATTAGAACAATTAAAAATTTTTAACTTTGAAAAATTCATATCTGTGCCAAAGGCAGGTAATAATGTTAATTTATTATGTGAACAATATAATTCTCTTAAATTTGGTAAATTCATATCTGTGCCAAAGGCAGGTAATAATGTTAATTCATTTACAGAACATTTAAATATTTGTAAATTTGGTAAATTCATATTATCAGGTAATAATGTTAATTGATTTTCAGAACAATTAAATATTTGTAAATTAGGAAAATTCATATTATCAGGTAATAATATTAATTGATTTTCAGAACAATTAAATTTTTTTAAATTAGGAAAATTCATATTATTTGGTAATCTAGTTAATTGATTAACAGAACAATCAAATAATTGTAAATTAGGAAAATTCATATTAGGTAATGATGATAATTGCCAAAGGCACCTTAGTTGATTATGATTACAATACAATATTTGTAAATTAGGAAAATTTATATTTGTGTCTAATGCATCTAATGATGTTAATTCATTATGAGAACAATTATAATATCGTAAATTATGAATATTCATAATAGTGCTTAATGCTGGTAATGATATTAATTTTTTTCTAGAACAATTAAATTGTTTATTTTTGCGGTTAAAATTTGTTATAGTAATTGACATTTTACCTACTTGTTATTATTTAATATAGTTATATTTTTAAACCGAAATAGTTAATCAATATTTATACTTAAGCGCATGTTTGAAATAGTTTTGGTTTACATGTGCTACAAATAATTCTTTTTCAACCTGTATATCTTTTAAATAATAATTTAAAAAATATTAGCTATAAATAGTATTAATAATGCGGTTACATTATCAGATGTACACACCAGAAGATTATGAATATGACAAAAACAAAATAAGAAAATATTTTATTTTTATATCTTCATTTACTGATATTATTTTCAATATAATTAGTATTTTTATTTTTAATCGCGATCATCGCCATCGATATCAGGTAAAAATAAAGTATGGACGTTTTTTAATACACTTACATCAGTAATATTTATACAACCTCGTAAATCTAAAGTATGAACGTTTCCTAATGCACTTACATCAGTAATTTTATAACAACCTCGTAAATCTAAAGTATGGACGTTTCCTAATGCACTTACATCTGTAATATTTACACAAAGTCCTAAATCTAATGTATGAACATTCCCCAATGTGTTTACATCTGTAAGATTATTACAATTATATAAATTTAAAGTATGGATGTTTTCCAATGTGCTTACATCTGTAAGATTTTGACAATTAACTAAATATAATGTATGGACGTTTCTTAATACACTAAAATCAGTTAATTTTTTAAAACCACTTAAATCTAAAGTATGGACGTTTCCTAACGCACTTACATCCGTAAGATTTTCACAATAACCTAAATTTAAATGATGGACGTTTCCTAATGCACTTACATATTTAATATTTTTACACCAACTTAAATTTAAAGTATGGACGTTTCCTAACGCACTTACATCCGTAAGATTTTCACAATAACCTAAATTTAAATGATGGACGTTTCCTAATGCACTTACATCT
>Ga0114970_10004283_pt1 | contig 10398 bp, 11 predicted proteins | sample M_140205_XF_Meta_FD_87030 | JGI IMG/M metagenome (GOLD analysis project Ga0114970, IMG submission 87030) | Freshwater microbial communities from Lake Montjoie, Canada to study carbon cycling - M_140205_XF_MetaG | ecosystem: Environmental > Aquatic > Freshwater > Lake | place: Lake Montjoie... | reverse complement strand
GGCGTTCAAGAACGACACGACTCCCAAGTTGGTGCTCTACATTGCACCCACTGGTACGGGCAAGACGCTGACACCCATCGGCCTGAGCGAGCATTACCGCGTGATATTCGTCTGCGCGGCGCGCCACGTTGGGCTGGCGCTGGCGAAGGCCTGCATTTCCGCGAAAAAACGCATCGCATTCGCGTTCGGGTGCGGTAGCGTGGACAACATCCGCCTGCACTACTATGCCGCCAAGGACGTGGTGCGCGACCGCCGCACGGGCGGCATTCGGAAGGTGGACAACAGCGTGGGTGACAACGTGGAGATCATGATCAGCGATATTAAATCGTACAAGCACGCCATGTACTACATGAACGCGTTCAACCCGCTCAACAAATTGTTGTTGTATTGGGATGAACCCACCATCACAATGGACTACGCCGAGCACGAGTTTCACGCGCTCATCAATGAGAACTGGACGGAGAACATTGTGCCGAACGTGGTGCTCTCGTCGGCCACACTGCCGCAGGAGGCTGAGATGGCGCCCACCATCATGGATTTCCGGGCGCGGTTTTCGGGTGCTGAGGTGCACAGCATTGTGAGCCACGATTGCCAAAAGACCATTGCGCTGGTGAACAAGGACGGCTACGTGCAGTTGCCGCACCTCATGTTTGAGAGCTACGCGGATATGCGCGCATCGGCAGCGCACTGTCGCGCTTATAAAACACTGTTGCGATACTTTGATTTGAAGGAGGTGGTCAAATTCATCACGCATGTCAACGAGGGGCATCTGTGGACTTCATCGCGATACGCGGTGGATCGGCATTTTTCAGACATTGCCGACATCAACATGACAAACATCAAGGCGTATTATCTGGAGCTGCTGGAAAACGTGCAGGCGGACCAGTGGCCTGCGATTTGGACACACTTCCAGGCGCAGCGCGCGCGGTTGCACGCGTCCAATGTGAACTTGACGGCGCAAGATGCGCACACGTTGACATGCGGGCCGACGCTGTTTTTGGCAAACGACGTGGAGAAAATCGCGCGGTTTGCGCTGCAGATTGCGCAGATACCCGATTGTGTGATGAACGACTTGATGGAAATCATTGACCACAATAATGTCATCAAGGATGCGATGGAGACGCTGGAGCATGAGATTGAGGACAAAATGGAGGAAGACAACAACTCCAATGACAAAGATGGCAGCAACAAAAGCAAGGACAAAAAACACAACAAGAAGATGGACGACATGCGGTTCAGCCCTGAAGTGAAACGGCTGCAGGAGAAGATAGACGAGCTGCGGCGGCAGGTGAAATGGGGCGCACTGAACGACATGTTTGTGCCGAACCGGTCCGAGCATTTGAAGCGGTGGGCGCCGCAGCTCACGGAGGAAGCCATTGCATCCATGAGCCCGTTCACATCGCGCGTGGAACCCGAGGATGTGGAGCGCATCATGGTGTTGCCAATTGAAAACATTTGGAAGGTGCTGCTGATGATGGGCATCGGGGTCATGACGGAGCACTCCAATTCCAATAAGACGTACACGGAGATCATGAAGGACCTGGCGCAGAATCAGCGACTCTACCTGATCATTGCATCAACCGACTACATTTATGGTACGAACTACCAGTTCTGCCACGGGTATTTAGGGCGGGATTTGAGCGACATCAGCCAGGAAAAAATCATTCAGGCGCTGGGGCGCATCGGGCGAAACAAGCTGCAGCAGGAGTACAGCATCCGGTTCCGCGATGATGCGCACTTGCTCAAGATTTTTCAGGCATCGGCTGTTGCCAAGCCGGAGGTGGTGAACATGGCGCGCCTGTTTTCATCATGATTAGGACCCTGATTCATTTATTCATTTATTGAACTGTCAATTTCAATTTGATGATTACATGAACATAAAAATAAAAATAATATATATATGCTGTATACGCACATCAAAAACAATGAAAACAAGGCGACAAAATAGGTTTAAAAAAAGAACTGCAAAAATGTCAATGAGGGGTGGCACAATAACTGAGATAAAGGACGAACTTGGGATTTATTATGGTGAAGTTAATGATAAAGGTGAAAAACATGGAAAAGGACGGATGGTTGAACATGATGGTTATGTGCATGACGGCGATTGGAAAAACAATAAAATGAATGGAAATGGTAAACTGATAGATCCAGACGGTAACGTAGTGTATGATGGTAATTTTAAAGATAATTTATTACATGGCCACGGAGTTTACAACGCCCCCTGTGAATTCGGTCACATTACTTACCGAGGTGAGTTTGCAAATAATAAAAGAAACGGAATGGGGCATCTCACGACAACCAGTGTAATGGGACAGGGAACAGTGTCTGGAGAATTTAAAGATGATGTGCCTGTAAAATGCAGTGGCAAACGATGCCTTGGTCCTCGTTTAACCGAAAATGGTGATTTTGAAAACGACAAACTTATACGTGGCACACGAGTTCGTATTAATGGTATGGTAGAAGAGGGTGATTTTGAAAACGACATACTTACACGTGGCAAAACAACTTGGCCGGATGATGGTGGTGTGCATGTGGGCACATACAACAAAGAAGGACACCCGGATGGTGTAGGCACATATGTGGGGAGGGGGTATAAATATCATGGCGAATACCAAAACGGCAAAATGTCCGGAAATGGCATGCTTACATACCCTGATGGAACTATTTATGCTGGACAATTCAAAAGTGATAGAAGAAATGGAATAGGAAGATTAACTTTTCCCGACGGAACCACAATCACTGGTCATTATAAAGACGACAAATTTCTGAAACCAGCACCAGAGATTTTTTCCCAACAATCCATTTTTAGTAGAGAACTTGGTCCAGCAGGAAGAGTTTTTTCTATAAATGAAAGTTCCAGGATGAATAAGAATAAGAAGAAGAAACCTATATGAATGTGAAAGCTGCTCCGGATGCGATTAAATGCCGCATGTGCTCCTCGAATTGTTGTTCCGTCATGGATTGGATGGTGTTCGTGGGGTGCGCTGAGCCGGAGCGGTTGATCATTTCAAATTGGGCAATGTGGTCGGTGATTTCATACCGGGCCTCGTCATCGTTCCATTGGCCCACGATTTGTTTGGTGTCGGGGTCGTGCAGGGTGGAGAAGAGTTGATCGGGGAGCTTGCAAATCAGGTATTTTGTTCCATTGATTTCAAGAGGGTAGAACGTTGGCGCGGATTCCATGGTTGAATGAATGATGGGTTGTTGTCGTGGATTTAAAACGAATCAATTTTTTATATTACTTTTCAAAAAAAGAAATATAAAATGAAGGCTTAAAATATTTGCATAACATAAATACATATTTTGATGCCAGAAGACAATAACCGGATTCGCAAATTTAACTGCACCAAGTGTCAGAAGTCAAAGCCCATGTTGAAGAAAGTGGCAGACCAGCAGCAGCATGGGTTTGCGTGCGAAGAGTGTTGGACTGCCATTGAAAAACGGTCTATGTTTAGCGGGTGCCAAATTGGATAATTGCGTGCAATGATTTCAAATTTAAACCTGTGCATTAATACATTAATACATTAATACAATGAATCATATATGGCGTCCTCCATATCCGTCTGAAAATTTGAAAACACCCAGAGTGCAAGCACAAACACAACCACAATCACTGTTCAAAACATTTAGCACGACAAATCCATATGCCACACAACAAGAACAACGCGAACAACAGGAACAACAGGAACAACGACAAACTCAAGAACAATCTCATTTAAACCAATTTCAGGAACTAAAACATTCAAAACGAGAGAATAACAGCGATAAAATATACGAACGTGGGCCAACGCCGCAAGTCGGTATGAACCCATTTTTAAAGGACAGCAACTATTTGCAGGATTTAGACACACAGAATCAATTTTTGAAACCGGTCAATACTAATCTTTTGACTTCCAATAAATCCAATTGACAAATAAAATTCAAATAAAAATGGATTCAGATGTCATTCCAAAAAATGTATGAAAATAAAAAAAATTGAATTACTTTTTGGAATTGTCTTGTTTCAATCAGTGTCATCTCTACCCGTTCATCTCTATGAAAGCATCTTCTTTACGCATTGTGGCCGGCAGCACCAAACTGCTTCGCAATCACCTTCTTTCCGTCCAAAGTGAATTTGATAAGTGTGATGGCAGATCCAGTGCCAGTGCATTACGTTGCAAATACGCTTTACCCATTCTGGCGCTGTTCAACGACATCAGGGCTCATTGCAAAATGGTCATTCGCATTCAACAGGTTCAACGCGAGAAAATCAACAAGTACCGGCAAAGCATTTTCAACGGACGCCGCAATACACAGCGCGGCGAACACGCCCCAACGGACATGATCATGGACGTCATGATTCCAATGACATTGCGCTTCATTCAAGACCTCAAGGACACTCTTCCCGAACTCACTCAGCCGATCATCACTCGCATCCATTCCATGCTTCACGACCTGCACGACCGGCTCAGCATGTTCCAGATGTTCGCAGATAGCATGAATGGTGACGTCAGTTGCCAGTGCCAATGCAACAGCGTTGGCATCAGCTGCCACGCATGCCACCAAGGCGCGCACGAACAATGCCAGTGCAACTGTACTGAATAAAAAAAACCAACAAACCAACATCAAACAAAACAAAACAAAACAAAACCAAAAAAAACATTTTTTTCTAACTATCAATGCCGTCTTTTTCGCACACATGATTTACGGCTAGTGTGCAATTTGGATTTGGACTTCTTGCCATTTTGTCGGCCACGTTTTTTTCTAGAACCACCAGGAGTGTTTTCGGGGGGTCCAGAAACAACAGTTTGCGCGCCGATGTCAGCCAATTCACGAGGCAGTTCAGGCTTACCTGCCAAATAATCGTAATATGCCATGGTGACTGCGTGTTCACCGTAAAGTCTATTAAGAATTGTTCTCCGATATGGTTTGCCTATCACTAGGGGCAAAAATTCATTAACCGTGTACACTTCTTTAAATTCTTTAGGAAAATAGGTTGCTTCATCCTGAGGGATATGTGAAACTCCGAGTAACCCAAGTGTGTGGTGTAGCGGGAATCCCTCTTCTTTTTGACGTTTAATTAAGTCAATGACTCTTTGATTCATTGGTTGACTCATTTGTTTGACTACTAAATCATGTTATATAAATAGTCTATAAAAAATTAAATTATACAACATTATTTCATGAAATAATATAAAACCACAAGTCATATAATTGTATCACAAAATAATGAACGACGCTGACACAGACATGCGCGTCATTAAGCGCAACGGCGAGCACGAGGTCATTGCCTTTGACAAGATACTGGCCCGAATTCGCAATGTGGGCCGGCAAGCCGGCATTTCCGCAGTAAATTACACCTCCCTTGCCATGAAGGTGATTGACCAGCTGTATGACGGCATTCCTACTACAAAAATAGACGAGCTCACGGCCGAGCAGTGCGCCACCATGGCCACGCAGCATCCCGACTACGGCACGCTGGCCGCCTACATCATCATATCCAACCACCACAAAAACACTCCAGTCACATTCCATGCGGCCATGGAACAACTGCATGAATTCAAGGACGTGCACGGTCACCCGTCGCCCCTCATCAGCGACGAATTCTGGACCGTCGTTTGCAATAAACGCGACGAGCTGGAAGCCATGATTGACGTGTCGCGGGACTTTCTTATTGACTACTTCGGATTCAAGACGCTGGAGCGATCGTATTTGATGGGCACGAACGGAAAAACGGTGGAGCGTCCGCAATATATGTGGCTGCGTGTGTCGGTGGGGATACACGGAGCCTGCATGGACAAGGTGCGCGCCACGTACGACCTCATGTCGCAGAAGTATTTCACGCACGCCACGCCGACGCTGTTCAACGCGGGCACGCTGAAACCGCAGCTGAGTAGCTGCTACCTTATTGCCATGGAGAGCGACAGCATTGACGGCATTTTCAACACGCTGAAGGAGTGCGCCAACATTTCCAAGCACGCGGGGGGGATCGGCGTGCACGTGCATAACATTCGGGCGTCGGGGAGCCACATTCGCGGCACGAACGGCACGTCCAACGGGCTGGTGCCCATGCTGCGCGTGTTCAATAATACGGCGCGATACATTGACCAGGGCGGCAAGCGGAACGGCACGATTGCGGTGTATTTGGAGCCGTGGCACGCGGACATCACGCACTTCCTGGAAATGAAGATGAACCACGGTGATGAGGACGCCAAGGGGCGCGACCTGTTTTACGCGCTGTGGGTGCCGGACCTGTTCATGTCGCGCGTGAAGGCCAATGCAGAGTGGAGCCTGTTTTGCCCGGACGAGTGCCCGGGGTTGTCGGACGTGTACGGGGACGAGTTTGATAAATTATATGTGCAATACGAGGCGGAGGGGCGCCATCGTGGGAAGGTGAAGGCGCGCGACTTGTGGTTTCGCATCCTGGACAGCCAGATGGAGACGGGCACGCCGTACCTGTGCTACAAGGACGCCGTGAATCGGAAGACGAACCAGAAGAACCTGGGCATCATTCGGTCGTCCAACCTGTGCTCCGAAATCATGGAGTACTCGGACGATCAGGAGACGGCGGTGTGCAACCTGGCCAGCATTGCGCTGAACCGATTCATACCGGGGGGCGACAAGCGCCCCCCGCACCCCCAACCGCAAGAGGGAGGGGTGCGGGGAACCGCAGGTTCCCCGTTTGACTTTGACAAGCTGCACGAGGTGACGCGCATCGTGACCGAGAATTTGAACCGCGTGATTGACGTGAATTATTATCCCACGCCGAAGACGCGCGTGAGCAACATGGCGCACCGGCCCATTGGCATTGGGATTCAAGGACTGGCTGACACGTTCATGATGCTGGATCTGGCGTTCAGCAGCGACGAGGCGCGCACCCTGAATCGCCGCATATTTGAGACCATGTATCACGCCGCGCTCACGGCGTCTTGCGATCTGGCGGAGCAGCACGGCGCGTATAGCACGTTTGCAGGGTCACCCGCGTCGCAGGGCATCCTGCAGTACGACATGTGGGGGGTGGAACCGGAAGCTGGACGATATGATTGGACTGCATTAAAGGCGCGGATTGTAAAGCACGGCTTGCGGAATTCGCTGCTGCTGGCGCCGATGCCGACCGCCAGCACGTCCCAGATTCTGGGCAACACGGAGTGCTTTGAGCCGATTTCCAGCAACATTTACACGCGGCGCACGATGGCGGGCGAGTTCATTCTGGTGAACCGGCATTTGATAGCGGATTTGCAGGCGGCGGGGCTGTGGAACGAGGGCGTCAAAAACAACATCGTGGCCAACAAGGGCAGCGTGCAGCACATCGGCGGCCTGAGCGAGCACTTGAAGCGCAAGTACTGCACGGTGTGGGAGATTCCGATGAAGCACGTGATTGACATGGCGGCGGATAGGGGCGCATTCATTTGCCAGAGCCAGAGCATGAACCTGTGGATGGAGGACCCCAACTATGCGGCGCTCACGTCCATGCACTTTTACGCGTGGTCCAAGGGGCTGAAGACGGGCATGTATTACCTGCGGCGCAAGGCTCGTCACCAGCCGCAGCAGTTCACCATTGAGCCTGAATTAAAAAAAGGACAAGACGATGAACAAATAGACGAGGGCTGCACCATGTGCTCCGCTTGAAGCATTTTTTGTGTGCGTAATGTAATAACCAGAACCATGAAACCCCGAAACAAAACCATTAAGGCACCTAAATCAACAAAATCGTCGTCAGTCAATAAAACATGCACATACAAAAAACCCAACGGTTCAATCAATGTCTCAAAATTCCTGCGGTGTGTCGCAAACGATACATTAAGAAGTCAGTTGGGCAGTCCAAAGCACATTTATGAAATCAATGACAATGCCACTTTTCCATTTGTGGTGTTTGATTATGGCGGCGGAAATGCGTCCATTTACAACAATCGGTTCAACGAAGTCACCAATAGGAGTGAGTTGAAGGGCAAGCTGATGGATGTGAAATATGAGCAGCTGTTTCTGGGGGACAATGGAACGAATGACCCCTATTGGAGGGCGTTTGAGCGTGGGAACAACATTCTTCTGCAAACCGGCAAAGGCAAATACTTGTTTGTCGGCAAGGGAATCATGTCTTTTTCTTGTAAAAGTGGCGACACCATTCGCCGGTTTTATTCGCCGATGGGTGGAAACTATGATTCATTTCCTTATGCGGTTGGCGATAAATACGTGTATTTGTTGAATGACAAAAAATGCGCGCTTATCAGCGAGTTTGACATGACCAAAGATGTCATCCGACAGTATTATTGTTATGAAATGGGTGAATGCAAAAAATACAAAACAAGCGCGCTACCCATGAAAACGTTGTATGTGCCGTTCTACGGGTATTATTGATGGCGAAAAAAATAATATAAATGTGATTGACATTTACATTTATATTATGCAATGAATGAGCCGTTGATTCAATCAATTCAGTCAAATCAAATGAATCAACCAAATCAAATGGCCCCGTTGCCACCCGAGTTCTTAATGCCGGTGCCATTTTGCGAATTTGTGTGCGATCAATTATGTTGGGCATTTTGCGAGTGTGGATTGTGCTTGTGCTGCATTGTTTAAGCATCGCATCAAATAAAATGAAATGTTGCATTATTATATAATATTATTGGACAGCATGGAAATGAATGATTTTCACGCCGCCACTTTTCTTAAAGGGGCCGGTTTAATATATTTATGCTATGTGGTTGTGTTTAAACATTACAAAATTCCTGTTCTTTTTTTCATTTTATATGGTGTCGGAAGTTTATTAAATGTATTAGAAAGAAATACATCAACTGCTGAAATTTACAAACAATCGTTTAATGTTGCAATGTGCGCATTAATCACATTATTTATATTGTTTAAATGAGAGAATTCAAACGGCATTTAAAAATTCCAACTGTGTAAAATTTATCATACGATGCCGATGCATTAATCATCTTTGGGTTTGGGCGGTGACGGCATTTCATCCAGGTCGCCGAATTCGCCGAGGTCGTCACGATCGCACTCAATGGTGCAGTGATTTCGGAACAGCGCACGGAATTCGCGGCTAGTGCGGCACAAATCCTCATTGTGCTTCAGCATGTGGTAGCATCGCAGCGTCACGATGACATCAATTTTGGAGTTGTGCGTGTTTTTCGGGGCGCGATGGAACAGGTGCTCGTGCAGCTCCAGCAGTTTGGGCCACTTGTAGCCTCCGCCGGTGAACGTTGGGTGCGTCAGTTTGCACAGATCGGTGCCGACCCGCATGGTGCAGAAGGGGCTCGGGAAATACAGCGACATGTTGTGGCGACGGGCTTCAATCTGCAGCATGTTGCTGTCAAAGTCGTAATTGTGGGCGACGCATTTGCCGCATTCCATGAGCATCATCTTGAAATCAAAGAGCGCAACGCGGATGTCTATGCCTTGGGATAAAGACAGTTCGCGAGTGATGCCGTGAATGGCCACGCTTTCATCGGGCAGCGGGATGTGCGTGCCGAGGCTGATAATCACGTCCTTGAAACTCTGTATTTTGTCGGCATCGGTGTCGTACACCAAATAACTGAGCTGCACAATGTGCGGCCATTGCGCGGGGTCCATGCACTGGCGATTCTTGGGGGGGAGTCCGGTGGTTTCAGTGTCAAATACCATGAGCTTCATGTTTGCTTGTCTGTCTGTGTCTGATGTTTTGTTGGTCATCGGTGTTGTTGAACAATCAATTTTTTGCATAAATTTGCACCAACGTGTTATGTTTAGGCAAATCCGAGTATTAAGTGCAAAATCCATTTAACTTCAATGGTGTGATTATTTTTTATAATTGTATTACATAATACAAAAATAATTACACAATGCTGAACAAATATTTGGTTGAGTTTTTAGGAACTCTGTTTTTCATTTATGTCATTTTAGCAACTGGAAATGCGATTGCCATTGGTGCGGCATTGGCGGTGGCCGTCATGATTGGCGGTCCCATTTCTGGCGGCATGTTCAACCCGGCTGTTTCTATAGCCATGGTTGCTGCTGGCAAACTGTCATCCAGCGATTTAGTGCCTTACATTCTGGCACAGGTGGGTGGAGGGCTCGTTGCACTTGAATTATTCAAACGCATCAAATTGTAATGCGTGATTTGTGGTTTGTGGTTGTGGTTTGTGGTTTGTGGTTTGTGTTGATTTTTACTCATTAAACGAATTTATTATATTTTTATATAATAAATATGACAAGAAAACAATCAACGCGCACCAAACACACGACCAAATCTAGGTCAACCTCCAAAAGGCATCGCAGTTTGCGTAAAAAATCGGGGGGTGGGATTTCAGATTGGTTTCAAAGCAACAATTCAACGCCGAATGATGGCTCTAAACCGTGGCATCAACAAGTGTCAGAATATCTCAACAATTTTTTTTCGTCAGCGCCTCCAGTGCCAGAAAATGCTCCTCCTCTCGG
>Ga0114970_10004282_pt1 | contig 10402 bp, 10 predicted proteins | sample M_140205_XF_Meta_FD_87030 | JGI IMG/M metagenome (GOLD analysis project Ga0114970, IMG submission 87030) | Freshwater microbial communities from Lake Montjoie, Canada to study carbon cycling - M_140205_XF_MetaG | ecosystem: Environmental > Aquatic > Freshwater > Lake | place: Lake Montjoie... | reverse complement strand
ATTCTTTTTTTTAAATTCTTGATATAAAGCAGCATTAAACTGAGCAATTCCACCCCGAAAAGGATAAAAGGTAGAAAGAAAGGCTATTTTCATTTTTTGAGAAGGGATAATTCTTCAACGGCATTGAGAACATCGGCAACAGCTAAACTATTCATGCAATGATTCTCCCTTTTGCAAGAATTTCCATAATAGCATTCACAGCCGGAAGAAGGTTCCACAATTTTACCCCTTCCATACAGGTCAAATTCATGCTTATTGAAAATATTATTAAAAAGAACCAACGGCTTTTGAAGCCCTACCGCAATGTGCATCATCATAGAAACAGCAGAAACAATTACATCGCAATTGGCACTGATGGCAATAAATTCTTCGAGAGAAAAAGTGCCGGGATAATAGCATCCAGTTTCCTGAGCATATATTTTATTCTGAGCGTCTTCATCAGGCCCACCAAGAACAATCGGATAAAAATTATTTTCCTGAAGCATCAGAATAAGTTCAAGCCAATATTGTATAGGCCATAAACGAGTGCTCCATCTCTTGCCACAACCGGTATTTAAACCCACAACAATCTTCCCCCCTGCCCTTTCCTTGATTGCATTCCATTTTTGAACAAGATTGTTATTGATTTTCAAAAGATAAGGTTCTCCTTTAAATTTCAAATGACAGATTTCGAAAATTTCCTCAGTATAGCTTTTGGTATTGGCTTTAGAAAGTTCATCAAAAAAGCCAGTCATCAATTTATGTTTGGCAGCAGGCGTAGCAATATCGATGTGATTGACATTTCTCGTAAAGCCATATTTTTCAGAGGCCGAAACATCAAACAACAATGAACAGGCTTCAATTTCTTTATCTAAATTAATAGCAATATCAAAGGGACGATGCGTAATTGCATACACTGTATTGAAATCAAATTTCAAAATTTGATCAATCGCATCATCAGGCAATATTTCAGGAGAATATGTGACCCAGGTAATGTGACAGCCCGGATAGATATTTCGAAAAGCGGTAACCAAAGGCGTTGTTCGAATGACATCCCCTAAAGCACCTAATTTAATAATTAAAATTCTTTTGCTAACTTTTTGGTACTCATCGCAATTTCCACAATTTTTTTGGCGCAATTTATTGGGCAGGCAAGGAATTTCACCTTTAAAATACTTGCAATCAAATTTAATATCTTTCAATTCCATACTTTACAATTAAATGCCAACCCATTTGGCCACATGATAGGTATTACGGTCGGGCGAATTTCGTGAAATCAATTCGGCAATAAAACCGGTAAGAAACAATTGTGAACCAATAATCATGGCGAGAAGCCCGAAATAGAACAAAGGTCTATCTGTCATGGAATATACATGATTAACATACTTTTCAAATGCCAGATAAAGAGCAATTAAGAAGCCAAGGAAAAAAGAAAATACCCCAAGCAATCCAAAGAGATGCATGGGTCTTTTGCCAAATTTCATCACAAAAGTAATGGACATCAGATCAAGAAAGCCGTTGATAAATCTTTCCATTCCAAATTTAGTGGCACCATATTTCCGTGGACTGTGCTCTACGACCTTTTCTGTTATATTGCTGAAACCGGCCCATTTGGCAATCATCGGAATATATCGATGCATTTCACCATACACTTCAATTTCTTTTACGACCTGCAATTTATAGGCTTTTAAACCACAGTTAAAATCATGCAGGTTATTGATACCGGACATTTTGCGTGTTGCCCAATTGAAAAGCTTTGTAGGAATGGTTTTGGTTATTGGATCGTAACGTTTCTTTTTCCAACCAGAAACCAAGTCATACCCATCAACCATAATCATTTTGTAGAGTTCCGGAATTTCCTCGGGGCTATCTTGTAAATCAGCATCCATGGTAATAACCACATCACCATGACAAGAAGCAAAACCGGTGTTTAAGGCAGCTGATTTCCCATAGTTTCTTCGCATACGAATTCCTTTGATACAGGAATTGAGCACATTTAACTTTTCTATTTCCTGCCAAGATTTGTCTGTACTGCCATCATCAACCAAAAATACTTCATAGGTGTAGGCATTTTCAAACATCACCTTCATAATCCATTTACACAATTCCTCTAATGATTCTTCTTCATTTAATAAAGGAATGACTACTGATATATCAACTTTTCCCATACGTTATTGTATTGTTTCGTCAAAAAATGGTTTGGATTTTCGCACAAAAAAAGAAGCGACAAAAGCCACAAGAAGCGCACCTAAAAACTTAGAGGTTACATCATCTCTCACAATAGAGCCCATATTCATTTTATCATGAATTTCATTGGCCACAAGCGCCAAATTTTTTTCGTACCAATCATCCCCCATCATTTTACGCAACTTTTCAAATATCTCTACCGCCTCATTAATTTTCATTTCAACGATTGAGGGATCTAGGATGGTACCAAACATATACACCATGATGCCAAAAAGGATCGCTCCGGCAATACCGATAGAAAGAATTGTAGAAAAAGATTTTCCATAGTTCATATAACCATCCATACAATACACGCGATAGACCTTGGCACCATACACCATCAAAATAACAGGAAAAATAGCCCCTAGCCAACTGGCAGGACCGAGTGGATTGAATCCGGAGAGGTACAATATCAAGAAAACGATGAAATCAGCAAGACCGATGTACGCACCAAAATTCAAGATGGTTTTTAACCCTTGTGTCATAAATGAATATATTCGTAGAAATGAAATAATTATGGCAAAATTAAAAATAAAGTCTAAAAAATACGCAAATATAAAAAATAAGTATACTTTTGCAGCGGGTAAGTCTTATACGACCAGCTCCTGTTGAACTCCCCCAGGTTAGGAATAAAGCAAGGGTAGATGGTTGAGCGGTGCGATATAAGTAGCTTACCCATTTTTTATTGATAATTTTCGTACTTTGGGGGCGAATTCAAACTTAAAACAGCAGAAATCGATATGAAATTTTTTATAGACACAGCCAATTTGGCACAAATTAAAGAAGCACAGGAACTGGGCGTTCTAGACGGGGTAACGACAAATCCATCTTTGATGGCACGAGAAGGCATCAAAGGGGAAGCCAATATTTTGCAGCATTATATTGATATTTGTCAAATTTCAGATGGAGATGTAAGTGCAGAAGTTATTTCAACGGATTACGATGGCATGATTCGGGAGGGTGAGCATTTAGCTAGTTTGCATCCAAGGATTGTGGTAAAAGTGCCTATGACAAAAGATGGTGTAAAAGCCCTTCGCTATTTTTCTAGCAAAGGTATCCGTACAAACTGTACGCTGGTATTTTCTGCAGGCCAGGCACTATTGGCTGCTAAAGCAGGCGCCACCTATGTGTCTCCATTTCTAGGTCGACTAGATGATATTTCAACAGATGGAATGCTCTTAATTGAGCAGATTGTGAAAATTTATAAGAATTATCAATTTAAAACCCAAGTTCTTGCAGCATCTATCAGGCATACCATACACATTGTAAAATGTGCAGAAGCAGGAGCTGATGTAGCCACCTGTCCACTCAATGTCATTTTGGATCTTTTAAAACATCCGCTGACAGATAATGGTTTGGCTAAATTTTTGGCAGACCATGCCAAGAGTCAAGCATAGTGAAGGTAAAACGGTGAAAAACCATTTCTGATGCTGATCAAAATACACCCCAAGAATCCGGATATGCGGCAAATTGGGAAAGTGATTCAAACCCTTAAAAATGGTGGTGTGATCGTTTTCCCTACGGATACGGTTTATGCCCTTGGTTGTGATGCGGGGAATTCAAAAGCAGTTCAACGCATTTGTCAGCTGAAAGGCATCCCCATTGAAAAATCTAAATTTTCTTTTATCTGCTATGATTTGAGCAATATTTCAGAATATGCCAAACACATCAATACCCCCACATTTAAATTGATGCGCAAATATCTGCCGGGGCCTTATACCTTTATCCTAAATGCCAGTAGTGGCGTTCCGGATCGATTTTTTGGTGGAAAAAAGAAAAAAACCATTGGCATACGCATTCCTGACAATGAAATAACAAGAATCATCATTAAAGAATTACAAGGGCCACTGATGGCAACATCGGTACATGATGAGGATGAAATTATTGATTATATTACAGATCCTGAGCTCATTTATGAAAAATATAGCAAAATGGTTGATATGGTCATTGATGGAGGTACGGGAGGCAATGAACCCTCTACCATTTTGGATTGCACAAATGATGAAATTCAATTGATACGACAAGGAAAAGGAGAAATTGATTTATGATGTTTAATAATGACACATTTCAAAAAAAATAAAAAAAACATTTAAATCAATCTATGAAAAAAACCATATTAAGTATAAGCATCCTTATTTTAGTCGCCTGCAGTGCAAAAATGATGACTTTTTCCCGCACAGACATTGCCCGTGGATCAAAATTATTTCCGGGCCTGAATGCAGCAGAGCTAGCGGAAGGGAAGTCAATTGCAGAGGAGCATTGCATCAAGTGTCATGAATTAAAACAACCTATTGATGCTGATGAATCCGGATGGAGAAATATATTGCCTAATATGTGCGGAAAAGTAAATAGAAAGGAAGGCAGAGTAATCATTGGGCAAAAAGAACAAGATTTAATGCTCAAATATTACTTAACGATGTGTTCAGCAAAACCATCTTCTAAATAGCGTTTCAATGCGCAAAGTCAATCTGATAGATTTGTGACCACATTTTTCCGGTGACATATATTTTATCGGCAGATGCATCATAGGCGATGCCATTCATTTCAAATAACCTTGGATGCTTACTTCTAGCATCTTCTGCAACAGCAGTTAAATCAAGCTTGCCCACAACATTTCCGTCAACAGGATTGATCTTCACAATGGTATTGGTACCCCAAATATTTGCATAAATATAGCCCTTGATAAATTCAAGTTCATTCAAATAATCAACCGCAAAACCATTGTCTGTAATCTGAAGCGAGCGTGTTGGCGTAAAGTTATCCGGATTTAAGAAAGTGAGCATATTGGTTCCATCGGACATGATAATTTCCTTTCCATCGGTTGTCATACCCCAACCTTCAGTATTTGCGAAACTGTATTGTTTGATTTTCTTATACGTTTTTGCATCATAGACAAAACAAATTTGATTTTTATAGGTGAGTTGAAAGATCTGATTATTGATAAAAAGTATGCCTTCACCAAAATACACCTTTCTGTCTAACTCCGCTTTTACGTTTATTTTTCCGGTATTCAAATCAAGCGGACCGAAAACGGAACGGGCATAGGGTACATTATCTGGAGATCCTGTACTTTCAAATAATTGTCCTTCATGAAACAAGAATCCTTCGGTGAAAGACATGGTGTCATGGGGGAACTGATTAGCGATTGAATAACTGAGGAGAGACTTTTCTTTTTCTGAAGGGCCCAAATCAGAAGTCGTTTTTTGTTCCTTGGGATTACATCCGAAAAAAAAAACAATGGCAATAATCAGGACAGGAAATGATTTCATAATAAATTTCGTAATATAATTAAGATATTTTTTGATGATAAATTTAAATATTGGCGGCATTGATTTTCTCTCTCAAACGTGTGATATAATCATTTGCTTTGCGAAAGAATTTATTTCGATGTTTTTCAGAAACACCACTTATAGGAATAGATTTTTTTATCAGGTTCTTAAGCCAATTCTCGGTTTCCAAGCAAAAATGATCACTGCGTGTGACCAAATAATTAAGTGTATTATGAGATAGATAGGTCGTTTGAAAATCGCCGGTGTTCACAAGTATACTGTTGTTGCCAATCATGACTTCACTGTGATACATTTTAAAACTTTCAGTATTTCCGGATTGAATTCCATCAGTAGAATTTATTTTAAAACCCAATTCTGCCTGTTTATGAATATGTGCCATCATTTTGCTGATCTGATCACAAATAAGCAAAGCATCTTCCTTGCTATCAAAATAAGCGGACTCCCAAGAATATTCCAGCTGTTTTAAGGTACTCAGAAGAGTCTCATCGGTCCATATTTCAGTAGATGGAATTTTAACATACGTATTATATATTTCTAAAGACTTATTGATCAGGGATTCGTTCAAAAGTTCCAGATTAAAATTTTTATTTTCGAAAGACTGAAAGTTAAGAATTGATTTTAGCCAAAAATAAATTTTGAAAGCAGAAAGTTCCGGAAATTGAAAGTGGTGAAACAATGGCACATCTTCAGCAGCATAATATATCTCCTTCCTTTCAAATTTCTGAATGTTTTTGAGGTCCTTGAGAATCCCATCTAAATAGTTCTCAAAATCAAATGGCGATTCATCCTTAATCATTTTATAAGCAAAAGTAACCGCATCAGTATTTGCCCCAGATAGAAAATCGAGAGGCACTTTATAATGATTACATAATTTTTTGATTTCGACGAATGTAAGCGCTGTTTCCCCTCTTAACCTGCGGTAAACACTATCGTTGCTAATCTCTAATAAATCGGCAATTTCATCGGCTATTGACAGCTGGGAAGGCATACGATCTTTTATCTGCTGAAAAAATTGAATCTGCGTAACGTCTCTCAAAGTGGTTTATTTTAGGAAAATATCAAGATGGGGAATGAAGATTTAGTAAAAAACGCAAATTTCCATTTATCAGTTGCAAATTTTGCAAAAAAATACCGCTTATGCAAAAATTTGATTGAAAAACCTTAAAAATCGATAGGTTTTGATTCCATAAGCCCATCAAACAATTTCATCAGGGCACTGGGAGCCTATACTTTTGGCATATCAAACAAATTAAATCTAAAATCAATATTAAAAATCACAAAAATGAAAACAAAATTAAAAAGCCTGAATGCACTTTTTTATAAAAGAAGTAGCTTCATATCAATGCTTGTTATTCTAATGACAAATTTAAGCTACGCACAAAATCCCTCAATTGGTGTTTTAAACATAGAGACAAAGGGAATCCAACTTGACCCAGAACAAGCTAGCAACTTGGTATATATTGAATTGGTAAAACTGGGAACCTCTGAAGTAAAGGACATGCATGATATCAAGAGTATTCTTGAAAAAAACCAATTGACTCCGGTAAACTGTTATGGAAAAGAATGTATCGTCAATGCCGGAAAGGTATTGCAGCTTGAAAAAATGGTAGGAGGCACCATTGAAAAAATTGATAAAAAAATATTTGTGAGTCTGCGTTTAATTAATGTAGAAAAAGGATCCATTGAAAAAACACAGGTTAATGAGTTTATGGATATCCCATCAGAAATGCAGAACATGATTAGTATTACCTTGAAATCCATAATGAACATCAATATTGATAAAGACCTTGAGAACAGGTTAAAAAACGAAAGTTCATTTGAAAGCAGCTCTTCAAATTCAGGTGTACAAAAAATCTCTGCAAGCGGTCCAAGAATGGGCTTAACATTTGTGAGTGGAAGTGCAGCAAAAAGATTAACCGCTCAAGAAAAACAAGGTGGGTATGATGCCAATCCACTGATGACCCAATTTGGATACCAATTTGAAACCCAGTATTTAAACTCCGGTAATTTTCAGGCGCTCATTGAAGCCATTCCAATGGTTACAGGTATTGACCAAGGTTTTTTCAATCCAAGTTTTACAATCATGAATGGATTTAGAAATAGCAAAAACGGATGGGAGTTTGGGTTTGGAGCAGCTTTTGGATTTGCAAAAATAGCTAGCGGTTATTATGATGATAAACAAGAATGGCATTTAGAGCAAGATTGGGATATTATCAAAAATGGCGTAAACACACATCAAATTACAGATCAAACCGATAGCAGAGGCACATTTCGATTGGTTACAGGATTTGTGCTTGCAGCGGGAAAAACTTTTAGATCAGGAAAATTAAACATCCCCGTAAATATGTATGTTATTCCTGATAAAGGCGGCTTCCGTATTGGCGCAAATTTTGGGTTTAACATTACCGATAACAAATAAAAATACATTTTTGATTCGCAGCGTGTGGGTTTAAATAGCCTGCACGCGCTTTTTTTTTAGAATTACGCCTCGCAGCAAAGAGTTTTTTTGTTTTGAAGAAATATTTGATGTAATTTTGTATACATATTTAATTCTTAAAAACATATCATGAAAAGACTGTTACATTCTGTGTTCATTTTCCTATTCGTATCGATAGGAAATTGGGGAATAGGTTTTGCCCAAGCACCTCAAGCAATTAATTATCAAGCCATTGCAAGAGATTTAAATGGGGTAGAAATTGGCAATCAAAATATAGGCATACAGATTAATATCCGCACAGGATCTTCCTCTGGTCCAATTGTTTACTCTGAAACGCATCAGGCAACCACCAATGCTTTCGGTTTATATTCACTCAAAATAGGACGTGGTGTCGTTGGCGTTGGTAATTTTCAGACGATAGGCTGGAGCAGTGGCAATCAGTGGTTGGAAATATTACTGGATAAAAATGGAGGCACCAACTATATATCCGCTGGCACTTCTGAATTACTCAGTGTACCCTATGCTTTATATGCAGAAAAATCAAATTCCCCAGGGCCAACAGGAGCAACAGGTCCTGCAGGCAGTAATGGCGCAACTGGACCTAGTGGGGCAAACGGAGCGAATGGTCAAAACGGAGCAACAGGACCTACAGGGGCAGCTGGGGCGAATGGACAAAATGGAGCACCTGGAGCTACCGGGTTAACCGGACCTACAGGGGCCGCTGGAGCAAATGGACAAAACGGAGCACCTGGAGCGACAGGGGCAGCAGGAAGCAATGGTCCAACAGGACCGACCGGAGCGAATGGCCTTAACGGAACAACTGGACCAACCGGGGCAAATGGACAAAATGGATTAACGGGACCAACAGGCCCTATGGGACCTACCGGTTCATCAAGTTCAAGCAATGCATGGGCTTTGATAGGAAATGCATCAACAAATTCAAGTACAAATTTTGTAGGTACAACTGACGGACAGGATTTGGTTATAAAAACTAATAATGCAGAAAGAATGCGGATTTCTCAATCCGGTAATATAGGAATAGCAACAACTACACCAGACCCTTCGGCCTTAGTGGAAATGAATTCAACCAATATGGGCTTTCTTACCAGCAGAATGAATACTACTCAGCGCAATGCCATTGCAAATCCTGCAAACGGATTGCTTATCTATAATACGGATTGTGATAATTTCAACTATTATAACGGTAGTCAGTGGATTAATATGAATTCAGGAATCAGTCCTGCGGTACCTGGAACCATTGCCGGAAAAGTAAGTGCTTGTCCACTCACAAAAGGAGAAACCTATTCAATTACCCCTGTCATTGGCGCAACAAGTTATACTTGGACAATTCCAGCGGATGCGAAAATCATTTCCGGACAAGGCACCAATGCCATTCTTGTAGATTTTGGAAATATTTCAGGAAATATTTGTGTTACAGCCGATAATCAGTGTGGAAGCAGCCTAGCCGCTTGTTTGCCAGTTTTATTATCTCTACCGCCACAAAGCCCAACAGCTATTACCGGCATAAGCAATGTTTGCTCTGGTCAAAATTCAGTTGTATATCATGTTAGTCCTACCTATTTCGCCACCGCATATAATTGGACTCTTCCAAGTGGAGCCTCTTTGGGTTCTGCCAATGGCCTTGATTCAGTGGTGGTAAACTTTGGTTCTACTTCAGATAATATTTGTGTAGATGCATCAAATGGCTGTGGTACAAGCCAGCAAATTTGCAATTACATTACTGTAAATACCATTCCTGATACCGTTAGCAGTATTATGGGTCCAGCAGCCATGTGTTCAGGCTATCAGACCAACATTGGATTTTCTGTAAACCCCGTGAATGGAGCAAGCAGCTATACTTGGAGCAGTTCTATAGGCGATACCATCCGCTCCGGACAAGGAACCCCATCTGTAAGTGTTGACTTCAGTAACGTTTCAGGAACTGTTTGCGTTACTTCCGACAATGTTTGTGGATCAAGTCCACAGGTTTGTCATAATATTGCGCAAGGTGGAGGCGCGAATGCACATGTTATCAATTGGAATGGAGCCAGTGACTTTGATGGATATAGCATTGGTATTTCTCCTGTTTACAATGTATCGCAACTGACTACAAGCTTCCCAAGTGCATTTGCACATTCACATGGAGGTTATTTGACGCTCTTTATTGATTTATTTGATGCCAATACGGGCAATTGGGTAAATGTTTGGTCACAAGTAATCTGTTGTTCATCTCAAATGTCGATGAGTGGCATCAATGTAGTGTTCCCAACCCTAGGACAGGTAACAGCTATAAATGTATATTCAAATCCAGGGCAAGCACAAACCTATCATGGCTGGACTGGATCGGACGCTTTCACTTTGTATGGATGTCCATAAGACAAACAAAGGATACAAAAAAAGAAAAAGGGGAACAAATGATATTTGTTCCCCTTTTTTTGTCTCTCGTGGAGAATATCGGAGTCGAACCGAT
>Ga0114970_10004281_pt1 | contig 10403 bp, 10 predicted proteins | sample M_140205_XF_Meta_FD_87030 | JGI IMG/M metagenome (GOLD analysis project Ga0114970, IMG submission 87030) | Freshwater microbial communities from Lake Montjoie, Canada to study carbon cycling - M_140205_XF_MetaG | ecosystem: Environmental > Aquatic > Freshwater > Lake | place: Lake Montjoie... | reverse complement strand
TTACTTTTAAGGGGTACTTCAATGACCAATCAAGCATTAGATGGAATAACTAATCCACCAATTGATGCCCTGTTAGATAAAGCTGGATCAAAATACAGCCTAGTTCTTTATGCAGCAAAGCGTGCTCGTCAGATCAATGCTTATTACTCACAACTTGGCGAAGGCTTACTTGAATATGTTGGCCCCCTTGTTGAAACCTATGTTCATGAGAAACCATTATCAATTGCACTTCGTGAAATTAATGAAGGCTTACTAACCATCGAAAATTTGGAACCAAAGCCAGCTGATTCAGCCAGCTAATTATCTGCCCATGTTTCCCCGTGGTCGCAAACTACTACTTGGTGTAGCCGGAGGTATTTCGGCTTATAAGTCGTGCGATCTACTGCGTCGCTTGCAGGATGAAGGATTTATTGTCGATGTTGTCCCAACTGCTGCAAGCCTAAATTTTGTTGGTAAAGCAACTTGGGAAGCGCTATCTGGTCGTAAAGTAATTACAGATCTATGGTCTGATGTTGAAAACGTTCCGCATATATCTATGGCTAAAGAGAGTGATTTAATCGTAATCGCGCCAACAACTGCAGATTTGTTAGCAAAATTAGCCTCCGGCCGAGCAGATGATTTGTTAACAAATATTGTTTTAGCATCTACCTCACCGAAAATTTTAGTTCCAGCAATGCACCCAGAAATGTGGAGCAATCCTGCCACCGTAAGTAATGTAAAGATTCTTACCGAACGTGGCTTTGTGATTATCCAACCTGATGAAGGCCGGATGACTGGTGCAGATTATGGTGTTGGTAGGTACCCAGATAGTTCAAAGATTATTTCAGAAATTAGCAAAGTTGCGCTACAAACAGCTGATTTAGTTGGCAAACGCCTACTTATTACTTCGGGTGGCACTAGAGAGCCAATTGATCCAATTAGATTTATTGGAAATAGATCCTCTGGTAAACAAGGTTTTGCGTTAGCGATGGCAGCTGCCAGTAGAGGTGCGCAAGTTCATCTCGTAACAGCTAATACCGATTTACCTTTAATTGAGGGTATAACAACAACTGTAGTTGAAACGGCAGAACAAATGGCGGCTGTTCTTGCCGTTGAGTTCCCACACTGTGATGCATTGATTATGAGCGCAGCAGTAGCGGATGCAAAAATACTTAATTATTCAGATGAAAAAGTTAAGAAGGATTCATTGAAAACTCTTGAGTTAGATAAGAATCCAGATATTTTATTATCGCTTGCAAAATCAAAAAAAGATTCACAGGTAATAATTGGGTTTGCTGCTGAAACATATACCGATATTAAAGATCTTGAGCTAAGCGGATTTACAAAATTGGCTAGTAAATCACTTGATCTAATTTATGTTAATAATGTTTCCGGTGGGGCAATCTTCGGCAGTGACAAAACTCAGGGATTAATCATCGATAAAGAGAAGAATGTGATCGAAGTACCTGAAATATCTAAAGACACGCTCTCGGATATATTGCTGGATCAATTAGTAAGTAAGTTAGGTTAAGCCCATGAAAAATCGCCTTTTTACATCTGAATCAGTTACTGAAGGACATCCAGACAAGATTGCAGATCAGATATCAGATGCCATATTAGATTCACTACTATCTCAAGACTCCAAGAGTCGGGTTGCAGTTGAAACTTTAATAACGACTGGTCAAGTTCATGTTGCTGGTGAAGTAACTACTAATGGCTATGCAGATGTAATGAATATAGTTCGTGATACTGTTTTAGAGATCGGATATGACTCATCCGAAAAGGGATTTGATGGAAATAGCTGTGGAGTTTCTATCTCAATAGGTCAACAATCCCAAGATATTGCACAAGGCGTTAATGATGCATTTGAAAGCAGAGTCTCATCATCAGCTGATCCTTTAGATCTACAAGGAGCCGGTGATCAAGGATTAATGTTTGGGTATGCGTGCACTGATACGCCAGAGTTAATGCCACTTCCTATTTCATTGGCTCATAAATTAGCTCAGCAACTTACCAAAGTTAGAAAAGATGGCACGCTTTCATATCTTCGACCTGATGGAAAAACGCAGGTAACAATCGAGTATCAAGGTGACAAGGCAGTTGCCCTTAATACTGTTGTTATCTCGTCCCAGCATGCACCAGATGTTGATTTAGAAAAGAAGTTAGCTCCAGAGGTTAAAAAGTATGTAATTGATCCAATTATTAAGGATTTAAATATTGATTCTTCAAATGTTAGATTGCTTATTAATCCAACTGGTCGTTTCGTTATTGGTGGACCAATGGGCGATGCCGGACTTACTGGAAGAAAGATCATCGTTGATACTTATGGCGGTATGGCTCGCCATGGTGGTGGCGCATTCTCAGGCAAAGATCCATCTAAGGTAGATAGATCTGCAGCATATGCCATGCGCTGGGTTGCAAAAAATGTGGTCGCTGCTGGTTTAGCAGATCGATGTGAAGTCCAAGTAGCGTATGCAATTGGTAAGGCTCAGCCAGTTGGATTATTTATTGAAACATTTGGGACTGAGAAATTTGATCTTGGTAAAATAAGTGATGCAGTAAAAGAAGTTTTTGATCTTCGTCCCGCCGCAATTATTCGCGATTTAAATTTGTTACGCCCAATCTATGGGAAAACTGCTGCTTATGGTCACTTCGGAAGAGAGTTACCAGATTTTTCTTGGGAGAAAATAGATCGAGCTAACGCGCTTAAGGCACTAGTTAAATAAGCAGTGGCAGCTCCACTTAAACTTAAACGGCAGGCCATTGCAAAAGTACCGCAAGGTTCTTCTCCGATAGCAAAACATTTACCAATTGCATCAATTTTAGTAGATACTCCCGTTTCACATTTAGAAGGTATTTATGATTATCTGGTTCCAGAGATATTAGATGCTGATTCAGTTGTAGGTAGCAAAGTATTAGTTGATTTTGGAAATGCAAAAGCTGAAGGAATCATTATTCAGCGAAAGGATAAAAGCGATCAAGATAAGAAACTCAAACCTATACTTGAATTAGCATCGCCAAGTGGATTAGTCAGCAAAAGCATGCTCGAACATGTCGAAAGTGTGAGAAATAGATTTGGCGGTAGTTTTTGGTCGATTTTAAATTCATCAATACCTGGACGTGTTTTAAAAGAGGAGAAGGTATTAGTTAATAATGAAATAAGCGGAGTACTTTCGCCATATGAATCACCAGAAATTCGGGAAATTATTGGCAGAGCGGATTATGGCCAGTTATTAGGAAAGCAACGTATTAAATGGGGGATTAGTTTTCCTTTAGCTGTAGACCCAAACTGGTTTCTAGTTGAGGTTGTAAAACTTAGAGCCCAAGTTAGCCAAGTTCTGTTATTAGTCCCGGATGAGAAAGATATTATCTATCTCAAAGCACTGCTTAGTAACGTATTCGGCGAGGGAGTAGTTGAGTTAGGCTCTCATCTAAGTAAAAGTGTTCGATATCGTAACTTTTTAAGAAGTAGATACGACTCACCATCAGTAATAATAAGTACTAGAAGTGGCGCATTTACTCATTTAGAGAAAAATGCAACAGTAATTGTTCTTTCAGATCTAGATGAATCTCATTACGAAATTCATGCTCCGGGTTGGAATACCCGTGATGTTACTTTATTGCGTGACAACAATACCTCTCTGATCTTTATATCTGCTTCTCATTCACTTGAGATTGCTAGATTGATAGAAATAGGTTGGTTAGAAAAAAAGATGTACAGAAGAAGAAGTAATCAAAAGCTCCTTAGTAATGAGAGTGGTAACTCATATATATTTTCGATAAAGAAGGGAATTTCCTCTGGTAATGCTTTGGTCTCGGTTGCAGAGAAAGGTTATGCCAATTTATTTCTTTGCGCTAGATGTAGAAATACTGCAAATTGTGAATGCGGTGGAAAGCTGCAAATCGATGGTTCGAGGAAGACTCCTACCTGTTATCTATGTAAAAAGGAATTCAATGACTGGAAATGCACATTTTGTGGCGATACTCGACCGTTTGTAATTTCGAAAGGTATTGAAAGAACAGCGGAGGAAATTGGTAAGGCGATACCAAAAATTCCAATTCTTGTCTCATCTGGAAATAAACAGATTGATGTAGTGCCGAGTGGGCGGCACATAGTTATTGCAACAACTGGGTCTGAACCAAATGGTATTTATTCAGCTATTGTGATGTTAGATGGTGAGAAGATTTTTAATCGACCTTCATTAAGAGCAGAAGAATTTGCTAAGTTTCATTGGTTTTCACTGTTGGGTAAAGCAAGCAGTACCGCAGAGATTTATTTATCACTTCCAAACCATCATCCAGCAGTCCAATCTTTACTACGAGCAGATTCAATGGCGAACTCTCTCTCTGATTTAAGTAACAGAGAGAAAGCAAAACTTCCGCCATATTATCGAGTAGCGGTAGTAGAAGGAGATAAGGAAGAGATTTCAAAGTTTGCAGAAAATTTAAGAAATAGTAAAAGCTATGAAATTACTGGTCCGGTAGCAATTGACAGATTTAAAAGTAAATTATTGATTCGAGTTAAACTAGTTGAAGGGTCACTTCTTGTTGACCTTTTAGATGATGTAGCTAAGGTGCAGGCAGTAAAACGACGGAAAATATTCAAGATCCGATTTGACCCATTTGATTTATAGCCCCTCGAACTGAAGTATCATTTACTTATGGCTATTCAACCAATCAGATTATTCGGGGATCCGGTATTAGTTACTCCGGCTTCTTTAGTAGTTGATTTTGATAAAGAGTTAAGGCAGCTGGTTGAAGACCTAACTCAAACTATGCAAGCCGCACCTGGCGCTGGTCTTGCCGCACCACAGATAGGTGTTCCACTCCGAGTTTTCGTTTGGGATATAGATGATGAAATTGGTCACCTTATTAATCCATCCCTAGATTTAAGTGATGAGATGCAAGAGGGTGAGGAGGGCTGTTTATCTTTTCCAGATCTAGTTTATGAAACACCAAGAGCATTTCGAGCAGTTGCTAAAGGTTTTAATATGCATGGCGAACCAATAATTGTGGAAGGAACTGAGTTACTTGCAAGATGCCTTCAGCATGAAACTGATCATTTAAATGGGGTTCTTTTCATCGATCGTATGAAATCTGAACAGCGTAAAATTGCGATGAAAGAGATACGTGAATCTGAATGGTTTGGGTTAGCAAGTGAATCTGGTCAATCGCCAACAATTAAAGTCTCACCTCACTCAACTTTCGGTTTAGGACTGTAGTAAATTGAAGGTTGTAGTCGCTTCTTCTTCTCCAGTAGCAATCCCGTTGATCTCGGCATTAGAGGCAAGCAATAATCATCAATTACTTTTTTTATTGACTAATCCAGACAAGGCTACTGGACGTGGAATGCATGTAGTTGCAAACGAGTTAGCAATCTGGGCTGATAAAAAGGATATAAATATAGAAAAACCCGTTAATAACGATGACCTTAAAAAAACAATTGATAATACTAAACCGGATATTGTCATAACAATTGCTTACGGACGAATAATTCCACTTGGATTGCTTGACATACCAAAATTTGGATGGATTAATGTTCATTTCTCCTTATTACCTCGCTGGCGAGGAGCTGCGCCAGTTCAGTGGGCAATTCTTAGTGGTGATAAACAAACTGGAATAACTGTTTTTAAATTGGATAAGGGGATGGATACTGGACCGGTGTATTTAGAACAAGCAACGCCAATTGATGAAAAAGAAAATTCAGGTGAGGTACTAAATAGGTTAAGTCAGATTGGTTCCGATCTTGCATTAAAGAGCATCGAACTCATTTCTGAGGGTGTAACTCCAACACCACAATCATCTAATGGAATTACTTTGGCACCAAAAATAAGTAAAAACGATGGAAAGTTAGATTGGGGACAGAATACTAATCAAGTTGTGAATAGATTTCGCGCTCTATCTAGTAATCCTGGGGTGTGGAGTTTGCTGGGAGAGTCAAGAATTAAAATAGATTCGTTAGTTACAGTCTCAGTCCCAAACCAAATTAAACCAGCAGAAATTGTTGTTGATGGTGAGCGTTTATTTGTAGGTGTATTAGATGGTGCAATTGAAATTCTGAGGCTAACTCCTGCAGGCCGCTCACAGATGAGTGCTGCAGAATTCATTAGAGGATTACCTAGCAGAGTTGGTTTACAACTTGGGTAAGCCAAATCCAAACCCATCTCGCCTTACAGCATATGAATTAGTGCATCAAGTAAATCGAGAAGGTGCATTCGCAAACATTAGGCTGCCTGAGTTACTATCAAAATCAAAGATGAATACTGCCGATAAAGCCTTCACAACTGAATTAGCCTATGGAACACTACGTATGCAAGGTCGCCATGACTACATACTGACCAAGTTTATTGATCGCCCATTTAATGATCTTGATCCTAAAATTGTTGATCTTCTTCGAATGGGAATACACCAGTTGACGCAAATGCGAGTTCCTGATCATGCCGCTGTATCTGAAACAGTTGAGGTTGCAAAATTGGTGGCTGGTGAATCGAAAGCATCTTATGTGAATGCAATACTACGGAAAGTTTCAGCCGATACAAATGATTTGTCTGAATTAACCAGTATGCCAAATTTGCAGAGGCTCTCTATTGAATATAGCCATCCTGAGTGGATCATCTCCTCCTTTTATGATCAACTTAAAGATTGGCAGAAAGTAGAAGATCTATTGAAAGCCAATAATTTGCCAGCAGAACCTGATGTAGTTGCATGGCCAGGTAAATCTACAATTACTGAGTTGTGTGAGGCTGGTGCTACTAAATTATCTGGGTATCAAAACGGAGCAAATATATCTGGCATACCATCTGAGTTTGCGCCAATAATTGAGAGAAGGGCAGGCGTACAAGATCGCGGATCGCAAGCTGTCGTTGAAAATTTTCTAGCAACAATTCAACCTGGACTATCTTGGCTTGATATGTGCGCTGGTCCTGGAGGAAAAGCGGCATATCTTTTTAATTCATTAAGGGAGCAGGATCCATCGGCGAAATTTCTTGCGAATGAGCCAATCCCGCATCGTGCAGAGTTGGTAAAACGAGTTGTCAACAATCAACAAGTTGTTAGTTTTGATGGTACTGACTCAGGTAATTTTGATGAGAGATTTGATCGGATATTAGTGGATGCACCGTGCACTGGACTTGGCGCACTACGAAGAAGGCCAGAAGCTAGGTGGCGAAAATCTTTGAAGGATTTGAAGGAATTAGTAACTTTGCAACGCAATTTATTAAGCAGTGCTTACCTACTACTAAACCCTGGTGGACTTATTGCTTACGTTACATGCTCACCTCATTTAGCGGAGACTAAAGCCCAAGTAATTGATTTTCTTGATGCGCACTCAGATATGAAGATTCTGCCTATCCCTACTTTTGCTACTGCCCATCTGCAAGGTCTTCAAGATGATGGAAGTATGCAGCTTTGGACACACCTAGATCAATCAGACGGAATGTTTATGGTTCTTTTCGAGAAGGTTGGTTAAATTAGATATGAAGAACCAAGTACTTATCTGTCCAAGTATTCTCAACGCCAATTTTGATGATCTCGAAAATGAGATTAATAAAGTAAAAGAAGTCTCCGATATGTTGCATTTAGACATTATGGACAACAAGTTCGTGCCAAATTTTACTTTTGATTTTAAGCAAGCAATTGAAATTATCAAATTCTCATCATTACCTGTTGATGCCCACCTTATGATTGAAGAACCAGATAATCTCGCTCCTAAGTATGCGCAAAATGGTTGTGATTCGGTTACTTTCCACTATGAAGCTGCCAAAAATGTTCGACAAACTATTTTAGACATTAAATCTAACGGTTCGAAAGTTGGGTTAGCGATAAAGCCGGCGACAGATTTTTCTTCGGTTGAGGAGTTTATAGAGGAAATAGATATGTTATTAATTATGACAGTTGAACCTGGTTTCGGAGGGCAATCATTTATGAGTGAGCAGATGAGTAAAGTTGCAATTGCAAGGTCTCGAATCAATAGATGTAAAGATCCGCTTCCTCTTCTTCAGATCGACGGGGGAGTATCTGAATCTACTATTGAAATTGCTGCCAATTCTGGTGCTAATTGTTTTGTTGCTGGTAGTGCAGTTTATAAATCTAGTGATCCAGCCGAAATGGTGAATAAATTACGCAACCTTGCTCAGAAAAGTTTTAAGAATTAGGTTGAATACCCATTAACAATAGGACTGTTGAAAGGTCAGAAGTACTAATTGTAGTTGCCGCGGCAGCAGCCACTTTTGGTTTTGCATTGAAAGCTATGCCTAAACCTGCCGCCTCAATCATGTCTAAATCATTTGCACCGTCACCTATTGCAACAGTTTGCGAAAGATCAACACCTTCTTTTTCTGCAAATTCAACCAACGATTTATATTTAGCAACTCGATCAATCACTTCACCTTCACATTTTCCAGTTAATTTTCCATTGGCAATTTGTAGTTTATTTGCTCGGTAGTAATCAATCTTCAAATCTTTAAGAATTGGCTCAATTACATCTATAAATCCACCAGAAACTACGCCGACCTTGTGACCCTGCTTATGAAGAGTTTGTATCAATTTCTCGGCTCCGTTAGTCAAAGTAATCTCTTTGTGCACATCAATAATTACCGATTCATCTAATCCAGTTAATAGTGCGACTCTGGCAGATAGTGCTTCAGAGAAATCTAATTCACCGGACATAGCCTTTGCCGTTATTTCTGAAACTTGGTCTAATTTACCGGCATGGTTTGCTAAAAGGTCAATTACCTCTTGCTGTATTAAGGTGGAATCCATATCAAGTAGGACCAATCTTTTTGCTTCCCGACTCCTATTGCTTGGCTCGACTGCTAGATCGATACGGTTTGTAATTGCCACTTTTGCTAAAGCTCGCTGCACATCCTTGATAGATTTATTAGGAATCTGAATATTTAGCTCAAATGCCAGTACTGGCGTTGTTGCTGTTCTACGAATTGCGAGAATATTTCCACCAAGTTTTCCAATTTCATCAGCAACTGCTGCGATAGGTGCCGGATTAATACTTTCACCAATTATTACCACGTTAAGTTGCTCTGAATCAGCTATCAATTGCTCATGATGAACAAAATCGATAGCGATATCCAGGCCAATCTTCTCTTGCAGCAGTTGCAGATCGGCGGCAACCGCTTCAGCATGATCCTCATTAAGCGTTATTAAGACGGTTAGAAGTAGTCGATCTCTAATTATTAGTTGCTCAATATCTACGACACTTACCGCGAACTCTGAAAGAACATTCATCAGGCTTTGAGTAATTCCAGGACGGTCTTCGCCTGAAACCAGAATAAGCCCGGTAAAGGCAGGGGGATTTTTATTCGGCATTGGGTCAGATTAACCGTATTACCCCATCTGGCGCGGTATCTTTCATCCTTATGAGCGCAATATTAGAGTTATCAAATATAAGCGTTCGCAGAGGTGAGCGAGTAATCCTTGGCCCGGTTGATTGGCATGTTTTAGATGGCCAACGATGGGTAATTCTTGGCCCGAATGGAGCAGGTAAAACTACATTACTGCAGATATGTTCTTCACTGATTCACCCAACAACTGGCACTATCAAAATTCTCGGTGAACAACTCGGCAAAGTAGATGTTTTTGAGTTAAGAACCAGAATTGGTTTGAGCTCTTCTGCTTTAGTTGAACAGTTACCACCGGATGAATTGGTTATGGATGTTGTCTTAACTGCCGCCTACGCAATGCTCGGTCGTTGGCAGGAACGATATGACTTATGGGATGAATCCCGAGCAATGGCACTCCTTACTGCCCTTGGCGTGCGCGAATTAGGGGATCGATTATTTGGCTCACTTAGAGAAGGTGAAAAAAAGCGGGTACAAATTGCTCGCTCGCTCATGGCAGATCCGGAATTACTACTTTTAGATGAGCCGGCTTCATCGCTTGATTTAGGCGGAAGAGAAGATTTGTTAAAGAGAATAGAAACCTTTGCAAAAGATCCACTAGCACCTGCAACAGTGATTGTGACGCACCATATTGAAGAGATTCCAGTCGGAACTACCCACGCCTTGCTGCTTCGAAGTGGAGCTGTAATTGCTCAAGGAGAGATTAACTCTGTAATAACTGATCAAAATCTCTCAGATGCATATGGTTTGGCGATTTCAGTTCAGGCCGAAAGCGGTCGGTTTTTTGCCCGTGCCCGTTGACTTATTGGGCCTACTGCCAAAACCATGGCATGAAGTTAGTGACTTACAAACACTAAGTAATATCTCAGAAATACTACCTAGTGTTTTTCTTCCAAGTGAGAAAAATATTTTTGCAGCTTTTTCAAGTAGTCCAGATTCAATCCGGGTACTCATTGTTGGCCAGGATCCATATCCAAACAAAGATTATGCAAATGGTTTGGCGTTCTCAGTCTCTCCAAGTATCACGAAATTACCAGCATCCCTAAAAAATATTTATAAGGAGCTAGAGAG
>Ga0114970_10004278_pt1 | contig 10404 bp, 10 predicted proteins | sample M_140205_XF_Meta_FD_87030 | JGI IMG/M metagenome (GOLD analysis project Ga0114970, IMG submission 87030) | Freshwater microbial communities from Lake Montjoie, Canada to study carbon cycling - M_140205_XF_MetaG | ecosystem: Environmental > Aquatic > Freshwater > Lake | place: Lake Montjoie... | reverse complement strand
TGAATATCAGCACTGCTATCTTGGGACATTCCGAAACACGATCTGCGATGGATTACCGACTGGTGTGTAGTGACCGGTAAAAGTCAGTTTGCCGCTACTCTTGTCCACGCGGAAGACGGCAATGTGATCAGCACGCTGATTGCAGCAGTAAAGAAAGCTGTTGGTCGGATCGAACGTGAAACTGCGCGGGTAGTCGCCGTGCGTCCATTCTTCGGCCACGAAAGTGAGTGCGCCATCTTTGCCTACGGCGAAGATCGCGATGCTATCATGTAGTCGATTGCCGGCATAGACGAACTTGCCATCGGCCGAGACAGCGATCTCAGAGCAGAAATTGCTGCCTGCATAGCCCGGCGGCATGCTGGGAAGTGTCTGGCGCGGCGTGAGATGGCCTTTCTCCGCATCGTAATCAAACAGCACAACGGTGGAGCCTTCCTCTTGAATGGAATAGAACCAATGACCATTTGGATGAAACGCGAAGTGACGCGGTCCATCGCCCGCTGGCAGCGAGACAAAGGGTGGATCGTTCGCGGTGAGCGTGCCTTTCTCCGCGTCGAACTTCCACACGAAGATTTGATCGAGACCGAGATCGACGTGAATGACAAACCTGCCAGAAGGATCGGCTTCAATCATGTGCGCATGAGTTTGATCGTGGCCACTGATGGCAAAGCTGCCAGGCGCAGCGTTCGTGGCTTTGGTAGGGCCGATTTTGCCCGAGTCTTTCTTCACATCTGTCGCTTCACCGAGACTGCCATCCGGTTTGATTGGCAGCACGGCCACCGAACCGCCAAAGTAGTTCGCTACTAGCACAAATTTACCACTGGGATGCACGCTGAGATGCGCGGGGCCTTTGCCGCCGGAACTGACGGTATTTAGCAGCTTCAGCGAGCCGTCTTGTTCGATGGCGAACGCGCTGACGGTGCCGGATTCACTTTCACCCACACGCTCGGTCTCATTGCCGGAATAAAGGTGCGTTTGATCCGCATTAAAGGCAAGACAGCTTGGGCTCGTGCCCATCTCATAAATCCCAGCGGGTGTCATCGCACCGGTGGACCTATCTACGTCAAACAGATGGATGCCACGTCCGTTTCCCGGTGGCAGATCCACCTGCGTGGCTTTCATGTTCTTCAACGGCGAGGTGTAAGTGCCCACGTAGGCCATGAGCCTGTCCGAACCATCAGCCGCGCATGCTCCCCATAACGGTGCAAGCATGGATGCAGAGGCTGTTTTTAGAAACGAACGTCGTGAACTGGGTGATTGGAGCATGATGTGAGCCTACGGTCTCAAGCACGAGCCTTTTGCATGAGTCCGCCCAACTACACTGTCTGCACAAAGTACTGCCCGAAATAACAAAAAGCTCCGAGGGCCAAATGACAGAGGCAGGTGCTGTAAAACTCGCCTGGCTTGTCCGCGCGACGTACGATGCCGCTGCGGCCCAATGTGACACCAGTGATCAAACCAAAACCACCCACAGCGAGCATGAACATGCCTAAGCGTGCGGCCAGTTGCACATTTTCAGGAGATGCCATGGCGCTACTTTTTACCAAGCCACTCGACGCTGAGAATCTGCTCGATCTCCATCTTGCCGCCGGCCTCGGGAATATTTTCCGTCGATTTCTTCCAGGTCACGCGACACTTTTTGCCAGTGAAAACCTTGGGATTTTCCAGCACCTTGTCCACCGAGGTGTCAGGCTTCAGAATGAAGTAGGAAACCTCGGTGCCATCCACCGTGCGCATATTCCAGTGGGCGTAATCGCCTTCTTCAATGCCGAGGAACACACCATCCGTCTGTTTTGCCGCTGCTTTGGCAGTGCCAGCAACCTTGCCGTTCTTCAACGCAGCAATGAAGGCCGCGCAGTTCGTGGTGTACATCTCTGTGGTGGCTTGATAGTCTTCACCATGAAGAACAGGTGTTGGTTTTTCGGTGGTGAGCCACTTGAAGATGCTGCCGTCCTCAAAATACAGGCGTTCTTCCACACGTGCGCCTGCCTTGCTCGCGCTGCCTTTGCTGTAGGTGTTGAAGACAAAAAGCGGCTTCTCGCCTTCCAGATAATACTCCGTGACGCCATCACCATCGTCGCCGCACTTTGCCACGATCTTTTTCACCTCGCCTCCTTCTAACCAGCCGGTCAGGGCAAAGATTGTCGGCTTATCCTTGTAGGTGGCGGTGACTTTTTTGAGAGAGTCCTCCTTGGCATTGATTGCATTATAAACCTCCCGGTGATGCGCAGTGTCACTCTGAGCGGTGGCGATGATCGAAGAGGCCAGAAAAACGCTGGCCATGCAGAGGTGGACTGGAAATTGCATGGATGCGATGAGTCGCCAAAAACCAACCAAACGCAATCATTTTGGAAAAATGGTTGGCGAGCTTCTGTGCGGCTGGCACGCATGGTGCTTTATCAGATCTTGAATTAAATCAACATGATTGAATTTGCCCTGGAGCAATACCCTCTCCGCCAGACGCTGACTAACGGCGTGCAGGTGATGATTCGTCCATTGCAGAAGGAGGACGGACCGGCTTTTACGCGGTTTCATGACGCCATTCCAAGCAGTGAGCGCTTTCTCATCAAGCATCGACTGAATGGCACGGATGAGATCGAGGCATGGTGCCATGACCTCAACTACGAGAAACGTCTGACGCTGCTCGCGCTGGCTGACGGTCAAGTGGCAGGGCATGCGACGCTGCATCAACGACCGGGCGGGTGGAAACGGCACATCGGCATGGTGGATGCATTGATTCATCCCGATTTCCGTGGCTTGGGCGTGCTGCGGGCTTTGCTGGGTGGTCTGGTGGAGGCCGCCGCTCATGCGGGCCTGACCCGCTTGGAGGCTGAGTTCAATGGCGAGCGTAAGAACACCGTGCAGTCCTTCTGGAAATGTGGCTTCGTGGAGTTGCTGCGGCTGCCAGATTACTTGCGGGACATGCAGGCACAGCCGCATGATTATGTGCTTATGGGTCTGAATTTGGAAGTGGACTACGAGAACACTGGGGCAGGGGATTGAGCCTCACAGACGCCTGCAAAGACGAGTTTCCCTGCCGCTTTAGCATGCTAAGCATGTGCGGAATGTCCGCCGCCTCTTCGCTCCGCCCCGCTGTGTTTTTCGACCGTGATGGCGTCATCAATGTCTCGCCTGGTGCAGGCTATGTGCTGAGCTGGGAAGATTTTCACTTCTCGCCTGGAATCATCACGGCGCTCGCGCTGTGCCGTTCACGTGGGTATGCGACGATTCTCGTCACCAGCCAGCAGGGCGTGGGCAAAGGTCTCATGCCACAGTCCACGCTGGATGATATGCATGCACGCATGCAGAGCGAACTAGTTCAGCATGATGCCGCTTTCGATGGCATCTATGCCTGCACGCACCTCTCTGGCACCTGCACCTGCCGCAAACCGAGTCCGGAGATGATTTTGCGCGCCCAAAATGAGCACGGTCTCGATTTAACACGAAGCTGGCTTGTTGGGGATCACGACCGTGACATTCAAATGGCGATCAACGCCGGCGTGCCGCACACGATTCGCGTTCTGAGTCATCATGAGCCGCAGGTGATGGCGGAGTTCACGCTGGAAAACACTACACCGCTTTTGGCACTGCTCAGCAAGTCTTTGCCAGACGCTGCTTGATTTGCCTCATGGCAAAAGCTCAGCGTTTCGCCATCGCGGATTCGAGTGCTTTGCGGTAGTTCACCACCGCGTCAGCGACGGCGGCAGAAACCTGCTGACGATAGGTGTCGGAGGCCACGAGCAGACACTCTGGACCATTGGTGAGGAAGCCGCCTTCAAACAGGATGCCAGGACGCTTGCAGCCGGTGAGCACGCTCCACTGCGCACGCTTGACACCACGATCCACGAATTTGAAGCGGCTGATAACACTGGCATGCACAGCCGTGGCCAGCGCGATGTTGGCGGAGTCCTGCTTGTTGCCAGTGACGCCGTTCAAGTTGTAACCGCCGCCGCGGCTGATGGTGGCGGAAGCGTTCTGTGGTGTCAGTGCCCATGTTTCAATACCGGTGGCGGCAGAACCACCGGAGTTGAAATGGAAGCTGAGAAAAATGCTCTTCGGCGTCTGGTTGGCGATGGCGACACGTCCGCCAAGTGTGATGAAGGTGTCGTTGGCCCGAGTCAGGATAACCTTGAAGCCGCGTTGCATGAGCGCTGTGCGCACTGACATCGCCATTTTCAGGGCGAAGTCTTTTTCATAACCATACACACCGCGTGCACCAGCATCATGGCCGCCGTGGCCAGCATCGACGACCACGGTGTCAAAGTACTCCGCATTTTGAATATGACTCGGATACAGCACCGGATCGATCAGCTTGCACAAGTCGAGCCGTGAAAAGAGCACCTTGCCATTGTAGGACTGCACCGGGTAGCTCAGGATGAACTTGATGTTATTGATCAGCATTTCCTGCGATCCGATCTGCGCCTTTAGGATGAGCTTGGAAGAGCCGAGCCAGAAATGATTGCCCTGTAAGCGGAACGTGGTGAAGCCATACACCGGGTTGTAAAAATTGCGGATACTCTCAGCCGTCACGTAGTCGCGGCCTTCGATCTTCACGATCTCCCAGCCGTCTTTGGACGGTAACACCGACACGGCTTCCGATTTCGTCGTGGCTGGCTTGTCATCATCATTTTCTTTGAATTCACCCTTCATCGGGGCCTCGTTGTCCTTTGCCACGGACTTCGTCACATCTTTGATGGGCTCCGGCTTCGGCTCAATCTTGGGCGTTTCAGTCTTGCTGGCCGTCTTGGGTGGCGTTGTGGTCTTGCCAATCTCAACCTTCTTCTTTGTTCCGCCGCCGGTCGTGGTGATGATGACCCGTGGTGGTTTGCCGGTCGTCGGCGCAGAAGTAGCTGGTTTCGAGGTGGTCTTGGGCGGTTCCGACTTCGGCTTGCTCGCAGGTGCCGGTTTCGTTGCAGCTTCGGGAGGTGTCTCCTTGCTGCCACCGCCGAAGAGCTTTTTGAAGAAGCCCAGCTTGTCCTCTGCACGCGCCACGTCGAAAGACGCAGACGCTAGAGCGAAAACGAAGGTGGCGAGGACGGCCTGGGTGATTTTGGAGTGCAATCCGGGAGTCATGACGGGAATGACAGCGAAAATGTGGAAACGGCGGCCTTTTATAGTCCGAGTCGGCCCCGAGCGCAAACGTTCTGACGCCCCGGTTCTTTCCCGTCCTTGATTCCTGCCCGGACTTGGCACAAGGAGCGCTGACAAACCTACTTATGGCTAAAAAACCTGTTGTACTGATTATCCGTGATGGCTGGGGCATCAACCCCGGCGGCAAAGCTCAAGCTGTCGCCAATGGCGACGCCACCCTTCTCGCGAAGACGCCTTTTCACGATCACCTCTACGCTACCTATCCGCGTGGCACCGTCAGCGCCAGCGGCGAGGACGTGGGCCTGCCTGACGGCCAGATGGGCAACAGCGAAGTGGGTCACCTCAACCTCGGCGCGGGCCGCGTCGTCTATCAAGACCTCACCCGCATCAACAAGAGCATCCGCGATGGCGAACTCGCCAAGATGCCCGTGCTCGTCGAGGCCTTTGAAAAAGCCAAGGGCAAGCGCCTGCACTTCCTCGGCCTCATCAGCGATGGCGGCGTGCATTCGCATCAGGATCACCTCGCCGCACTATGCAATGCCGCGCAGGCCGCTGGTGTCACCGATATGATGGTCCACGCCATCACAGATGGCCGTGATACCTCGCCGAAAGGCGGTGCTGCGTATCTTGCCAAGCTGGAGGCCGATTTGAAACCTAGTGGTGCCAACATCGCCACCGTCATCGGCCGCTACTACGCCATGGACCGCGATACTCGCTGGGAGCGCAACAAACTCGCCTGGGATGCCATCGTCCTCGGTCGTGGCGAAGTCCGCACCGACACGCCCAGTGCCGCCGTCAAAGCCGCATATCCGAGTGACCCGCGTGGCGATGAGTTCATGCAGCCCATGATATTCTCGAACGCTAACGAGCAGCGCATCCGCGATGGCGATGTCATTTTGTGGTTCAACTTCCGCGCCGACCGCGCTCGCCAGCTCAGCGACGCCTTCTTGAAGGCCGGTTTCGACGGTTTCGACCGCGAAGTCACGCATAAGACCGGCTACTACACGCTCACCGAATACGACGCCACCTACACCGATCTCGGCGCTCGCGTCATCTTCTCTTCGGAGAGTCTGAACAACAACCTAGGCCAGATCATCGCGGCTGCGGGCCTCACGCAACTTCGCGCCGCCGAAACGGAAAAATACCCGCACGTCACCTTCTTCTTCAACAGCGGTGTCGAAGAACCCAATCCCGGCGAAGACCGCTACCTAGCGATTTCGCCGAAGGAAGTGCCCACCTACGATAAAAAACCGCAGATGAGCGCTCCTGACCTCACCTTTGAGGTGCTGCGTCGTTTGGAAAAATACGACGCTGTCATCATGAACTACGCCAATCCCGATATGGTCGGCCACACCGGCGTCGTGGAGGCCGGCGTGCATGCCTGCGAGACCATCGACCTCGGCGTTCGCATGATCGTTGAAAAAGTCCTCGAACTCGGCGGCAAGCTCTTCATCACCGCCGACCACGGCAACTGCGAACTCATGCGCAACCCCGACGGCAGCCCCAACACCGCGCACACCACCAATCTCGTTCACGGCATTTACGTCGCCGCCGATGCCGCGAACTACACCGTCGCTAGTGGCAAGCTTGCTGACATCGCCCCCACGCTGCTCGACATGCTCGGCGTGAAGCAGCCTGCGGAGATGACTGGGAAGAGTTTGCTCATTCGCAAGTGACCCGAGTACCTATGTCCTTTCTGCTTTCAGAGAATCGAGAGAACGACCTTTGGGGGTATTGGAAGCGATATGAGGAATATTTTGAATCAGTTCGTGACCGCATGCCTCCGGGAGCGCTGAAGCTGGCGCTTTCGCTGGAGTGGTATGATTTCTCTGTTCATACCTGTCCTCATGATTCAAGACTGGAGGAATGCCGGATCATCGAGGTTAATCCTGATCCGGGCGGCCCAATCCCTTTTCATTGCAGTCTCGAAGTGAAACTCTGCGGCGGTTTCCAGGATGGGATCATTTGCCTCCGCTATCCTCGGTTGTTAGGCTATAACATCCACTCTTTAGACTGTGAGCATGGAATGGGAGACTGGCTTTACGATGAGTTTCGTCTTTCGGATAACGGTCATCTTCTGCATGAAATCGAATGGGCAGACGGAGGTCGCTGGTTGATCGAAGCAGACGACATCGAATTCAATTGGCGTCCGTTTGAAGCGGAGATCGGATCAAAATGAACATGCTCTTCCTCTGCTCCCGCAATCAATGGCGCAGCCCGACTGCGGAGGCAGTTTACCAAAACGATCCGCGTGTCGAGGTGCGCAGTGCGGGAGTCAGTGCTTCCGCTCGGCAGCGTGTTACGGAAAAGCTGCTGCTATGGGCGGATCGAGTGCTGGTGATGGAGCACGAGCACAAGCGGCGGCTGCGTGACCAGTTCCCTGACATCGTTCACGATCTGCGCATCGATGTGCTCGACATTCCTGACGAATACTCCTTCATGGCCCCGGAGTTGATTATCCTAATTCGTGAACGCGTCGAACCGCTGCTGGCCTAAACGGCCTTGCGAATTGGAACGAGTTGCCACAGACCCACCACATGCTCCCAGCGACGAATGGCGGTGTCGATGAGGAAAATGAAGAGTAGTGCGAGCAGCAGAGGCGGCCAGAGTTCTTCGTGCTGCACGGCTTTGGTGGTTTCGAGATTGGGCAAACGCGATGAATCAGCCAGATAGTCGCCGCTGGTGATGCGCACGGCTTCCTTGAGCAACGTTTCGTTCACGGTGCCGAGACTGGATTCGGTGGAGGGATTGTGAATGAGGCCGGTGGTGACCATTTCCGCGCCGGATTGAGCGCGGATGAGATACACACCGGCCTGTATCGGTTTGAAATCACTGGTGTAGGTGCCGGGCGCGTCCTGGCGCAGTGCGAGTTTTTGCACGGCTTTCATCGGCGCACCGAGCGCGTCGGCGGCGACGTGAAACACCTCGGCTTCAACGATGGCGTTGTTGGCACGTGTGCCCGCATCGGCGAGGAGATCGACGCTGATGCGTGCGTCGTCGCCTTCCATGCGTGCGGATAGATCCATGAGCCTGCCTTGCGGTGCGCGTGCGGTTTCACGCAGCACCTGCGACCAGAAGCGGCCAAAACCATTCCAACGCGTGATCCACAGCGACGCCCAGCGGCTTTTGGCATCGGAAGTGAATGCGGTGGCTTTGCCGAGACCGAAACGCCAGTGCGCGAGCAGCGGATCGCCCGTGTCAGTGACAAGCGGCACCTGTGCTGAGGTGCGGCGGGTGGTTTTGACGTAGCCAAGCAGCGTGGGCGAGTCCCACTTTTCGAATCCGGTCAGGATGGGATGCTTTTCCTTCAATTCAGGGATGAACGGCTCCTCGCGAATCATGCGGCCGGTGTGCATGAGCGTGTCCTGCGTGAAGATGCGCGTGATGCTGCTGGCATCCATCGTCGAGTAAGACTGCCCGCCGCCGCTGGAGGCGATGGCTTGCAGGAGCGCCACATGCGAACCTTCGCCGATGGCGACAGTGGAAATGGTGAGACCTTCGCCACGGCACTGCGAAGCGAGTTGTTCGTAGCCCGCGCCTGCGGTTTGCCCATCGGTGAGGATGATCATGTGCTTCACGCGTGCCTTCGTGCGCAACAGCGCTTCGCGGCCTAGCTGAAACGCCGGCTGCAAATTCGTGCCGCCGCCAGAGGCAATCGCGGCGATCTGTCCCGAGACCGCATTCGTTGAAGTCAGTCGTGTCATCGGTGCGACGACATGTGCTTCCGAATCAAAGGCCCACACACCGAGTGAATCGTTGTGACCGAGCACTTCCGCCGTCGCGATGGCCGCGCTCTTGGCCATTTCGAGTTTTTCACCGGCCATGGATCCAGAGCGGTCGAGCACGATGGCGACAGCTGCGCTTTGCTTTTCCTCCTCATCAGGTGCTTTCAAGCGGACGGGCAACACTTCCTCGATGGGCGTGCGATAATAGCCACCCACGCCGAAGGAACCCGGCCCGCCGAGCATGATCAAGCCGCCACCGAGTTTATCGACGTAATCACGCAGCGCATTCATGAGCGGCTCGCCGAGCTGATGCGCCGGAACGTCGGAGAGGATGACGCCGTCGTAACCACCGAGCTGATCAAACGTGATCGCGAGATTGCCCGGCTGGCGCAGATCAAGTTCGATGCCCTCCTTTTCCATCGCCTGCATCAAGTAGCGCGCCTCGCTGGCATCGGACTCGATGTAGAGCAGCCGCAAACGGCCCCGCACATCGACGATGGCGAGTGCGCTGTCATTGCCGGGTAACGAGTCGCCCGCCACGCCTTCAAGCACGGCGCGATATTGAAAGGTGTTTCGCGTTGAAGGCGTGCGCGTGAAGGTGATTTCCTGCGTCGCGCCGGTCTTCAGGCTGACGGGCCGCTTTTCGACCTCGATGCCGTTTTCATAGAGCTTCAGCGTGCCGGTGGCTTCGATGGTGCTCTCAAACACGGCCTTCAGGCTCAGGCTCGCACCTTCAAACAAGCGCGTGCGGTTGGGCGAGAGCGCAATCATGCGCGCGTCTGGACGACGTGGTCCCGAAATGGGCAGCGCATGCAGCTTGATGCCGGAAACGGCGGCTTCGCGTGCGGCAACGAGCAAACTGCCACGTGTTTCATGTCCATCGCCGATGAGCAGGATGTTACGGCTCGCTCCCGGCGGGAACAGCGCCTCTGCATACTCGATGGCATCGGCGTAATGGCTGTCGCCACCGTTTTTTTTCTGCCACTCGGCTTGCATCGCGGGTGTGCTCGCTTCGGGCAAGAGTTCTGGCTGTGCGCCGAGTTGCACCACAAATGAGTCGATGTCGCTGCCGAGTGACTGGCGCATGCGTTTGGCCTCCGCATTTACTTTGGCCAGTCCCTCGGATCCCATGCTCTGGCTGGCATCAATGACGATGCCCAGTGCTTTGCGTCCTGTTTGAGTGACCCGTGCCGGACCCGCGAGCGCCGCAAGGGCGAGCATCACGCCAATGGCACGCACGACGAACAGCAATCGTTTCCGCAGTCCAGACATCGGGTGCGATGAACGCGATTCGATCCACAGCAGCAATGCGACTGCGGGCAGGATGAGCAGGAGGAGTTTTGGTGATTCCCAGTCCAAGAGATGCGTGTGGTTCGGAGGCAGCGCTATTTAGAGCGCACTGCGCAACGTTGCCAGTAGCTTCTCGATATCCTCCGATGTGTTGTAGCCGTGGAGGGCGATGCGGATGCGGCCGACCTGGTGCATGACGTGGATGTTTTGGGCGAGGAGGGCGTCGTTGATGGCGGTGGAGTTTTCGTGCTTGAAGGCGACGATGCCGCTGGAGCAGCCGGGCTGCGCGGGGCTGAGGGGG
>Ga0114970_10004276_pt1 | contig 10407 bp, 11 predicted proteins | sample M_140205_XF_Meta_FD_87030 | JGI IMG/M metagenome (GOLD analysis project Ga0114970, IMG submission 87030) | Freshwater microbial communities from Lake Montjoie, Canada to study carbon cycling - M_140205_XF_MetaG | ecosystem: Environmental > Aquatic > Freshwater > Lake | place: Lake Montjoie... | reverse complement strand
TTGCCGCCGGCAGAAGAAGGCGAGTTTTACTGGGCCGATTTGATCGGTCTGATGGTTGTAAATATTGAACAATACGAATTCGGGCGGGTTGCCCGGATATTGCAAACCGGCGCCAATGATGTGTTGGTGGTGTCAGGTGGTGGCAGGGATGGCGAAACGTTAATCCCCTTCATCGCCAATGTGATCAAGCAGGTTGATCTCAAGTCGGGCAGGATGGTAGTGGACTGGGGCGAGGATTACTGATGCTTCAGTTTGACGTGGTAACGCTGTTTCCGCCGATGTTCGAGGCGGTGACCGAGGCCGGAATCACAGGCCGGGCGCGTGACCGCGGGATATTCGGTCTGGTGGCGTGGAACCCGCGTGATTTTGCGCGAAACAGCTACCGCACCGTGGACGACCGGCCATATGGCGGTGGTCCGGGTATGGTGATGATGGCGGAGCCGCTGGATCGTGCAGTATCGGCGGCGCGGCAGCGACAGGCGAGCACGGGCGTGAAAAAACCGCGCGTGATTTATATGTCGCCGCAGGGCAGGCCGTTGAATCATGCGCTGGTGATGGAGTTATCTGCTGAGCAGGGCCTGGTGTTGCTGGCAGGTCGGTATGAAGGTGTTGACGAGCGTGCGATTGCGCGCAGCGTTGATGACGAAGTGTCGATTGGCGATTACGTGTTGTCGGGCGGTGAACTGGCTGCGATGGTGCTGATTGATTGCATCGTGCGACAACTGCCCGGTGCACTGGGAGATACGCAGTCGGCGGTTCAGGAGTCGTTTGTTGGAGGGTTGTTGGATTGCCCCCAATACACGCGGCCGGAGCAGTATGAAGGATTAGCGGTGCCGGCGGTTTTGATGTCGGGTAATCATGCCGACATTGGGCGCTGGCGTTTGAAGCAGTCGTTGGGACGTACCTGGCAGAGAAGGCCGGAGTTACTGGAACAACGTGGGATGAGTGTGGACGAGTGCGGTTTGCTCGAAGAATTCAAGCAAGAATTGAGTGGAGTGTGAACATGGATCTGATCCAGCAGCTGGAAAAAGAAGAAGTCGCGCGTCTTGCGAAGAAAATTCCGGATTTCAAGACCGGCGATACCGTAGTGGTTAATGTCAACGTGGTCGAAGGCGAGCGCAAACGCGTGCAGGCTTTTGAGGGCGTGGTGATTGCCAAGCGTAATCGCGGACTCAATTCCGCTTTCACGGTGCGCAAAATGTCTTCGGGTGAAGGTGTTGAGCGTACCTTCCAAAGCTATTCTCCGTTGATCGCCTCTGTTGAAGTCAAGCGCCGCGGCGATGTGCGTCGCGCCAAGCTTTATTACTTGCGTCAGCGTTCCGGCAAGGCCGCTCGCATCAAGGAACGTCTTGATTATGTGGCGCGGGAGATTTTGCCGCCGGTTGAAGCTGCGCCAAAGCCGCAGGCTGAAGCACAGTAATTGCATCCATGGGTGCTAGAGAAGGCGGCGCGAGCCGCCTTTTTTATTGACCCGGGTATTTTTGTTGTTAACGAAACTAAAATAGCCGGATGCGTACTTTGTCATTGGCAGTTTTTCTGCTCTTCTTCCCACTGAGCATTTTCGCCCAAGGCGTGCCTGGCGATTTTGAACTTGCGCAGCGCTTTGCTGATAGCGGCGCCTGGAAGGCGGCTTTGGCCCGTGTCGAGGCGCAGCAGCCCGTCACTGTATCCGCGCCGCGCTGGGCAGATTGGGAGCAACTGCGCTGTAATTTGATGTTCCGGCTCAGCCAGCCTGATGCGCTGGCCAAACGCATAACGGAAATACCCTCAGGTGCTCCGCCGGTTACGCTGCGGTTTTGTTTGTTGCAGGGGGCGCGCGCGGCCATCGTCGCCGCGCAAGGGCAGGCCGCACGTGAATTCCTCAGCCGGCTTTTTTGGCGCAACGATGTTCCGGCAGAGGAGTTGCGGCAGGCCCGCCTGCTGGTCATTGATGCTTATCTTGCCGATGACCGAACGCGCGAAGCCTATCTGCTGATGTTGCGTTATCAGCAAGACTACAAGCCCTTGGATCGTGATACGGCTGCGCGTTTCGTCGAAGGTCTGCTGGCCGGTGGTATGGACAAAGAGGCCGTCAACTGGATGGCCCAACTAGACGACGCGGGTCCGGTCAAATTGCTTCTGCGTTTGCAAACCGGTCTATTGACACCCGACGCAGCCGTTGAGCAGGCGAGAGCAGCACTTGCTAAACGCAACGCTCCGCCTGCCTATTGGGACGTGATGCAATTCGCCGCCACGACCCAGCGCAACAACTTGTTGCGGGTGGAAGCCATGGAACATCGATTGCATCTGGCGTCTGCCAAGTCCACGTCAGTAGCCGCCACCCTCGCCGAAGATTTGTGGCGCACCTACGCGCTGGCCGCACAGGAACTCGCCAACCAGGAAAAACTGCTCGTCGGGGATGACAGTGCCTGGTCGGATTTCGGGGCGCGGCGTGCCGCAGCCAGTGCGACGGCCGCCCGTGCTTTCTTCGCCTTTCTGGCCATGAACAGCAAAGCGCCTGCCACTCGCGCCAATGCCCAATTGCAGCTGGTCTATTCGTTGCAAAGCGCCAAGCTGTCTATGACCGCATTGCGGCTGTTTGCCGATGCGTCACGTTTCCAGGTCAAGGATATTGATACCCAGGCGCGTTATCTACTCGGCGCGATGGCGGCAGAGAACAACCGGCAGGAACTCGCGGCACGCTATTGGAGCGGGTTAGATGCGCCGCCCCAACTCGATGCGGATGAATGGAGTCTGCGCCTGGCGCAATCTCTCGCCGCTGCGGGTCTGGCCCCCGCCAGTGCCGACACCCTGCGCGCGATGCTCATTGGTAAGCAAACATTGCCAGTTGCCCTGATGCGACGCACGATGGCGGTGGTCATCGAAATTCAGGAGGCCGGACAAACTAAAAGCGCCGACACCCTTTACCGCACCCTGCTGCCGCTCGCCGCCAGCCGCGAACGCCGCGAGTTGCTGTATGCGTTGGGTCGCGGCGCCGAGACCGCCGCAGACTATGCGCGTGCCGCCGACCATTTTCTCGAAGCGGCTTTGACGCTCGAACAACCTGTCCCCGACGCCCTTGCCGTCAACGCGCGCCTGAGTGCCGGGACGAATTTTGCACGCGCCGGTTTCAGGGCCGATGCGCGCAGTCAATTCGACTGGTTGTTGAACAATATCAAGGATGCCGAAACGCTGGAAAAAACCAGGCGTGAGCTGCAGAAACTGTAAGGGTCCTGCGTTCCTGTCAATGGTCGTATGAGACCAGGACCAACACGGTTGACGCCCGTTTCCGACGACGTGTAGTATCGCCGCAGTTCCAATTTGCAGAAATTCTCCCCTAAAGCGTAGGGGTTCCCCAGGCATTTACCAGGAGTTGTCATGATTCATTTCGTATTGCATGACCCCAAAGATACGGTTGCGGTGGTCGTGGTGGAGGGTGTGAAGGCGGGACAGGCTCTGACCGGCTGGATCATGGACGAGGATCGCACCATTTCGCTCAACGCCGAGCAGGATATTCCGATCGGTCACAAACTCGCTCTCAAAGACATCAAGAACGGCGAGACCATCATTAAGTATGGCATTGACATCGGCAAATCAGTTGCAGATATCAAGGCAGGTGCCCACGCGCACGTCCATAACATCAAGACCAAGCGCTGGTAAGTCGGGCGCCATCTTTTCTGCTCGCGCTGAATTCCTCACACAGCAGAAATTCGTATCTAACGTACTGTTTTGCCGGTTTCCTAGCAGGTTCGCGCCGCTACTGAAGACCAAATACTTGCCCGTAGAGGCTCAATAAAATTTTGGAGAAATCATGATTTCCAGCAATACAACCTTCTGGGGTTATCGCCGTGAGAACGGCCGCGCTGGCGTACGCAATCACGTCATTATCCTGCCCGTAGACGATCTGTCCAATGCGGCCTGTGAAGCCGTGGCGCATAACATCAAAGGTGCGATGGCGATTCCGCATCCCTACGGCCGCCTGCAGTTTGGCGCCGACCTCGAGTTGCATTTCAGAACGCTGATTGGCACTGGCTGCAATCCGAACGTTGCCGCAGTGGTTGTCATCGGGATTGAAGATCAATGGACCCAGGATATCGTCAAGGCGATCGCCAAGACCGGCAAACCGGTTATCGGTTTCGGTATCGAATTACATGGTGATCACGACACCATCATGCGCGCTTCGAAAGTCGCCAAGGAATATGTGCAATGGGCGTCCGAATTGCAGCGCGTCGAATGCCCGATTAGCGACCTCTGGGTATCCACCAAGTGTGGCGAATCTGACACCACCTCGGGTTGCGGTGCGAATCCGACTGTTGGCAACGCCTTCGATAAGCTCGAGCCGCTCGGCGTCACCATGGTGTTTGGTGAAACCACGGAAATCACCGGCGGTGAGCATATCGTCGCTGCACGTTGTGAGACGCCGGAAGTGCGCGACCAGTTCATGGCGATGTTCAACCGCTATCAGGAAGTTGTCGAACGCCACAAAACCAGCGATTTGTCCGACTCGCAGCCGACCAAGGGCAACATCGCCGGCGGCCTGACGACAATCGAAGAAAAAGCGCTTGGCAATATTCAGAAAATCGGCAAGAAGTGCAAGGTTGTCGGTTGCCTCGATAAGGCGGAAATGCCGACCAAGCCCGGCCTGTGGTTCATGGATTCATCCTCGGCGGCCGCCGAGATGGTGACGCTGTGTGCCGCGTCGGGATATGTTGTGCATTTCTTCCCGACCGGTCAGGGCAATGTGATCGGTAATCCGATCATTCCCGTCATCAAGCTGTGCGCAAATCCGCGTACTGTGCGCACGATGTCAGAACATATTGATCACGACTGTTCGGGTTTGCTGCAGCGGGAGAAAAACCTCGACCAGACCGGTGAAGAGTTGATTGAAGTCATGCTGCGCACCTGTAACGGCCGTCTGACCGCCGCCGAGGCGCTCGGTCATCGCGAGTTTGTGCTGACGCGTTTGTACGAAAGCGCGTGATTCCGTGAGGGGTAAAGGGTGAACGGGTGAGGGACGAGGTGGAAAAGCGCGCTGTTGACGCAGCCCGCCTCTCCCCGCGCCTGAAGCCTGAGGCGCGCCAAACATCCCAAACGAATAGTCTTAGCGTTCGCGTCTGGCGCGGCGCTGAAGAAGGCGCATATCAAACCTACGAGGTGCCGCGACTCGAGGCGCAGACGGTGCTGGACGTTGTCACTTATATCCAGCGTGTCATCGATCCCTCCGTGTCGTATCGCTTTTCCTGCCGTGTCGGCGTGTGCGGTTCCTGTGCCATGAACGTCAACGGCCAGGCGCGCTGGACCTGCCGCACCCATGTGGAGAAGGTCGCCGCCGATGGTCGGCTCGAAATCGCCCCCTTATCCAACCTGCCGGTGATCAAGGACCTGGTCACCAACATGGAGCAATTTTTTGACAAGTGGGCGCGGGCGCGCGGCCGCTTTAACGGGGCACTCACGCGCAATGACGATTTCGCGCGCGTCATGCCGGATTCACCTAAACGCCAGCAGGTCGATGCCGGTATTGAGTGCATCGGCTGTGGCGTTTGTTATAGCGCCTGCGATGTCGTGCAATGGAACCCTGATTACCTCGGTCCGGCTGCCCTTAACCGCGCGTGGACATTGCATAACGACGTGCGCGATATCAGCCACGTTGAACGTCTTGCCGCGGTATCCGGGGATGCCGGTTGTCACGCCTGCCACACCCACACCAGTTGCAGTGAACGTTGCCCTAAGCAGATCTCGCCGACCATCGGTATCGCCGGACTCAAGCGTGCCGTCCTGGCCGCTGCGATTGATGGAGAAAGCTGAGTGACCGTTACCCGCCTCTCGCGCGGTTCCCCATGAGAGTGCGCCAGCAGGTGTGGTTGTGGCTCGCGCAGCGTGTTAGTGCTGCGGTTCTGGCAGTGTGTATCGTGGTGCATCTGGTAACGATGATTTACGCAGTACGCGGCGGCCTCTCTGCCGCCGAGATTCTTGCCCGCACCCAAGGCAATTACGCCTGGTTTGCGTTTTACACGGTGTTTGTGTTGGCCGTTTCTATTCACGCACCGATCGGCTTGCGCACCGTGCTTGCCGAAACGCTGGGCTGGCGTGGTGTTGTGGTGAATATGCTGACTCTGGCCCTGGGCATTACATCGGCCCTGGCAGGCATGCGCGCAGTATTGGGCGTCTTTTCATGAAAAACGATTTCCGCGCGCGCAACCATCCGGCATGGTGGGCTTTCGCAGTGCACCGCCTGAGCGGCGTTCTGTTGGCGCTGTTTTTGCCGGTGCATTTCTGGTCGCTGGGACAGGCTTTGCAGGGGGCTGCCGCGCTGGACAGCGTATTGCAATGGACCGCACTGCCCATCGTCAAATTCGGCGAGACTGGTATCGTTCTTTTGCTGGCTGCTCACATGACCGGCGGTATCCGCCTCTTGATGATCGAATTGCTGCCCTGGCGCGACTGGCAGAAAACCCTCCTTGCGCTTGCCGCAGGTGTCAGTATTGCGATCGGACTTGTCTTTGCACTAAACGTGTTCTGAATTTTTCCGGTTTCACAATTACCAGGGAGGGCCGCATGATTAAAATAATATTGCCGGCGCTGTTGTTGTTTTCTGCTTCGTTTGCAAGCGGGCAAAACTATCCAGCCAAAGCGGTACGTGTCATCGTGCCGTTTGTTGCGGGCGGTGCTGCCGACATTGTGACCCGCGTCGTTAGTCAGAAACTCGGGGAAATCTGGAACCAGCAGGTGATCGTTGACAACCGTGCGGGGGCTGGTGGCAACATCGGCGGTGAACTTGCCGCCAAGGCGCCCCCTGATGGTTACACGCTGTTCATGACATCCGGTTCGATCGTCACCGCTAACCATCACATCTACAAAAAAATGCCCTTCGATCCAGCCCGGGATCTCATTGCCATTACCAATGTGGCGAGCGGGCCGCAGGTGCTGGTGGTGACGCCCAGTTTCCCACCGCAGACGATCAAGGCATTTGTGGCGCTGGCGAAGGCGCGGCCGCACGAGATCACTTACGGCTCGGCGGGCTTCAGTACGCAGACCCACCTCGCTGCGGAGAATTTTATTGCGGCCACCGGCATTGATGTCATACACGTGCCGTACAAGGGGGAGGCGCCGGCGATTGCCGATGTGATGGGCGGACAGGTGCAGTTTTCTACCGCCAACATGGCTGCAGTGGTCAATTTTATCCAGCAGGGAAAGCTACGCGCGCTTGGAGTTACGAGCAAGAAGCGTTCGGCGCAACTGCCCGAGGTGCCGGCTATCGCGGAGTCAATCCCCGGGTTTGAAAACATCGGCTGGTTCGGCTTGATGGTGGCCGCCGGCACGCCGCGCGAGGTGGTCGAAAAAATCCATCGCGATACAGCGAAGGCGCTCGATGCACCGGAAATCAAGGCGCGGTTTGAGGGATTGGGCATGTCGCCGGTGGGTAACAGCCCCGCCGAGTTTGCAAAAGCGATCGGTGTTGAATCGGTGCATTGGGCGAGAATTGTGCGCGAGCGCAAGCTGTTGGTGGAGTAATGCAATGGTGATGAAAATCAATCTGCAGGACATCGAGGACGCGGCCAAAGAGACGTATATCCGCGCGCTCAAATTGCTGCCGCCCGATATCAAGCAGGGTTTCGCCCGTCTGGAAAAGAGCGAAACCAATGCAACCGGACAGGCGGTGCTGGGTACCATGCTGCGCAACATTAAAGTGGCCGAGGACACCAATAATCTTTTGTGTCAGGACACCGGTATTCCAATCTACAACGTGGTCATTGGCAGGGCTGTCGACTTTGACGGTTATGCCTTGAAGCAGGCCATCATCAAGGGCTGCGAACGCGCCACGAAAGAACATCCGTTTCGCTCCTCGGTGGTGCATCCGATGACGCGGCAAAACGCGCAGACTTCCTGCGGACGTTTGATCCCCGTCATCAATATTGAATTCACAGACCAGGCGGAAACGCTGTCGATCGAGATGATTCCAAAGGGTAGCGGCTCCGAAAATAATTCGTGGCTGAAGATGGCGATCCCGGCCGACGGTATTGATGCGATCAAAACCTTTGTCATCGACTGCGTGCTAGAAGCTGGCGGCAAAACCTGCCCGCCGACCATCGTCGGCGTGGGTGTCGGTGGTACGGCCGATCTGTGCGTGCATTTGTCGAAAGTGGCGGCGACGCGTCCGCTGGGCACGCAATGCGATGATCCGGAAGGCGCGCGGCTCGAGGCCGAGTTGTCCGCGGTGGTGAACAAACTCGGCGTCGGTGCGCAGGGATTGGGTGGGGATTCGACTGCTTTCGCCGTGCATGTCGAAACCGCTGCCACCCATATCACCTTGAATCCGGTTGCGGTCAACATGCAATGCCACTCGGCCCGGCGCGCGCGCGCGACCTTCACGCCGCATGGCGTGGCCTACGGATACTAATCATGGCCCATTACGATTTCAACATGCCGGTGAGCGAAGAGCAGGTGCGCGCATTACGCGTCAATGACACCGTCACGCTTAACGGTACGCTATTTGGCATCCGCGATGCGACCTACATCCATATGTTCGATCACGATCGCAAGACGCGCTTCGAGATGCGTGGCCATGCGGTGATCCACACCGCACCCAACGTCAAACGGACCGCCCGCACCGAGGAGAACCCCGCGGGTTACGCTTCGGTGTGTGTCGGCACGACGACCAGTGCGCGCATGGAACGCTTTACGCGCCCCTTGATGGAACAGTACGGCGTGCGTATCACCATCGGCAAGGGTGGTTTGTTCGCCGCATCGCAGGCGGCCTTTAGCGAGATTGGTGGCGCCTATCTGGCCATCATTGGTGGTGCGGCCGCGCTTGAAACCACCTGGATTGAGCAGATCGAGGATGTAGACCTCGATGATCTGAATCCAGAGTCGTTGTGGAAATTCCGCGTCCAGGGTTTTGGCCCGCTGCTGGTGGCAATGGACAGCCATGGCGGCAATCTTTATACCGAGGTCAACAACGCAGCGCGTGAGAAGCGCGCCGGCGTCCTGGCTACGCTCGGCGTCAAAAACTGAAAACCGTTTGCCACCATTTGAAATCGATTTTTTATGCGCACAATTAAAACCGACATACTGATACTCGGCTCCGGCGGCGCCGGTCTTTTTGCCGCACTGCATTCCCATCAGGCGAACCCAAAACTCTCGATTACGGTCGCGGTGAAAGGTTTATTCGGTAAAAGCGGTTGTACGCGTATGGTGCAGGGCGGATACAACGTGGCGCTGGCCGAGGCTGATTCGGTCGAGCGCCATTTCATGGACACCATCGAAGGGGGGAAATGGTTGCCCGACCAGGACCTTGCATGGAAGCTGGTCACCGGCGCGGTGAAGTGCATACACGAACTCGAAAACGAGTTGGGCTGTTTTTTTGACCGCAACCCCGACGGCACCGTTCACCAGAAGGCGTTTGCAGGCCAGACGTTTGACCGTACCGTGCACAAGGGCGATCTCACGGGCATCGAGATCATCAACCGTCTGGCCGAGCAGGTGTGGGCGCGCGGTGTCGATCGTCTGGAAGAACATCGGGCGGTCGAGTTCATCAAAAACAAAAGTGGTGATGCGATCGCCGGTGTGCTGATGATCGATATGCGCAGTGGCGAATTTGTTTTTGTGCAGGCGCAGGCCGTCTTGCTCGCCACCGGTGGCGGCCCGACCATGTACAAATTCCACACGCCGTCGGGCGACAAGACCTGTGACGGCATGGCAATGGCTTTGCGCGCAGGACTTACTTTGCGCGATATGGAGATGGTGCAGTTTCATCCCACCGGCCTGATCGCCGGGCCGCATACGCGCATCACCGGCACCATCATTGAGGAAGGCTTGCGCGGTGCCGGCGGCCAGTTGCTCAATGGCGATGGCGAGCGTTTCATGCACAAGTATGATCCGCGCGGTGAACGTGCCACGCGCGACATTGTGAGCCGTGGCATGTACGCGGAAATGCGCGAAGGCCGCGTCGCACCCAGTGGCGGACTTTATATCACCATGCGCAACCTTGATCCGGTGATGGTGCGTAAAGAGTTCAAAGGTATGGTCGAGCGTTGTACTGATTGCGGTTTCGACCTGGTTGGCGGCCTCGTTGATGTCGTACCAACGGCGCATTACATGATGGGCGGAGTCGTATTCAAAGGCGATTGCAGCAGCGAGTTGTCTGGTCTGTTCGTGGCCGGTGAAGACTCCGGCGGCGTGCATGGCGCCAATCGTCTGGGCGGCAATGGTGTGGCGAATTCAACCGTATTTGGTGGTATTGCCGGTGATGAAATGCCGGGTTGGGTTAAAGGGCACGGCGCTTTTTACGAGCCCGACGCTGCAGCCATTGCAGACGCCGTTGCGCGTTGCACAGCGCCTTTCGAGAAGAAGGGCGGTGATCTGAACGCGGTCCGTGAGGAACTCTATAATCTGATGTGGGACGACGTTGGTATTGTGCGTGACGCAGCG
>Ga0114970_10004272_pt1 | contig 10418 bp, 7 predicted proteins | sample M_140205_XF_Meta_FD_87030 | JGI IMG/M metagenome (GOLD analysis project Ga0114970, IMG submission 87030) | Freshwater microbial communities from Lake Montjoie, Canada to study carbon cycling - M_140205_XF_MetaG | ecosystem: Environmental > Aquatic > Freshwater > Lake | place: Lake Montjoie... | reverse complement strand
CGCGAACACTTCGGCGGCGGCATTGCCGGCGGCGCCATAGCCGCCCAGCGTTGCAGCCACCGCCGCACCGCCGCGCAGAAAAGTGCGCCGATCGAGCAGGCCGTTACCGGCCACTGGCGTGAGACTACCCTGAGCTATATTTTTCAAGCGATGTCGCATGCACCCCTCCAAGAAGTTTTACCGGCATTTTTTTGTGCAACCGGTCTGTCCAACTAGCGTATCACCAACCTACGAGCTCGCGCAGCAGTGCGCCTGCTTCAATCAGGACGAATGCCTGCCGCCTGAATCACTTTCCGCCACTTCTCGACTTCGCGTCCCATATGCGTGGCGAGTTCAGTCGGTGTACTCCACGATGAATCGACGCCGTTGCTGGAGAAGCGCTCGCGCACATCGCGCATCGTGAGGATGGATTTGAAGCTGGTATTGAGCTTGGCGACGATATCGTCTGGCAAGCCGGCTGGGCCGAGGATTGCGTACCAAAGCGGAGCGTCGAAGCCCGGCACGCCCGCTTCGGAGATGGTGACCAGTTCCGGTGCGGCTTCGGTGCGCTTGCTGCTGCCGACACCGAGCACGCGTAGCTTGCCTGTGCGCACGTGCGGTAACGCCGCCAGAGGGCTGGTGAACATGAGTTGCACTTGTCCGGCGATCAGATCAGTTAGCGCAGGCCCGGCGCCCTTGTAGGGCACATGGGTCATTACAGTGCCGGTCATGCTGCGGAACAGCTCCATTGCTAGATGGCCACCCGAGCCGTTGCCGGACGATGCGTAATTGAGTTGTCCCGGGTGTGTTTTAGCGAGCGATATCAGTTCCTTCACCGTCTTTACGGGCAATCTCGCATTGGTCACCAGGACATTTGGCGAGGTGGCGACCATAGAAATCGGCGTGAAGTCGCGTAGCGAATCGTATGGCAGTTTGGCGATCAGGCCGGGATTGATGCCGTGAGTGACCGACGCCAGCAATATCGCATATCCGTTGGGTGGCGCTTTGGCGACAATATCTGTGCCGAGAATCTGCCCGCCGCCGGGTCGGTTATCAACGATCACTTGCTGGCCGAGTTCTTCGTAGAGTTTCTGGCTTAGCGTGCGTGCAATGATGTCGGTGGCACCGCCCGGCGGATAGGGCACGACGAAACGCAGCGGGCGGTTTGGGTAATCTTGCGCATGTGCCGTCGTAACACAGCACAGCAATGCCATTGAACACAGCGTTGCCAGCGGACGCATCATTATTTTCCGGCGAGCTCGGTTGCCAGCGTGCGCGTGTCCGCGAGCGCTTCTACGTCGAGGATCATGTCACGGAGTTTTTCCGCGCGCGCGAGTGGCATGCGGAGTTGAGCGTTATTGAGAAATTTCTCAACAATGGCCGCTTCCGGTGCCGGCTCGTCGGGTACCACCTGCTCGCGACATCTGTGTTCTGCGCCGCTTTTCATCTTAATATGCACCTCGCCAGAACGGAATTTCGGAAAGCCCGGATCCGGGTCGATTGAGTACGTCATACGCTGAGCTAGTGCTCGCAGTGCGGGATCGGTGTATGACGGCTCTTCGAGTTCGGGCAGGCCGAATTTACCGCGCTTGAGGCAGCTGGCGATTGCGTAGGGCAGGCTGAATTGTGCGGCATAGCTGCTGTCCGGGCGCCGTTTTGATTCGAGCGGTTCGCAGATCAGAGGCACAGCGGGTTCGGCTATCAATACGTGAAATGATTCAACCTGGTCGGGATCAATCGCATGCGCGCGCGATAGTTTGAGTGCGGCGTTCATGAATGCGTGCGCCTGATGACAGGCGGGAAAGAGCTTGACCGACGAGCGGATGAACTCCCAGCGCTGGCCGATCTCCGCGTCAACCGACTGCGGGTCGGCCGCCGCGGCGTGTTTCCCGAGAAAACATGGATACAAACCGAAGCGTCCTTCGTATGGTGCGACCGGGCCGATGAATCCCTCGCGCGCAAGCATTGCAGCGGTAATGCCGCCAGCTGCCGCCCAACCTGGATGGATGCGCTTGGTCCATGAGCCGTCTTCCATAGGTTGCATGTTTCCCGAAGCAGTACTCAGCGCAATACCTTGCGCCATCGCGAGTTGCTTGCGGTTGAGCTTGAGCAGGCGGCCTGCGATGAGGGAACAGGCGAAAGTGCCGAGGATGCTGGTAGCGTGGAATCCTGCGCGCAGAAAGCCGCCGTTGCCGGCGATGCCGAGGCGCGCGTCAATTTCAAGCCCAAGCAGTGTGGCCAGCATGAAATCGCGGCCGCTGGCGCCGGTGTGTGCCGCCATGCCGAGCGCTGTGGGCACGCAACTCGCCGTCAAATGCACCGATCCCGGCAGGTAGGTGTCATCGTAATCGAGCCCGTGCACCATCACGCTGTTAAGCATCACCGCGTCGCGTAGCGCAAGCTTGGCGGTCATACCGATGACTTGGGATTCGCCGCTGCCCAATGCAGACAGGGCTGCGCGCGTTTTCTGCGCGAAATCGCATCTGCTGGCTGCATATGCGGCACCGATGGCATCCAGCGTGAGCAGTTTGGCGCGACGCCATACCTCAGGTGGAATCTGCGATTGTTGCAGCGAATCGGCGAACGCCGCGAGGCGGTCTGAAATCATGAGGTCATTTGCCATGTGTGGTGCTCCCTGCGTTGGTTCTGGATTGATGGAAATTTGCGATGACGTTTTATTCTGCGCGTATGTTCGCGTCCTTGATGACGGCACCCCAGGTGGCGAGTTCTTTAGCGACGAAGTGTGAAAATTCATTCGGGGGCAAAGCGTTCTGGTCGAAGCCTTGTGCGCGGATCTGTGTCGCAACATCGCTGCGGCGGATGACCGCAATTACATCATCGTAGATTTTATTGACCAGCAGCGGTGGCATTTTTCCCGGCCCAAACAATGCATACCATCCAGAGGCCGAATAACCGGGCAACCCGGATTCGGCAATGGTTGGCACCTCCGGGAGTGCTTCGCTGCGGTTGACACCAGTGACGGCAAGCGCGCGCAGGCGGTTACCGCGAATTTGTGGCATTGCGGCACCGGTTGCAGTGATCAAAAATTGTGTTTGTCCAGCGACGATCGCCGCGGTGGCTGCGCCCGCACCTTTGTAGGGTACGTGGATCAACTGTACGCGCGCCATGCGCTGCAACAGTTCCATCGATAAATGGCCGCCGCTACCGACACCCGACGAACCGTAGGTAAGCTGTTGTGGTTTGTCGCGCGCGAGGTTGATCAGATCCTTGACGCTTTGCACCGGCGCCGCTGGGTGGGCGACCAGCACATTAGGCGCGGTGCCTAGAATGGTGATCGGCGTGAAATCGTTGGGCGTTACATAGGGTAGTTGTTTGTAGATAAATGGATTGGTGACGAAGCCCGTAGTGACAACTAACAGCGTGTGGCCGTCGGGCGCCGATTTGGCAACAATCTCAGTGCCGATGATGCCGCCGGCACCTGCGCGGTTGTCGATAACCACCTGTTGTTTCCATTTTTCAGTCAGCGCTGGTGATACGGTGCGTGCGATCACGTCAAGTGCGCCACCGGGCGTAGATGGAACGACAATGCGTACAGGGCGCAAAGGAAAATTTTGCGCAGCAGCGGGGAACCCCGTACACACTGTTGCGGCGGCGATCAGCTGCGCTATCCATGGGCGCGTAGGGTGTTTCATCGTTGGAGCGCGCCTCGGCGGGTGTCAGAATGGCAATGCGTCGTCACCGTCGTTCTCAGTACGTGAGTTAAGTGTGTCGCGCCAGCTTTTTTCGGAATCGACGAGTGGGCCATAGAGGCGTTCCTCAAGCTTGTAGAATTTTTGCAGACCGAGCAGTTCGCTGCGATCGATCAGGCTGCAGAGTTGATCCGGATACAGCGAACTCGCGCTGCCTTCCTTGCGCAACACACCAAGCGCATTCTGCATGCCGCGGATTGCCGTGCGTTGGAGCATGCCCGAATAGGAAATGATCTTGAATCCGTAGTCATGCAGCACCTTGTAATGCAGTACGGGCGTCTTCGTGTTGGCTTCGCTCATATTGGCCTGTAATGGCACCTTTACCGCTTTGGCTGCCTTGCGCATTTCCTCCTCGCCGATTAACGCCTCGACATAGATACCATCGGCGCCGGCCTCCGCATAAATTTGCGCGCGTTCGAGTGCGCCGTCGAGACCCTCGATAGCCCGTGCGTCGGTGCGTGCGATGATGAAAAAGTCGTCCGAACGTCGCGCTTCGCAGGCGGCGCGGATTTTTACCACCATCTCTGCAACCGGAATGATTTTTTTTCCCTCAAAATGGCCGCAGCGTTTCGGAAATCCCTGATCTTCGAAAAAGATGCCGGCCACACCGGCGGCTTCGTATTCGCGCACCGCACGCATCATGTTGAGCGCGTTGCCGTAGCCGGTATCGATGTCGACGATTAGCGGGATATTCACGCAACGCGCCATATTGCGCACCTGGTTCAGAATCTCCGGCATGGTTTGCAGCCCGACATCCGGATAGCCGAGTACGCTGGCGGTCACCGCTGCCCCGCTGACAAATCCCGCGTCGTAGCCTGCGGCTTCCACCACCTTGGCCGAAATACAGTCGTATATGCCTGGCGCCAGTAGCGGGCCGGGTTTTGCAATCAGTTCGCGCAAGCGGGTTGCGGGATGCATGTCGGGTTCCTTTCGGTTCAGTCGGAGATTTTTACAACCAGATTGAGATCGGCGTCGATGCTGCCGCGACTGCGCGGGCCAATCACCAGCGTTGACTCGCGCTCCTCGATGACGGCCGGGCCGGTGATTGTGTCACCGGCCTGCATGGCATAGCGGTCGAGCACAACTGTGTCGGTGAATCCGCCGAGTTCGGGGAAGTAAACCTTGCGGTGTTTAGGCGTCGCAGTGGATTTTTCGCGTGCGTGCACAGCATCGGCGACTTTCGGCTGCGGGCCCGAAGCGCGTAGCCGCCACGTAATCGCTTCCACCGGCAGATCGCCCGGCAGATCGTCGTAGACTTTGCGGTATTCGCGATGAAATGCTTCTTTCATTTGTTCCAGGACCTTGGTGCCGAGGTTCCCTGCCGGCACCGGTACGGCGAGTTCAAAGCCCTGCCCGACAAAACGCATGTCGGCACTGCGCGCGAGTTGTGGTTTCTTGATGCCGGCGTCGGCGAGCATGGTTGCCGCCTCGCGTTCCATTTCAGCGCAGAGTTGATTGAGGTATTTCCAGTCCATTTCGTGTAGCGGAATCGTGTACGAACGAGAAAGGTCGACTGCAACTGGCGCAGCCAGCAGTCCAAATGCCGAATTGGTGCCTGCCCCAAGCGGACAGATCAGTCGAGTGAGTTTAAGAATGCGTGCGAGCTCGTAGGCGTGTACTGGACCGGCGCCGCCGAAGGCGAAGAGCGCGTAGCGACGGTAGTCCTTGCCCCGTTCGGCGGCATGGATGCGAACCGCCGTGGCCATGTTTTGGTTGACCATGCGGGCGATGCCGGCGGCGGTTTCTATCGCGCCAAGCCCGCAGCGTTTTCCTAACGCGGCAATCGCCGCCTGCGAGGCCTCGACATTGAGTTTCATGTCTCCACCGAGAAAATATTTCGGGTCGAGATAACCGAGCACCAGATCCGCGTCAGTTACCGTGGGATTTGTGCCGCCGAGTCCGTAACAGACGGGGCCGGGTTTGGCGCCGGCCGAATCCGGACCTACTTTCATCAGGCCAGTGCCGTCTACGCGGGCGATTGAGCCGCCGCCGGCACCGATTTCAATCATTTCAAGCGAGGGTACCTTCAATGGAAAGCCGGAACCACGGAACTGCCGCTTTACGCGTGCCGCTTCAAAGGTGCCGGTAAATGCTGGTTGACCATCGCTGATAAAACAGGCTTTGGCGGTGGTGCCCCCCATGTCGAAGGCCAGCAAATTGGGTTCGTTGATGCGGGCGCCTGCATGGCATGCTGAAAGCACCCCGGCCGCCGGGCCTGATTCGACGAGACGGATCGGCACATCACCCGCAGTTGCAGGTGTTGTCATGCCGCCATTCGATAGCATGACCAGCACGGGAGCGTTAATTTGCGCCGCCTTGAGCGAACCCCCGAGACGGTTCAAATACGAACGTACGACGGGTTTGACATAGGCGTTGGCTACTGTAGTCACTGCGCGTTCGTATTCGCGGATTTCGGGTGCGACCTGCGAAGAGATCGAGACTTCAATTTGCGGAAATTCTTTCGCTAGTAGTTTTGCGACCTGGCGTTCGTGTGCGGGGTTGCGGTAACTATGCAGAAAGCAGATTGCGACCGAATTGACGCCATCCTTGATCAGGCCACGCACCTTACGGCGAATTTCCGACGGCTGCGGCGATTGCAGGACCTGGTTGCAGGCGGTCACCCGTTCATTGATGCCAAGCCGCCAGTTGCGCGGGACTAGCGGTTCAGGAAACTCGATCGCCAGATCGTACATGTCGTAACGCATATCGCTGCCGAGTTCGAGCGAGTCGCGAAACCCTTCGGTCGTCAAGAGGCCAGTCGGCGCCCCCTTGCGTTCGATCAGCGTATTGGTGACCAAGGTGGTTGCATGCGCAACACCTTCGATCTGCGGCGCGGTGACGGCTCCGCTGGCGATGAGCCGTTCAATGCCGTTCATGATGCCGGCGACCGGATCGTCGGGAGTAGTCAAACATTTTTCGCGTGCAAGCTCGCCGGAGGCGATATCAATCAAGACGAAATCTGTGAAGGTGCCGCCGACGTCGACGCCGATGCGATAGCGACGTGTGCTCATTTGCGTATTCCCCGTTTGATTCTGGATTTAGCGGTTTTCGGTTTGTGCACTGCAGTTTTCGTTGCTTCAAAACCATAGAGCGTGCGCGCCGCTTCGGATGTCATGTAACCGCCGGCAATATCCGCTGCTATCGCTGCGCGGTCACGTTTGCGCATTGCGCCAAAACCGCCGCCGCCAGGCGTTCGTACTGTGACGACTTCTCCGGGTTTCAATTGCGTGCGGCCCTTTGGCGCGAGATAGCCACCCGCGCCGAGTGTCAATGCTGCCGCCGCGCCGAATTGGCCACCGCGGTAACCGCGCGGTGGATTCTTGATGCGTTCCGAACTTGTTGAGACATAGATGTTGTGTTTGCCCAAAACTTTGATGCTGAGTTCCTGTGCGAGTCCGCCGCGATACTGGCCTGCGCCGCCGCTGTCGGGGACCAGCTCGCGTTTGACAAACAATATCGGCGCGTTGCTCTCCATGACTTCAAGCGACGCCATCTTGGTATTGGTTGGAAACGATTTCCCAGGCAGGCCGTCGCGCGTGCGTGAACCGCCGAGTCCGCCGCTGGTGATCAGTAGCGACTGGAATTCGGTACCGTCGTCGCGTGGTCCGAAAAAATTCAGCCGCGGGGCCGGGCTACCGGATTCGGCGGGGACTGCGTCCGGGATCGCTTTTGCCAGCGCGCCGAATACCACAGGGACAATCATGTGGCCGACGCGACCGCGGCTGTTACCGGGCGCCGGACGTCGCGAATTGACCAGCGACGCTTCTGGCGCTTTCAGCGTGATCGGCTTGTAGGCGCCCTCGTTGTTCGGGATCATCGGTTCGAGTACTGCCTTGGCAGCGAAGGCGGCGTATCCATAGGTATAGTTGTAGCAACTGTTAATACCCTTGTTGATTTGCGCCGAAGTGCCGGCGAAATCATATTCCATACGGTCGCCGCGGATGGTCAGTTTAAGCCGGATCACCAGTGGCTCATCAAAACCGTCCATCACGCCTTCGTTGGTGTAGACCCCATCAGGTACCATGCGGATCGCTGCGCGCATCGACTTTTCCGAGCGCGATAAGACCTCGCGTGCGATGCCTGCGAGATCATCCATGCCCGCTTCGGTTAGCAGTTCGGAGGTGCGTCGCGCTGCCAGGCGTGCGGCTCCAACTTGCGCCTGGATATCGCCCAGCACCTGATCGGGTACGCGGACGTTTTCGGCAATGATCTCGAGCACTTCCGGCACGACCTTGCCTGCGCGGTAGAGTTTCATCGGCGGCAGGGCCAGACCTTCTTCGAAAATACTGTTGGCGTCAGCGGAGTAACCGCGCCCGCCGATATCGGCCTGGTGGGCGATGTTGACCGCAAAAGCAACAATTTTCCCCTTGTGAAATACCGGCACGGCGAGCGCAACGTCGTGCAGATGACCGGCGGCGAGCCACGGGTCATTGGTGATCGCCACGTCATCTGGGTGCCAGTCCGGCCAGCGCGCTATGAAATGTTTGGTCACCGTCGAGCAGCAGCGAGTGAACCCAGGCAGCGACTGGAACGGCTGCGCCAGCAGATCGCCATCTGGGGTGAGCAGCACGCAGGTGTAATCGTAGGATTCGCGCACGATGTTGGAAAACGCGGTGCGGATAACGATGGCGGATTGCTCTTCTGCGATCGCGATTAGCCGGCTCCACAGGATTTCGAGCGTAACGGGATCAATTTTTGGTTCGGCCATGGTTTGTTTCTTCCTCTCCATCAATGCAATGCTTTGCGGCTTGACAGCTTCTTTTTGAGTCGCGCGATAGAATCGATCGACTCGTGGCTGTCATAGACTGCTTTATTGGATGCCGCATGGTGCGGCGCGGCGTGGTCGGTGCCAGTTGGCACCCGCTTGCGGCACAATGGTATTCTTTTCGAAGATTACCATATGCCAAGACCGCCGCCGCTGTTCGCCGCCATGTCTGCACGAAACTGTCGACCGAGATAGGGAACAAATGAACGATTCGCATCAGCTTGAAACACTCGCCCAATATATTGCTTCTCTCGATGCGCAGTCACTGCCCGTAACTGTTCGCGAGACAGCTCGCGCCTGCCTGCTCTACGGCTTGGCGGTTGGTATCGCCACTAAACGCGCGCGTCCAGCTCGGCTTGCCGAAAGAGCATCGCAGATGGACGAAGGCGGTACTGCTGCAACCCGTCTGATTGACGGGGCAAAAACCTCGCGCGGCAACGCGGTTTTTGCGAATGCCGTGCTGTTATCGGGCCGCGTTCAAGGTGACTCACATCCTTGCGGGCACATCGGCGGCGTGGTGATCCCTGCCGCGCTGGCTGCAGCTGAGCAGGCTAGTGCAAGTGGCGCCGAATTATTGTCGGCGATGATCTGTGGTTATGAATCGGCGCTGCGCATCGGCCGCGACCACGGCGCTGATTTGAGTTTGCGTGGTTTTCGTACCACGCCGTGTTACGGCGTGTTCGGTGCCGCAATCGCCGGCGGTCGTATCCGGCGCTTCGATATGAAAAAAATGATCAACGCAATCGGGCTTGCGGCCAACTTCGCGGGCGGTCTTCGTGAATACGTTGATCCGGGCACTGAAGAGTCGCCCTTTCAAGCGGGTTTTGCGGCGCGTAACGGGCTGCATGTGAGCGATCTCATTGAATGCGGTTTGATCGCGGCGCCAAGCGCACTGCACGGCAAGGCGGGCTTCTACGCTGCATTTGGCGCCGGGCGCGACGATTACGGGCGCCGTCTGGCCGAAAACCTCGGTACGCATTTCGAATTCGCTAACGTCACCTTTAAACAATATCCCGCTTGCCAGTTTTTACGGGGGATCATTCGTGGCATGGCAAATTTGCAAGCGCAGACGCCCGACGCAGTGCCGATGATGATTGAGTTGCACATGAATCCTTACGAAGCTGATTTCATCGGGGTGCGATTTTGCGGTCCGTTCACGACTGCTGCGCAGACTGTGATGAGCGCGCCATTTTGCGCAGCCCTCGCATGGGTCAGCGGCACCGCGAGTTTCGACGGTCTTCGCGATTTCGACAACGTCGAAGTCAATCAACTAGTGGCGAAGATCCGGGTATTTGCGGAACCGAAGCGCGCCAAGTACGAGCCGTTGATGCGTGTGGTCTGCGCCGATGGACGTACCCTGGTGTGGGAGGAAAAGGGGGGGGATTCCGGTTACCGCATGAACTGGAATGACGCTGTGAAAATGACGTATCAACTCTGTGCAGAGGTTAGCGTTCCCAAGGAAATCGCCGATTCATTGATCGAACGAGTGGTCAGTATTGAGGAATTGCGTGACGTCAAAACATTGGTGGCAGCGGTTTGTGCAGCGACGGGGGCGGAATGAATACAGCGCGTAAAGTTTTTTTGCATATTGCAATAATTTTTTCATGTAGTACTGGCGTTGCACCAGTGTATGCCGCAGCGACGTCCGAACAAAATTATCCCAATCATGCGTTGCGCATTGTCGTACCGTTCGCGGCCGGGGGTGGGACCGACATTCTGTCGCGGTTGCTCGGCGCAAAGTTATCCGAAGCGTGGTCTCAGCCAGCGGTTATTGACAACCGCCCGGGCGGCGCCACCGTGATCGGTAGCGAACTCGTTGCGAAAGCGCCAGCAGATGGCTATACCATACTAATCAGCACCGGCAATTTCACCGTCAATCCAGCGATGTTTCCGAGGCTGCCATTCGATACTGCACGCGATTTCATTCCAGTCTCGATGCTGGCGACGGCACCGAACATTCTGGT
>Ga0114970_10004266_pt1 | contig 10422 bp, 7 predicted proteins | sample M_140205_XF_Meta_FD_87030 | JGI IMG/M metagenome (GOLD analysis project Ga0114970, IMG submission 87030) | Freshwater microbial communities from Lake Montjoie, Canada to study carbon cycling - M_140205_XF_MetaG | ecosystem: Environmental > Aquatic > Freshwater > Lake | place: Lake Montjoie... | reverse complement strand
GATTGCCGTAGCGCATGGCGTATTCGACCGTCAGCGGCGTCTGGCTGCGCTCGCCGAGATAGCCACGCAACAGACGCGCCTGTCGTTCGGTATGAAATTTGAGTGGTGAGCCCTCGGCGGTCCACACCTGCGCATAGCGTTTTGCCGACTCTTTCGGGCGGAAGGGCAGAATGAACAGGTTAAGGATCATCCACCATACGGGACGCGGAATTTCGACGACTCGCGGGTCGGACAAAAACTCGCGCAGATAAGTGCGTACGGCGGCCGGCGTCGGTGCCTCGGGGGTGCCGAGGTTGATGAGTAAAACGCCGGTTTTTGCCGGAGTGCCGTGGGCGTAGCTGGGTTCGGGAAGATAGCGTGGCATAGCTGAGTCCGGGGTCGGTTGGATTTGGAACGGCGACAACGACGAGGCGTTGCTGCGGCGGGATTTTATCTGCCCCGCGTGGGCGATCGGAACATTAATTTTGCGACAGCGCGCTCGACAGCAGTTTGGCGGTGATATCGACGATCGGGATGACGCGTTCGTATGCCATGCGCGTCGGACCGATGACGCCCAGCGTGCCGACGATCTGGCCGTCGACCTCATAAGGCGCGGTGACGATGCTGCATTCATCGAGCGGTATCAGGCCGGATTCGCCGCCGATGAAGATTTGCACGCCGTGGGCGCGGCTGGAAACGTCGAGCAGTTGCAACAGGCTGGCTTTTTGATCGAACAGGTTGAAGAGTTTACGCAGGCTGGACATGTTGCCGGAGAGGTCGTGGACCTCGAGCAGGTTGCGCTCGCCGGAGATCACCACTTCGTCGGTGGCTTCCTGCAGCGCCTGGCTGCCCGCCTCGAGTGCGGTCGACATCAGGTGCGACATCTCTTCGCGCAGTTTTTTCAATTCATCATGAACACGATGCTGGATTTCATTGAACGAGAGACCGGCATAATGCTGGTTAAGCATATTGGCCGCTTCGACCAGTTCCGACTGGTTGTAGGAGCGGTTGGTAGTCAGAATGCGGTTTTGCACGTCGCCTTCGGGCGAAACGATGATCAGCAATATGCGCTTTTCAGTCAGGCCGACAAATTCGATGTGGCGGAACATGGCGGCCCGTCGCGGTGTCATGACAAGACCGGCAAAGTGGGTCAGATCGGAGAGCAGGTGGGAGGCTGAGGCGACCAGTTTTTGACGGCTGTTGTTTTGCAGGTGGCCTTCTAGCTCGTGGATCTCGATGCTGTCGAGCGGCTTTATTTTCAGCAGGGTATCGACAAAAAGACGATAGCCGCGCGGGGTCGGAATGCGCCCCGCCGAAGTATGTGGGCTCGCAATGAGTCCCATTTCTTCGAGGTCGGCCATCACATTGCGGATGCTCGCCGGTGACAGATCGAGCCCGGACATACGCGACAACGCACGCGACCCGACGGGCTGGCCGTCGGTGATGTAGCGCTCGACCAGTGCCTTGAGCAGGGTCTGCGCACGTTCGTTGAGGTTGGGATGAGCAGCGGCCATCAAAGAATTCTACACAAAACGTGCGGCCAGGGTGCAATTCCCTCGCGGCGGCGCTCGCGCGAAGTGGTGGCGGTGCATTACGTTAGGCTGTGGTCTGCGGCTTCACCTATAATGTGCGCATGAACGCACTGTTCAAAACCGTCGGCCTGATCGGCAAATACAAGAGTCCCGAGATTGCGGTGCCTTTGCTCGCGCTCGGCAAATTTCTTGAGGCGCGTGGCGTCAAGGTGATTATTGACGGACTCACGGCGCAGCACATCGGCGACAGCCGTTTTCCAGTGCATACGCTCGAAGAGATCGGTCGCGACGCCGAACTGGCCATCGTGTTGGGCGGTGACGGCACGATGCTTAACATCGCGCGGGTGCTGGCACCGTTTGATGTGGCGCTCGTAGGGATCAATCAGGGGCGGCTTGGTTTCCTTACGGATATCTCGATTGATACCATGTGCGAAACCATCAACGCGATTCTCGACGGCAGTTGTGTGACCGAGGAGCGCATGCTGGTCGAGGCCGAGGTCTTCAGCGGCAGCGACAAGGTGTTCGGGGTGCTGGCATTTAATGACGTGGTGCTGTCGAAGGGCCTCAAAGGCAGCATGATCGAGTTTGAGGTCAAGATTGACGGACGGTTCTTATATGCGTTGCGTGGCGACGGTTTGATTGTGGCGACGCCGACCGGGTCGACCGCCTATGCATTGTCCTCGGGGGGGCCGATTATTCATCCCTCTTTGCAGGCGATGGCGCTGGTGCCGATCTGTCCGCACACGTTTTCAAGCCGTCCGATCGTCATTGGCGGCGACGGCGTGGTCGAGATCACCCTGCGCAGCGCGGCCGATGCGCGCGCGCATTTTGACAGTCACTCCCATTTTGATTTAAACAACGGCGACCGGATCCTGGTCCGCCGGTATAAGCACACCATCCGTCTGTTGCATCCGACCGGCCATGACTACTACAGCATGTTGCGCGAGAAGTTGCATTGGACGGAGTTTTATTAGCGCGCGCTTGATGCGTCGCATAGTGTGAGGCGCTGTAGCCATGCTGCGCAGTCTTAATATTCGTGATTTTGTCATCGTCGATCGTCTTGAGCTGGAGTTTTCGGCCGGTTTTACCACGCTGACTGGCGAAACCGGCGCGGGAAAATCCATCCTGATTGACGCACTTGCGCTGGCGCTAGGCGAGCGTGGCGAGGCCTCGGTGGTGCGTCAGGGGGCAGAACGCGCCGATATTTCCGCTGAATTTGAGATCGGCAAGGGCTCACCTTTGCAAGCGTGGCTGGCCGAGCAGGAGTTGACCGGTGATGATGGTCGTTGCCTGCTCAGGCGGGTAATTGATGCCGGCGGCCGTTCGCGTGCATTTATCAATGGCTGTGCAGCGACACTGGCGCAATTGCGAGGTGCCGGGGAATACCTGATTGATATCCACGGCCAGCATGAGCACCAGAATCTGATGCGGCCGGTGGCGCAGCGCCAATTGCTAGATGCCTATGGTGGTCATGGCGATCTGCTTGCTGCGGTGGCCACGGCCTGGCGCGGTTGGCAGGATTTGCGGCGGCATTTGCAGGCGCTGGAGACCGACGCTGCCGCGATTGCTGCGGAGCGCGAGCAGCTCGAGTGGCAGGTGCGTGAAATGGACGCCCTCAATCTGACGGTCGAAGAGTGGGCGGAGCTGCAGGGCGAGCATAGCCGTCTGGCGCATGCGCAGAGTTTGATCGAGGGTGCGCAATTCGCCATGGATATTCTGTCCGAAGCCGATCAGTCGAGCCTGGCGCAAATTGCGCAAGCCTCTTCGCGCCTTGATCACTTGCTGGAATACGATGCGCGTCTGAAGGACATTGCCGAGGTGCTGGCCGCTGCGCAAGCGCAGACCCAGGAGGCGGTCTACATGTTGCGCGATTACCAGCAGCGCTTGGAGGTCGATCCGCAACGCTTTCGTCAGGTTGAGCAGCGTCTGGAAGCGGTGCATGCGTGTGCCCGTAAGTACCGAGTCACGCCCGAAGGCTTGCCTGATGCGCAGCTGCGCGCGCAACGACGGCTTGCTGAGCTGGAGGCGGGGGGCGACATTGGCGCAGTGCGTGCTCGGGTTGAGGCGGCGCAGGCGGCATATCGCGCCGAGGCTGTCCGGTTGGGGGCGGGGCGCAAGAAAGCGGCGAAAAAGTTGGCGGCCCGAGTGACCGAAGCAATGCAGACGCTGGCGATGGCAGGGGGCGTTTTTGAAATCGGCCTGAACCCGCTCGAAGAAGGCGGCGCTCACGGCCTCGAGAACGTCGAGTTCATGGTTTCTGCGCATCAGGGGATCGCGCCCCGGCCGTTGTCCAAGGTGGCCTCCGGTGGCGAGCTCTCGCGTATCAGCCTGGCCTTGCAAACCGCCTCCAGTGAGGTGGCGGCGGTGCCGACGCTTATTTTTGACGAGGTCGATGCGGGTATCGGCGGTCGTGTCGCCGAGATTGTCGGTCGTATGTTGCGCGCGCTTGGTAGGCGGCACCAGGTCATGTGTGTGACGCATTTGCCGCAGGTGGCGGCAGCCGGCGATCAGCAGTGGCGGGTCAGCAAGTCGACGGTTGGCGGCAAGGTGTCCAATCGCGTGACCATACTCGACGATGCGGCGCGCGTGGAAGAAATCGCACGCATGCTGGGCGGCGTCAAAATTACCGAAACCACACGCAAACATGCCGCCGAAATGCTCGGCATCAAGACCTCGTTGCTGCGTGGTTCGTGAGGCGCGGGCTTAGCCCTTGCGCAGGTTCGGGCAGTTTTTCCTGGTGCAATCCACATAGAGATGCAAGGAGTGCTCGCGGATTTCAAAGCCGCGTTCGAGCGCAATGGCGGTCTGGCGTTTCTCAATGGCCTCGTCGAAGAACTCCTCCACGCGGCCGCACTGCAGGCAGACCAGGTGGTCATGGTGACCGCCCTGGTTGAGTTCAAAAACCGCTTTGTCTGATTCGAAATGATGGCGCACCAGCAGGCCGGCCTGTTCAAACTGTGTGAGTACCCGATAGACCGTGGCCAGGCCCGTGTCCGTACCTTCTTTGAGCAGCAGGCGGTAGACGTCTTCGGCGGACAGGTGGCGCACGTCGCTGCGTTCGAAGAGTTCAAGTATGCGCAGCCGCGGCAGGGTGGCTTTGAGGCCCTTGTTTTTTAGGCTGCTGGGGGAGTTCACAGTCGCGAGTCGCTTCCTGGATGATGTCTGGGGCGGTTTTAAATTGATCGACATACGCGCATTACGCGGCGCTACAGCCTGTCATTTTAAGCAGACTTTGATGTTTCAAAATGACCTGGCGGCTGGTGGTAAATTTTCGACAGCCGGCGTTGGCAGGCCTGCGTTATGATACCGCGTTTCCAACCGGGTTACGGAAAGTCGAGCCATGCAATTCGATTGCCGAAGCAAGCTGGGCGTGACTGTGTCTGTTGCAGTCTTGGTTGTTTTTTGCGGTGGCTGCAAGCAGGCGCCGGAATTGCCGGCGATTATCAGTCCTTACAAAATTGATATTCAGCAGGGTAATGTCATCACTCAGGAAATGTTGTCCAAACTCAAGCCGGGGATGACTCCAGCACAGGTGAAGTTTGTATTGGGTTCGCCGTTGGTGGTGGATCCCTTCAGGGCTAATCGCTGGGATTATGTGTCCACTTTCCAGAGTCAGGGCAAAACGGTTGAGCGTCGTCGCGTGACGATTATTTTTGCGGATGAAAAGTTGGCCAGCATCGAGGGCGATGTGTTTGTGGCGGGCAGCGATAAAGCCGCCCAGGCAACACAGAAGCAGGCTGCAGAAAACGCGGCGGTGGATACAAAGAAGACTGATCCAGCTAACAAGGAGGGGGCGAATGAAGCGCCGCAGCCGGGGTTTTTCAGTCGGATGCTGAATAAATTAGGCTTCTAGGAAATCGGGGAATGAAAAAAATAAAAATCGCGGTGGCGGGCAGTTCTGGTCGCATGGGACGGGCACTTCTTGAAGCTGTGCTGCAGGGCGCAGATACCGAATTGGGCGGCGCGTTGGAAGTGGTTGATAGCCCGAGTCTGGGGAAAAATGCAGGTGAAATGATCGGCGCAACGTCTGACGTACTGGTGAGTGCGGATATTGAGGCAGCCATTGCGGGTTGTTCTGCGCTGATCGACTTTACGCGCCCCGAAGGAACGCTGGTGCATCTGGCCGCTTGCCGCAAGCTCGGCGTCAACCTGGTGATCGGTACTACCGGCTTTAGCGAGTCGCAAAAAAAGACTATTGCCGAGGCGGCGCAGGATATCGGGATCGTCATGGCGCCGAATATGAGCGTGGGCACGAATCTGGTTTTCAAGCTCTCGGAAATAGCCGCGGGCGTTCTGAAAGACGGCTACGACGTCGAAATTATCGAGGCTCACCACCGTCATAAAGTGGATGCGCCCTCGGGTACTGCGCTGCATATTGGCGGCATCGTCGCCAAAGCGCTCGACCGTAATCTCGATGAATGTGCCGTTTATGGCCGGGAAGGCGTGACCGGGGAGCGCAAAAGTTCCACGATCGGCTTTGCCACGGTGCGCGGTGGTGACATTGTGGGCGAACATACCGTGATGTTTGCTGGCCCCGGCGAGCGCGTGGAAATTATCGTCCGTTCGGGCAGTCGCGCCACCTATGCGCAGGGCGCTTTGCGCGCCGCCTGGTTTCTGACGGAGAAGAAGTGCGGGTTATTCGACATGCAGGACGTCCTCGGGCTGCGTTAAAACTGCGTGCCTTAAGCGTTTGGTGGTGTTCCGTCCGTTGCTTTAGAGGGCCGTTTGCGGTGCGGCGGGGGAAAGCGATGCCATTGATTAGGATGCTGAATCAGGCGCTTGACGGGAGTCACTAGCCGCGCCGAGATTGTCTGCGGGGAGGCTTTCGCGTATACTCCATCCGATCGAAGCGGGACGGGTCCATGACCTGTCCCGCTTTCCATATCTACTCCGGGAGTTACAAGTGCCGCAACACGAGCCAGCCATTCTTGTCCTCAAAAATGGTACGGTTTTCCGCGGTATATCCATCGGCGCCACGGGTCATTCCGTGGGCGAAGTGGTTTTTAATACTTCGATGACCGGTTACCAGGAAATCCTCACGGATCCTTCCTATTGCCGCCAGATTGTCACGCTGACCTATCCGCATATCGGAAATACCGGTACCAACCCCGAAGATGTCGAGTCCAGCAAGGTGTACGCGGCCGGATTGGTGATCCGTGATCTGCCGCGATATGCGAGCAATTTTCGCAACACGATGGATTTATCCGCTTACCTCCGTGCCAATAATGTGGTGGCCATCGCGGATATCGACACTCGCAAATTGACGCGTATTTTGCGCGAGAGCGGTGCGCAGGAGGGGTGCGTAATGGCGGGCAAACAGCTGTCCGCCATGGATGATGCAGAAGCCCTGCGTTTGGCCGGTGAGTTTCCCGGGCTAGCCGGTATGGATCTCGCCAAGGTTGTGAGCTGCAAAACAGCTTATTCGTGGAAAGAAACGACTTGGGCCTTGGGGCGTGGTTACGGCAGTCAGGATCAGCCCAGCTACAAGGTTGTCGCCTACGATTTCGGTATTAAGAGCAATATTCTGCGCATGCTGGCTGCACGCGGATGCGCCATTGAAGTGGTTCCCGCGCAGACCCCTGCCAGCGAGGTCTTGGCGCGCCATCCCGATGGCGTCTTTTTGTCTAACGGTCCCGGCGACCCGGAGCCCTGCGATTACGCGATCAAGGCGATACGCGAAATTGTGGATACCGGCATTCCGGTGTTCGGTATCTGTCTTGGTCATCAACTGCTCGCGCTCGCTAGCGGTGCGAAAACATTGAAAATGAAATTCGGTCATCACGGCGCCAATCATCCGGTGCAGGATTTGGACAGCGGCAGGGTGGCGATTACCAGTCAGAACCACGGTTTTGCCGTCGATGCGAGTACGCTGCCGGCCAATACACGTGTCACGCACAAGTCGCTGTTCGACGGCACGCTGCAGGGGTTTACCCGCACCGATCGTCCGGCGTTTTGTTTTCAAGGGCATCCCGAGGCGAGTCCAGGGCCGCAGGATATCGGTTATCTCTTTGACCGCTTCGTGGCGTTGATCGAAGAACACCGCAAACAGGCGACGGTCTGAAATGCCAAAACGTACAGACATCAAGAGTGTATTAATCATTGGCGCGGGTCCGATCGTCATCGGTCAGGCCTGCGAATTCGATTACTCGGGCGCACAGGCCTGCAAGGCGCTGCGCGAAGAGGGTTATCGCGTCATTCTGGTCAACTCGAATCCGGCCACTATCATGACGGACCCGAATATGGCTGACGCGACCTACATCGAGCCCGTGACCTGGCGCATGGTCGAAAAAGTTACCGCAATCGAGCGCCCGGATGCATTGCTGCCCACCATGGGTGGGCAAACCGCGTTGAATTGCGCTCTTGATCTTGCCAAGCATGGCGTGCTCGACAAGTATGGCGTCGAGATGATCGGCGCGAAAAAAGAGGCGATCGACAAGGCCGAGGATCGTGAAAAGTTCAAGCAGGCGATGAAGAAGATCGGGCTTGATTCGGCGCGTTCGGCGATTGCACACAGCCTCGAAGAGGCGCTGCAGGTGCAGGCTGTGGTGGGTTTTCCAACCATCATCCGGCCGTCGTTTACGCTCGGCGGCACCGGTGGCGGTATTGCCTATAACCGCGAAGAATTCATCTCCATCTGCAGCGGCGGTCTGGATGCCTCGCCGACCAAGGAAGTGCTGATCGAAGAATCTGTGATCGGCTGGAAAGAATACGAGATGGAGGTGGTGCGGGATAGCAAGGACAACTGCATCATCATCTGTTCGATCGAGAACCTCGACCCGATGGGGGTGCACACAGGGGACTCCATCACGGTAGCGCCGGCGCAGACGCTGACCGACAAGGAATATCAGATCATGCGCGACGCCTCGATCGCCTGTTTGCGCGAGATCGGCGTCGATACCGGTGGTTCGAACGTACAGTTTGCGATTAATCCGGCCGATGGGCGCATGTTGATCATTGAGATGAACCCGCGCGTGTCGCGTTCATCCGCGCTGGCCTCGAAGGCCACGGGCTTTCCAATCGCCAAGGTGGCCGCAAAACTGGCCATCGGTTATACGCTTGACGAGCTGAGCAATGACATTACCGGTGGTGCAACGCCGGCATCGTTTGAGCCGACCATCGATTATGTTGTGACGAAGGTGCCGCGGTTTGCCTTTGAGAAATTTCCGCAGGCCAATGATCGGCTGACCACGCAGATGAAATCGGTCGGTGAGGTGATGGCGATGGGCCGCACTTTTCAGGAGTCATTCCAGAAGGCATTGCGCGGACTCGAGGTTGGTGCCGATGGCCTCAACCAGAAAACCACTGATCGCGAGATTATCGAGAAGGAACTCGGCGAGCCGGGGCCTGAGCGTATTTGGTATGTCGGTGACGCCTTTGAAAATGGATTCACGCTGGAGGAAGTCCATCAGCTGACGAAAATCGACCTCTGGTTCCTTACGCAGATCAAGGAAATTGTTGACCTCGAAATGGATCTCGAGAAGCGGAAGCTTGAAGAGCTGGATGTGCTGACCGTACGCATGTTAAAGCGTAAGGGATTCGCCGACCGCCGGTTGGCCCATTTGTTGAAGACCACGGAAGCGGCGGTGCGCTCTTATCGGCACGCGATGGGGATACGCCCCGTCTACAAACGCGTCGACACTTGTGCCGGGGAATTTTCCACCCGTACTGCCTACATGTACTCAACTTATGAGGAAGAGTGCGAGTCGCAGCCGACTGACCGCAAAAAAATCATTGTCCTTGGCGGCGGACCCAACCGCATCGGGCAGGGCATCGAGTTCGACTACTGTTGCGTGCATGCCTCGCTGGCGCTGCGCGAGGACGGCTTCGAAACGATCATGGTGAACTGCAATCCTGAAACAGTGTCGACCGACTATGACACTTCGGATCGCCTGTATTTCGAGCCGGTGACGCTGGAGGATGTGCTTGAGATCGTGCACATTGAAAAGCCGTTTGGCGTGATTGTGCAATACGGTGGTCAGACGCCACTCAAGCTGGCGCGTGACCTCGAGGCCAATGGCGTGCCTATCATCGGTACATCGCCGGACTCAATCGATGTCGCCGAAGATCGCGAGCGTTTCCAGAAACTGCTCCACAAGTTGAAGCTCAAGCAGCCGCCTAACCGCACCGCGCGCAGTAGTCAAAAGGCGCTGGCACTGGCGGCGGAAATCGGCTATCCGTTGGTGGTGCGCCCCTCCTACGTGTTGGGTGGCCGCGCAATGGAGATCGTTCACGAGCAAAGTGAACTCGAGCGCTATATGCGCGAGGCGGTCAAGGTATCGAATGATTCGCCGGTGCTGCTGGATCGTTTTCTGAACGATGCAACCGAGGTCGATGTCGACGCGATTTGTGACGGCAAGGATGTTTTGATCGGCGGCATCATGGAGCATATTGAGCAGGCTGGCGTTCATTCAGGCGATTCGGCGTGCTCGCTGCCGCCGTTCAGCCTGACGCCTGCTGTGCAGGACGAGTTACGCCGGCAGACCATTGCCATGGCGCACGCCCTGAAGGTGGTCGGTTTGATGAATGTGCAGTTTGCCATTCAGAAAAATCCCGAAGCCGGCGGTGCGGATGTCATCTACGTACTTGAGGTTAATCCCCGGGCTTCGCGTACAGTACCGTTTGTATCGAAGGCGATCGGGCAGCCCCTGGCAAAGATCGCCGCACGTTGCATGGCCGGCATCTCGCTGGCTGAGCAAAAGCGTCTGCATGAGGTGGTGCCGCCTTATTTCTGTGTGAAAGAGGCTGTATTCCCCTTCATCAAGTTCCCCGGTGCGGACACCATACTTGGCCCGGAAATGAAGTCGACGGGCGAGGTTATGGGGGTCGGCGCAACATTTGGCGAGGCGTTTTTCAAGTCCCAACTGGGGGCTGGCGATCGTCTGCCGGTTTCGGGGAATGTATTCGTCAGCGT
>Ga0114970_10004264_pt1 | contig 10423 bp, 14 predicted proteins | sample M_140205_XF_Meta_FD_87030 | JGI IMG/M metagenome (GOLD analysis project Ga0114970, IMG submission 87030) | Freshwater microbial communities from Lake Montjoie, Canada to study carbon cycling - M_140205_XF_MetaG | ecosystem: Environmental > Aquatic > Freshwater > Lake | place: Lake Montjoie... | reverse complement strand
CCAGCATCATCATCAACATCAGCAGGGGCGGACTTAATTTATTCTCCTCAATTAAATACAGGCACAGCAGTTCCTTTTGCTACTGAAACGATAAGCAAACTCTTTTGGACTATTGTTATACCAACTAATACCGCTACTGGAACGCCTAACGATTTTACACTAACTACACCTGTATCTGCTACTTTTACTGGGTCTTCTTCGCCTGTTGGTTTTTCAACACTGGTAATAAGTTTATCGGTTAGTGCTAATTACGAGATTTATAAAGATGGTGTTTTTTTTGATGCTGGAACAGCAGATTTAGCGTCAGGAGGAGTTAGTCCTCTTACATACACTATATCTAATACATCAAGTCCAGTGACCTTTAACGGCGATGCTCCTATTGGTAATTTTAGTATGAGTTTTAAACCTGATATACAATCTACATCATCAACTTACACTATTAAATTAGTTTTAATCTATTCAAACAGCGGTAATGTATTGGGAGGAAGTAATGGGTGGGGAAGCACTATTGGAATGTTAAGTAATAGCACAACTTCCGTAGCAACTTACTCTATAAGTGGTGGGACTTTTACTTATACCTCTGCTACGCCAACTGGTTATGCTGTTGCGAGTGCTACTTGGAATGGGGCAACCTATTTTGATGTTCCTGATTTATGTGGTAAAAGTCCTGTTGGTAGTGATACAACGGCAAATATTGGAACTACCTACGCAGGTTCGTCTGTTGTTTCAGGCGGTAATAGAGTTATGACTTCTAATCAATTAGCAACGCATTCTCATAGTATAAATATATCACCAACAGGTAATATGTTGGTGTCTTTCGGTCAAAATAATTCGGTTCAAGGTATAGGTGCTGGTAGTGGTGATATTGTTAAAACTGCTCTTTATAATCAAGCGACTTATACAGCAACAGCGAGTAATACTGGTAGTTCTACTGAATTATTACCGCCCTTTAATGTTTCTAATTTCATAATAAGGGCAAATTAAATATCTGCCTATAATATAATCAATATGGGAACACGACCAGAAAATCCTACGCCTATTATTAACGCTCCAATTTTTATACCTAATTATTGGATTAACACCCCCAAAGTAGGAGATAATAATACAACAACTATTACAACATCATCAATTTTAGGGCAAGTAATTATGGTTGCGAGAACTACTTTACCTTCTGCTAATTTTGTATGGTGTGATGGTTCTTCCTATCCTATTACTCAATACCCTACCTTATTTGCTTTAATTGGTTATTATTATGGCGGTGGAGGTGATACTTTTTCTGTTCCTGATTTAAGAAATAAAACCTTTGTTGGTGCTGATTTAACATCAACTTTGACTACAACTTATCAAGGAAACCCTTTTTATTCAAGCGGAAATAAAACCATAGAAGAAGTCCAATTATCAACGCATACTCACGCTCTTACCTTTGCCCCAGCAAATATGGCGATTGGTGTTAATTTTAATGTGACGAGTAATGGAGTTGGTCCGTATATTTTTAACCCTCTCGCACCTATTAATGTGAATGGAACAAGTTTAGGGGTCAATTCCAATATGGGGAATGCTGGTATTGAAGATGATTATTTACTACCTTTCTTTGTTTGTAATTATGTTATAAGGGCAATTTAATATATACTTATAATATAATTATGGCGGAAAACTCAATAGAAAACCCTGCTCCTTTATTTCCATTACCTATCTTTATACCTTCAAATTGGACTGATTTTGGTGATGATACAAGTAGTAGTTCAAACATAACCTCAACTGCCTTTATAGGGCAAATAACTATATTTACTGGAACAACTTTACCTGATAAGTGGGTGTGGTGTGATGGAACTTCTTATTCTACTGGGGTTTATGAGGATTTATTTGGATTTATTGGATATACTTATGGTGGTTCAGGTGCTAATTTTAATGTTCCAAACTGCTTGGGTAAATCTCCTTATGGTGCTGATAATACAGGTATTTTAACTGCTACTTATCAAGGTTCTTCTGTTGCTACTGGTGGTAATAGAAACCTTACAAGCGGACAATTAACAACCCATAATCATAATGTTTCAATCTCTCCTGATAATATGGTTCAAAACGCACAATTTAACGAAGCAAATAGAGGTGAAAATACGCCATCTAACGACCCAAGTTTTAAAAACTTTACTGGATATACACAAACAACCCTATCTATTACTGCTGGTAGTGCTGGTAATTCAGCAGATTTTTTACCCCCTTTTTCGGTAGTTAAATATATTATTAGGGTTCAAAATTAGCACCTACGGATTTTAACACCCAACCTGTTATGATATACTTATGATGACTAACAGGCATCAACCCTGAATGTGGATAAGTCCAACAGGCAGGAAATAAAACTAACTTACCTTGCTCTGGTCGCACCTTACCTTTATTAAAAAAACTTGTTTCTCCACCTTCCTCAACATCATTCAAATACCAAATATAAGTAATTGCTCTATCCATTCTTTCTTTATGATATACCTGATGGTCGTTATGAAAAACATACTTACCCACACCCTTTTCGTATTTCTGTATTTGAAATCCCAAATCCTTTACATTCTTACACAGCAATAAACTAATATCCTTGTTTAAGTATTCAAAATATTCGTTTAACGCTTTACTTAACTCGTTAGTCAATACTTTATCAATATCTTTCCACGCATCAGGATTAGCGGATAAGTGAAAGTCAGTTGTATCTTTAATATTAGTATCCTTACCACTATAAGTAATACCTGCTGTCCGTTTATCCTCCAATTCAAACCTCTCTATGATTTCACCGCACAACGATTTAGACAAAGAGTTTTTTATAGTGTAAATATAAAAGTCATTCGTTATTGAATTATTCATCTAAACTTATTATATATTGTTATTATATAATATTATGAGTAGTTCAGTCGCACCTTTATTTCCAAAAACAAGTATATTTATTCCTGCCTTTTGGGCGTCAGCAAGAAGTCAAACTTTAACAGAGGAAGAAGCAGACGCACGATATTTAAGATTTCCAACAGGTCAAGGAACGGAAAGCATACCAAACCTTATTGTATCAGGTAGTTCCACTTTGGGAGCAGTAAGTGCCTCAACTATTAGTCAATCAGGAACTTATACTAATACTAATCCTACAACCACTGCGAAAAAGATTACTATTGCTAATGCTACGCCGTCAATTTCCATCACAGATGGAACAAATACTAATCTTCTTTCACCCACACTAATAGGTGGAGCAAATACTACTACGAATGGTAATTTTATTATAAAAACAGATAGTTCGCTTACTCTAAACGATAGTTCTCCTAATGTAATTCAAACTACACTCGCTGATGGTGCGATACTTATTAACGATATTACAAACTCACTATCAGCAACCCTCGCACAAAGCAACTTATCTTTTCAAAACGCCACGCCTACTACTACCTATTATCAGGGGAGCGGTTTTTTTAGTAATGATAATTCTATTTATTGTAATAATACTAATGGGTTTATGTTGGGTTATGGAAGTGCTACAAACTCAACTATTTTGGATTTGACTAAATTGGAGATGAAAAATAATACTCTTAATGATACTATTTTATTACAGAATGGCGGTTCAGCAAATCCTGCTATGACTATATCAACTACGGATATTGGGACAGGTAATCAAAAATATTCTGCTTGGGGGGTGAGTGATGGAGGTTGGACTTATACTGATGTTGCCTTATCAACAGCAAAATACCTACGCTTTACTAATCCTGCTCTTGGTTCTTCCACTATACAGCATACCGATTTAATAAATAACGCTCCTCTTGTAATCCAAACCGACCAAGATTTACAGATGACTATTGGGAGTGGAAAAAACCTGATAATGACGAACTTACCTACGAGTAATCCAAGTATTACTGGTGCTTTGTGGAATAATAGTGGCGTTTTAAATATTTCTTAAAAAATATCCTTATATATTATGATGACGAGCGACGGACAAACAATTTCTGTATTAGAAGAAATATTGTGTGAGAAAGAACCAGCGAGATTATGGTATGAAAAATATTGGTGTTGTTTTTGCTTCTACAAAGAAAAGAATATATAACTATAATATAATGTTGAGTGAAGTATTTTGGGTTGCCTTTATTGGGACTTTATCAGGGTGTATAATTAAATTAGCAAGTATGGCGTATAAGTCAAAGTGTAAAGAGGTTGCCTGTTGTTGTATGAAAATAGTTAGAGATGTTGAAGCAGAAGAAAAAGAAACAGAGTTTTTAGCAACACACAAACCTGATATTAGTAATAAAGATGAAAAATAATTCCTCCTCTAATATATAATGATTGACCCTGAAAATCTATTAAAACAAATACTTTTAAAACAGCAATATAAGGGTGAATATAAAATAGACCCTTATGCTTACAAACAGGCAAAAAAGTTGGGTGTAAAGATTGAACCAAGTAAAAAGAAGTTCAAAAAAATAGATATTTATGATTACAATAACCAGTATATTATGAGTGTTGGGGATACAAGATATAATGATTACAGAAGTTATATTAAAGAAAAGGGGCAAGAATACGCTGATACAAGAAGGCGATTGTATAAAATTAGGCACGAAAAGAATAGACATAAAGAAGGCACAGCGTCTTATTATGCCGACCAGTTATTGTGGTAATTATGGAAATTATTATATAGTTGAATATATATAATAATGGTAAAAAAGAATACTTTTGTTCCAGTTCAAGATTTAGCAGGTAATATTCTTATGGTTGAACCTGTTAAGAAGAAGCGTGGTCGTCCCTCCAAAAAACCAGCAGAGGAAAATATCACTATGGTTATTAACGAAGTAAAAAAGCGTGGTCGCCCAAAGAAATACTCTACGGCAGAAGAGGCAAGAAAAGCAAAGAGTGCTAATACTATGGCGAGTGCTAAAAAGCGTAAGGGTGTTAGTTCTTTACATCAAAAATTAAGTCCAGAGGAAATTGATAAATTAGAAACAGAAGGAGAAGGTATTTTAGGTGATTTATATTCAGGAGCAAAAAAGGTTGTTGGAAAGGTTGTTGGAAAAGTCAAAGACGCAGTTGTAGAAAAAGTTAAAAAGGTCAAAGATACTGCTACTGCTATTATTTATGGTCGTAATGACTATCCGCCAAAGGTTCGCAATATTATTAGCAAATATGGTGATAAGAATATTACTGGAATTACGCTTGGTAGAACCCCACTGGGAACTCCACTATTAACTGCCTTACAAGTAGCGAGTGGTAATACTTTTAGTCAAAAGTTAGAAAATACCCCTTATGATACACTCTTTCACTTATTTATCTGTATTCAGTTAGATAGTAAGGATAGGATTACTTTTGAAAAGAATGAGGTTATTAACGCTGAAAATACTTGTAAATCACCAAAAGAAACTGAAACTAAAAATATTACAAGTAGCGACATTCCAACAGGACTAACTTTAAACGATGCTTTAAACAAGACCAAAGAGCGTATGGGTGGAAAGTTTTTTACTTATTCCGCAAAGGATAATAATTGTCAGGACTTCATCGTTGCTTTTTTAACTGCTAATAATATTGGAACTGAAACTGATAAATCTTGGGTGAAACAGGAAACCAAAGTTCTATTTGAAGGCAACGACAGATTAAGAAAGATTGCTAATACTTTAACAGATATAGGTGCGAGATTTGATGTAATAAAGCAGGGTGTAGGAACAGAAGGAGGTGCTGTATGGAAGGGAGCAACTGACCCAGAGTTTTTAAAGGAATATTTAAGAAAGAAAGAGGAACAAAAAAAACTGGAAGGTGGAGAAATAAAATCTAATACTAATACAAAGATGGCGAACAAGTGGATAGAGTATGTTAAAGCGTATGCTAAAAAGAACAATATGAAGTATAGCGAGGCACTCAAAGACCCAAAGTGTAAAGCAGGTTATAAAGGAGGCGAAGGGATTTTTGATGTATTGAAAGAAGTAGGAAAAGCGGTTGCTCCTGTCGCTATTGATTTAGCAAGTAATTACGCCAAAAAGAAATTAAGTGGTGGTAGTATGCCTACATCAAGGGACGAATATATTGCTGAATTATACGACCAAGCAAATCTCGGTGCGAATGGTAGAGTTAAACTTTAAGGCAATTTTCAGGTTTGTAATTTTCAGGGTAATCGTCAGGGTGTGCTGGAATATGGACGCTGGTTTGGAATATATCCTTCGTCCAGTGCTTACGCTTTTCCTCGTTATAAATCTTCGCATACTTATCAGTTAGTTTGCTTGTTAGTGTTTTTAATTGACGCTCTAATATAGGGTGGAGTTTATCTGCCCTTTCAGTAATCTCCTTCAAATAACTAATCAGTTCTACTGGTAGTTTTTCAGCATACTTCTTACCTGCGTCTGTATCCAACCCTAAAATAAATCCTCCAAAATAAATTGTGAGGTTATAACAGATTGTAAAATACAAACAAAGACGGCAAAGTGCTTTTTGTGATGGTTTCTCTTGCGACTGATTAATAATATCAAAGTCCTTGTTAATTTCGTTAAACAAACACTTCATTCCTAATTCAGTAATAAACCCTTGACTATCAGTTAGGTTAAGAACCATACTCATAAAGGGGTATAAAAAAAAGTCGTTGCTTGTATCAGCGTCTATTAGATTTTTAAATCCAACGATGTTTTCAACTTGCTTCTCAAAGGATACTTCTTCCATAATAATATATTATACAATAAGATATTATTTTATTCAACTCTTCCTAAATCCACGACTTCCAATTTTATATTTATAGGTTCTTTTATTTTTATTTTTTTATTTGCGACTTCATTCTCAATCCGTCTTTTTAGTTTGGAAAATAAATACTTATCACCATAATATACAATAACCCCTTCACCTTCTTCTTTAACCATTCCATCACTATTTATTGTTCTTTCCATACTTACAATATTTATATATTTTATTTTACAACAATTTTTTTATTTTTAAGCAGGGCAATTTTTGCGTCAGTTTTTTTTACCTTGCTTTCCAATTCTGCTCTATACTTTTTAAAGGTATGGATATACAGGAAGAACTTATACCACTTATCAAGTTGTTTATAGTTGGGGTCGCAACTCCATTCGGCATCTCGGTTTGCTAAAAGTTTATCAACCCTCATCATATCCTTCTTCTTGCTAAATAATTTTTGTGTTTCATCAACAATCATACGACACCACCTTTCCTTCTGTTCTTTTGGTGCTACACTCATACTGGGGAAAATAGCACAACTTTCCTTCAAATTAATAAGCAATTTTTTTGGAACTTTAAACAGGTAATCATCAACATCACGCCACCAACTAAATCCACTATCTATTTGTCGCAGTATTGAGAACTTCCTTGTATAAGTCAATTCAGGTTGTAAATATTGTTTTATTACATACACCATATCGTAAGGTAGATATTTTACAAAGTTTATAGCATCAAACTTTTTAACTCGTTCAATCATAGCAAGTTTATTTTGTATTTCCTTTTTCTTTTTATTAACAACATCATCAATAAAATTGTCTAAACTTTTTAAGTAAGCAACTTCATCTTCATCAGTAGCAATTTGATTTGCCCCCTTTCGCAATTCGCTAAACCCTACTATGGTTTGTTCCATACGCATCGTCCCATTCAGTTCGGTAATAAGTGGATAGTTTGCTTTTAATTCTGCGTTCATTCTTATCTATATATTATATATCGGTTTTTATTTATACCCTTTCAATTTATTATATAATTACTTTCAATTTTTTACTTTCAATTTTTTTTTAAATAGATATTAATTTCTAACTAATATATATAATTATGTCGCCAAAGGATTTTAAACCTAATAGATATACCGCTAAACAAAAGCAGGATATTGCTTCACAAGTAAAAGATATATCACAGGAAGACGCAATAGAAGATTTTGAGAAATTACAGCAGGTAGGTTGTGATGCTAAAAATAAAGGTTTAAGCAGAGTTGGTAATGAGGTTGTAGATAGATTTACCCAAGTTGAGCGATTGGAAACAAAAGGTAAGAGTGGTGTTAATTTTTATGATTTGTATTTTAACAGATTTAAACTCACGCAACCATCAATAAAAAGCATACTGGAATATTATGGAACGACTGCTAAACAAGCATCAGTAAAAGTATGGTATAGAATTATGAACCTTTATTATAGTTCAATCACAATATTTAGACCTTTGGTTGCTATGGAAGTTTATTGTAAATATAAACCAAAAGCAATTTTAGATTTCACTATGGGTTGGGGCGGAAGAATGGTTGGTGCTTGTGCTTTAAATATTCCCAAGTATATTGGTATAGATAATAATACCCAACTAAAACGACCTTATGCGAACCTTAAAAAACTTATGGACGAGTTGAGTGAAACCAAAACAGAATTGTATTTTACTGATGCCGTCAAGTTTAATTACGCCAAGTTGGATTATGATATGGTGCTTACAAGTCCTCCTTACTACAATATTGAAGAGTATGAGGGTCAGGTCAGGAAAACCAAAGATGATTGGGATAGGGAGTTTTATGAACCAGTATTTAAAAAAACTTTTGATAATATGAAAAGGGGTGGATATTATTGCCTTAATATTCCAGAGGAACTTTATACCAGAGTTGCTATTAAGTTGTTTGGAAAACCAACTGAACTTATTGGATTGAAGAAGAGCAAGAGAACAGGCGACCAAAAATATAGTGAGTTTATTTATGTATGGAAGAAGAAATAAAAAAATACAATTTATACAATTATTTTTAGTTGTTTTTGTTTCCAATAATTATCCCATAAATAACAAAGATACAATCCCATTATATATATAAGTTTTTATTTTTTATTTAGATTTCTTCCTCACTATCACTATCACACAAATCTTCACAATCTTTATAGTCAGGTATTTTTACTTCGTTCGTCATATTATTCATCATTACTTCTGCGTATAATCTATGGTTTAACCAATCTATAAACCAACAACCACTACTAATTGGATACATATTATTTATTTCTTCTTGGAGTTGTGGTGTTAGAATAATATTGGTGCTGTATGTTTTCTCAATACGCTTGATACAATTTTTAATAAATAGTTGTTGTCTTTCTTCTTCCCTCTTTACATACGCCTCGTGTGCCTTGTGAGCACAGGAGCAGGGACTACCATACCCTCGTAGTTTCCACCAAGACCTTCCAATAAATCCTCTTGGAACACAAGCAGGTTCGCAGTTCATAATAATTTCGTTCATCTCCGTCATAAAGGTTTCGTTATTTACGCTCATCATCTTATAGTATTATCGTTTCAATTTTTTAGAAAAATAGATTTCAATTTTTTTTTTAAATAGAAAAGAAAAGAAAAAGAAGTTCCCCTCCGTTCAATAAAAAAAGGGTTTCCCCTAATTTTATTTTTATTTTTTTTTTGAAATACTTATTTTTTTTTTTATTTTTTTTACTTCTGCTCCTTCTTCGCCTTCTTCAACTGATAAAGTTCTCTACGGCGTTCATTCCGTTCCTCCTTCTCTCTCGCTCTCGCTCTCTCCCACTTCGCCTTCTCCTCCTCCTTTTCCTTTGCCTCCCTCGCCTCCCTCTCCACTTTGTTTGCCTCATACTCTACCGCCCACTCTCTCTCTAATGGTATTTCCTTGACGATATATGTTAAGTTTCTCACGGCAGAATTAAGGTTCAACAGGAAATTATTCATCTCTCTCTCTGTGCTATTCATAGCAATCATATCCTGAACCAACTGGGTAATAATAGCGACTTGCTCCATTCTTATAATTATATCTTGCTTATGCTGGTATGCTTGTTAGTATGCTTATAATATTAAGGTTGAAATCCGTTTCAATTTTTTTTTGAACCAGTATAAAAATTGATTAACTAAAAATCTATAAATAAAATTGAAATAGCAGTCAATAAAAAAAGGGTTTCCCCTAATTTTATTTTTATTTTTTTTTTGAAATACTTATTTTTTATTTTATTTTTTTTACTCCTCCTCGCCTACCCACTCTGCTAATTCACGATACTCTGCCTCATCAATAAGACCGAATAAGAACCTCGTTCTCCACCTTCTTTTCATATTTAAATATTCTATTTCACCATCATAAGTATTTACTATACTCCAAAATCCTTCATTCACACACCTTTCTATCGCCTCCTCGTCAATCGCCTCCCTATCTCTCTCTACCATCACCATAATTTTCGCCCACTCGTTAATAATTAAAAGGGCAGTAGGGTTCATCATCGTATTCATCTTGCTTATGCTGTTATGCTTGTTAGTATGCTTATAGTATTAAGTTAGAAAACGATTTCAATTTTTTTTTGACGGATAAAATAATTGAAATAGCAGTCAGTAAAAAATACACTATATACAGGTATTATTTTTATTTTTTTTTTTGAAATACTTATTTTTTTTTTTAGATTTTTTTTTTTTTATTTTTTTTTTTTTTTTTTTTTTTTTTTTTTTTTTTTTTTTTTTTTTTTTTTTTTTTTTTTTTTTTTTT
>Ga0114970_10004263_pt1 | contig 10426 bp, 12 predicted proteins | sample M_140205_XF_Meta_FD_87030 | JGI IMG/M metagenome (GOLD analysis project Ga0114970, IMG submission 87030) | Freshwater microbial communities from Lake Montjoie, Canada to study carbon cycling - M_140205_XF_MetaG | ecosystem: Environmental > Aquatic > Freshwater > Lake | place: Lake Montjoie... | reverse complement strand
TAATCATCATGACACCTACTCAAGCACTGGGTTGAGCCAGCCAGGTGTAGAGAATCCCCATAGCAATTGGAAGCATATGCGTCGCAGATTGGAAAAGGGTGACAATGTTTCTATGGTATTTAGTCATAAAGAACATTTGCCACATGAAGTTCATGATCAAGAGACTAACCAAAAGTATAAAGTCATTGATGGTGATACGCATGACTTCAGGCCATTGGATATGCAGCCTGAGGGTGAAAAGGGCGTTATAATTGGCCTTCGCAACAAAAACACTTTAGCTAAAAAAGATACAGCGCACATTGACTCTAAGGGATTCACAGTTCATTTTGATCCGCAATTAAAAATGGCTAAGAATGCACGTGGAGCCAGCGTATATGAGCGATTGCCTAGCACTAGAATTAGTCCTAAAACAAATAAGCCTATGTTAGGCGAGACAATACCCCAAAATAGATCGGTGAATATCCAGCCTCAGAAGAGTGCGATAATCCCCTTAAACAATGATGGAGAGCGTGAATGACCACCCCCAAGCTATCAGTTGAAGACTTCTATCAACAATTTCATGGTCATGAGCATCACAATGATCCTGGTCACTATACAAAGCCTAAATATCATTTAACTGATCCTACCAAGGCGTCTAAGCACAAAGGATTAGATCTCAAAGCATTACGCAATTCAAAGCGTAAAAGACCGGTAATTGTTCATAAAAAATTGGACACTATGCTTTTAGAGATGTCAAAAAGAAAAAAGGCTAAATAATGAGTGAGCAAAATCAAGACGAATATATGATGGAAGAGCAAGATGACGGCAGTGCAGTTGTCGATCTTCCTGAAATAGAAACCGAAGAGCAGGCTGACGGCTCGGCCATTATTACCATGGAAGATGGCCCTGAGTTCAATCCAGAGTTTTACGATAACCTGGCAGACTCAATTGATATGGGAACCATGGGCAGCCTATCCTCTCGTTATCTAGATCTATTAGAAAACGATAAGCAGGCCAGAGAGCTCCGCGACAAGCAATACGAAGAGGGTATCAAGCGCACCGGCATGGGTAATGATGCACCTGGCGGTGCTACCTTCATGGGTGCGTCTAGAGTTGTTCACCCGGCTATGGCAGAAGGCTGCGTAGACTTTGCGGCACGTGCTATTAAAGAGTTATTCCCACCTGATGGCCCAGTCAAGACCAAGATCCTGGGCAAGATGAATGATGTTAAGGCAGAGAGATCTGAGCGCAAAAGAGACTTTCTTAACTGGCAGATCACTGAGCAGATTGAGGAGTTCAGGGATGAGCAAGAGCAGCTGCTTACTCAATTGCCTTTAGGTGGATCGCAATACCTTAAGCTATGGTTTGACGAGCAGAAGAAGCGTCCTATGGTGGAGTTTCTCCCAATTGACCGGGTAATCTTACCGTTTGCAGCCACCAATTTTTACACAGCTCAACGCGCTGCAGAAGTTCATGAGATCACTCAATATGAGTTTGATCGACGGATTCGCAGTGGTATGTATCGGGATATTGAATTTTCTCGCGCAAGTAGCACTCTGGATCAAAACAAGGTAGAGCAAGCTAACAACAAGATTGAAGGCAAGCAATTTGAAGAGAACAAAGACGGGATACGTAAGGTCTACCACATCTATTGTTACCTTGAGTTAGAAGATGACAAGCAAACAAAGGGTGAGTCGGCTCCATATATCTTAATGATTGACGAGCTCAACAACGAAGTAGTTGGCCTTTACCGTAACTGGGAAGAGAAGGATGAGACTCGAACCAAGCTGGATTGGGTTGTAGAGTTTAAATTCATACCCTGGAGAGGCGCTTACGCTATTGGACTACCTCAGCTTATTGGTGGGCTATCGGCAGCGCTTACAGGCGCATTACGGGCTCTTCTAGATACTGCTCATATCAATAACACAGCAACCATGCTGAAGCTGAAAGGCGCCAAGATTAGCGGCCAGAGTCAGCAAGTTGATGTAACGCAGATTGTGGAGATAGAAGGCGCCCCTGGTGTCCAGGATATCCGGCAAATTGCTATGCCTATGCCATTTAACCCGCCCAGCCAAGTTCTATTTGAGCTGCTAGGATGGTTAGACCAGGCTGCCAAAGGTGTAATTACCACCAGCGAAGAAAAGATTGCTGATGTTACAAACAACGCGCCAGTAGGCACCACTCAAGCTTTGATTGAGCAAGGCGCTGCAGTATTCAGTGCTATTCATGCCCGGTTGCATGATTCCCAGGCTAGAGTCCTTAAAGTTCTGTGCCGGTTAAACCGGTGGCACTTTGATGAGATGAAGAAAGGTGATGTAGTTGCTGAACTGGAAATTGTTCGTGAAGACTTTGAGAAGAATACCGACGTAGTTCCAGTCAGTGATCCGCATATATTCTCTGAGACTCAGCGTATGGCTCAGAATCAGGCTGTGTTGGCCTTGGCTGAAAAGCACCCTGATCTATTTAACATGAGTAATGTATTGAGCCGCATGCTTAAGCAGATGAAGGTTCCCAACATTAATGAACTTATGAAAGACGTTCCAGCGCCGCAACAAAGAACTTCAGCGGACGAGAATGCTGCATTGTTGATTGGCCAAGTAGCATACGCATATCTGCAGCAGGATCATATTGCACATATTCAAGATCACTTGCAGTTTGCAATGAACCCATTCTTGGGACAATCGCCGTTTGCAGATCCGGCTTATCTAAACAATCTAATTGAGCATTTGAAGCAGCATATGACGCTGTGGTATTTAAACCGCTCAAATGGATACGTAGAGAAGTCTATTGGCAAGCCGGTAGATGACTATGAAGATCCGCAGCTTACATCAACCATTGACAAGGTATACACCACTGTTGGTGCTCATGTGATGATGGATAGTCAACAGGTGTTTGGCCAGTTCCAGCAAGCACTTCAGGGCATCATGCAGATGGCACAGCAGCGTAAGCAGCAAGGCCAACCGTTACCTCCAGATGCCCAAGTAGTAAAAGACACTAGCATGGCCGAGACTCAACGTAAGACGCAGGCAGACCAGGCCAGATCACAAAACGATCAAGCTAAGTTGCAGTCTGATTTACAGAAGCACACCGAGGACAATCAGACAAAGATTGCCATCGAGAACGCAAAATTGACGCATGAAACCATTCAACAAGTGGCTCAGGCTCAACCACCAGCGGCATTAGCCGCACCCGAAACGCCACAACTACCGCAAGGAGAACCAAATGGCAACTTCTGATCAAGAGCAAAAGAGCATTAATGTTCCTCAACATAAACGCATGGCTATGGGCGAAAAGTTAGATGGCACTTCGATGCAGCCTAAAGGCGGCAATAAATCAACTGGAAAATCTTCCGGTGGGCTGTCGCAAGTTAAAAAACAGAAATGATTGAACAGTTAATCCATAGGATAAAGATACGCCAGGCTGAGATACAGATGGCATTGGCTGCAGGTATGCCGATGAATTGGGAGTCCTATCAACGTATGGTAGGCACCCATCAAGGCATGCAAGATGTTATGGATATGATTGATTCAATGCTAGAAGAAGAAAGAACTCAAGATTAACACCCCACTCCGGGGTGAGACCGCGCTGCAAAGCGCATAACGATGCACCTGAAATATGGTGATTAGGAGAAGTGAAGATGAGTGAAGCAAAAGCAATCGAGAAGTTTGAGTTTGCGGATGATAACTATACTCAAGAAGATATAGACTGGGCTTTCCCGCCGGTATCTCCAGGTATGGTTCCTTTTGGTGGGCGAGTAATCGTTCAGCTAAGACGCATAAAAAAGAAAAATGGTCGCATAGTTTTAGTTGAAGAGACCAAAGAGAGTGAAAAATGGAACAATATGATCGGTAAGGTCATAGCAATTGGGCCATTAGCATTCAAACATCGAGACACCATGCAATCATGGCCAGAAGGTTCATGGGCTCAAGTCGGTGACTATGTGCGGACGCCTAAATGGGGTGGTGATCGCTGGGAAGTAAAAGTTCCTGGTGAGGAAAAAGAAGAAGATCCAGTGTTGTTTATGACTCTGAATGATCATGAATTGATTGCAAAAGTAACAAGCAATCCTCTTTCCTTTAAAGCCTTTGTTTAGGAGATAAAAATGTCTGAAGATAAAGATAAAATAGAGCAAATTGACATTATGGAAGCCCAAGACGGCTCCGCAACTGTAGATTTGCCTGAAAACATGTTAAGTGGCATTGATGATGATGCACCTGAAGCCAAAGCAGAGGGCGGATCCGCTTCAGATGAAGATAGCGACCATCCTGGTGACAATGATGAGCTTCGTCAAGCCAAAAGAAACCGTCGCAGAGCAAAAAAAGACTTGATTCGTAAAACAAATCAGGAAAAAGATGTTCGGATGATCTCTTTGCAAAGAGAAAACGAAGAGATTAAGCGTCGTTTATCTCAAATGGAGCGCAACACCAAAGCTGAACACGTAACTCGCCTAGAAAAGAACATGGGTGACGCACAAGTTCGGTTTGAATACGCCAAGATGAAGCTTTCTGAAGCCACTCAAAACGGTGACGGTGAAGCAATGATTGAGGCACAAACTCTTTGGCAGCAATCCCAGCAGGAAATGGCACAGATTGATCATTTGCATAGACAAGCAGAGAATGAATTACGTAGAAATCAAAACAATGACCAACTTCCCAATCCTGAGACTCAAAGAAATGCAAAGAAGTGGATGGAACGCAATTCCTGGTATAACCCGGAAGCAAAAGATCCGGATAGTAGGATAGCAAAACGTATTGATGAAGTCATGGCCACACAGGGGTGGGATCCAAGCGATGAGGACTATTGGGATGAATTAGATAGTCGCTTGCAAAAAGAACTACCACACCGTTACAATAGTGACAATGATACCGATTCCCGTAGTGTCAGAAGACCAAGGAATATTGTGGGCAGTTCTGGACGAGAGGCATCAGCAGCGTATGGGGGCAGTAACCGAACCCAATTTGTTCTTTCACCTGAAAGGGTAAAAGCAATGAAAGAAGCTGGCGCCTGGGATAATCCAGTCAGAAAGGCGAAAATGATAAAGCATTTCGTATCTTATGACCGTAACAACGGTAACCGCAATTAATCTAAGGGGAAAACATTATGGAATCACGTCTCAAAAAGTCTTTAAGTGCTGGTGGTCGCAATGATCGCGCAAGCGAGGAAGCGGTAAGATCAGCTCCTGAAGAAAAGTTCATTTCTACACAGGAACGTCGCAGGATGTGGAGTGAGGAATGGACGCAATCAGCATTGCCGAAGCTACCTGATATGCCTGGGTGGCATCCTTGCTGGCTTTCAACAACCAACAGCTACGACAGCATAGATAAGCGGATGCGCTTAGGATACGTTCCAGTTAAGTCTGATGAGATCCCAGGTTACGAAGAATATCGCGTGAAGTCGGGTGAGCATGCTGGGTTTATTTCGTGTAATGAGATGTTATTGTTTAAATTGCCAATGGATATCTACCAAGAGATCATGCTCTATCAGCATCACGAGAAGCCGCGTGAAGAAGCTGAGAAGATTCGTGTTCAAGTGGAAAATCTCCAGGGTCAACGAGACAGTAATGGTCGTTCACTAGTAAATGTTGAAGGCGAGGGAATCGGCTCTATTGAACAGCAACCAAACCGTAACCCCGTTTTTGCGGGATAATTTAAGGAGTTATTATGAGTGCTACCTCTGCTCCGTTTGGCTTGCGCCCTGCGTTCCATCCCTCTGGTCTGGATCGCGCTCAGGCGTTAGCTGGCGGTATTACATCGGGCTATAGCTCGAATATTTTTAAAGGTCAACCCGTGCAATACGGCACGACCGCAAACAGCGGCACATTAGGAACCATCATCCCAGCCGGCGCTACTGGCGCTTGGGTAGGTGCCTTTGCCGGCGTGCAATGGACAGATACAACTGGCCGCGCACGTGTCTCTAACTACTGGCCTGCAAGCACTGCGTATACCGCAGGAACTTGCACTGCTTACTTCTACAACGATCAAAACATCGTTTATGAAATCCAAGCAGACGCTACAATGGCACAAACCACAATTGGTAATGAATACAACTTCTCTAGCGTTACTGCTGGCTCCTCAACCACTGGCCTATCTGCATGCACTCTTGGTGCTTCTACGGCTGCTGGTAACGGCGTTCAAGCACAAATGCGGGTAGTTGATTTGGCTCCGTATGTGGACAATGCCTGGGGTGACGCTTACACAATCGTTCGCGTCGTATGTGCTAACTCGCAATTCTTCGGTGCTGTTACCGCGATTGCTTAATTAAGGAGGCATAAGACATGGCTGCCCCAATGAGAAGTACTGACTTTCGTAGCATTGTTGAACCTATTCTTAACGAATGTTTCGATGGTGTCTACGATCAACGCGCTGACGAATGGTCACGTGTATTCCGTGAGGAAGATGGCATTCCTCGTAACTACCACGAAGAGCCAGTCCTTTACGGGTTTGGCGCTGCACCACAATTACCTGATGGCACGCCAGTAACGTACCAACAGGGTGGTGTTCTCTTCCTCAAGCGTTACCTCTACAAAGTGTATGGCCTGGCCTTCGCTTTGACGAAAGTGCTTGTTGAGGACGGCGATCACATCCGTATTGGTCAAGTTTACGCTCGTCACTTAGCTCAATCTTTGGTTGAAACCAAGGAATTGCTGGGTGCCAACGTGTTAAACGTGGCTTTCAACAGTGCCTATCCTGGTGGCGATGGCGTGCCTTTAATCAGCACAGCTCATCCTATCGTTAATGGCACGTTCAGCAACCAGTTATCTACTTCCGCTAACTTGAGCCAGACATCTCTTGAACAGATGTTGATCCAAGTTCGCCAAGCTGTAGACAACAATGGTAAGAGAATTCGCTTGGTTCCACGTCAATTGATCGTGGCTCCTGGTAACATTTTCCAAGCTGAAGTATTGTTGAAATCAGTTCTTCGTGCTGGTAACGCAAACAACGACATCAATCCTGTCAAGTCAATTGGCTTGTTGGATGAAGGTGCCGCTGTATTGTCGCGCTTGACTTCATCAACTGCATGGTGGGTTCAGACCGACGCTCCTGAGGGCTTCAAGCTCTTAATGCGTCGTCGTTTGGAGAAAACCATGGAAGGTGACTTTGAGACCGACAGCATGCGCTACAAGGCTACTGAGCGTTACGACGTCGGCTTTACCGATCCTCGTGCCGCTTACGGAACCCCAGGCGTGTAATAAAAAAGGGGGAGGATCAAACCTCTCCCTTTTCTTCTAAACAATTTGTCAAGCTTTTCAAGGAGAAGACAAAATGCCCCAATTTTCAGATGACCTATTTTTAGGGTCTGCAATTACTTATCAAGGAACAGATCAATACCCTTCTGTTTCAACTTTTACTGGTTCAATTTCAACCACTACATTAACTGTCACCGCAATGCTTTCTGGTGACCCAATTGTTGTTGGTATGTTTCTTGACAGTTCAACGTCACTTACCAACGGCACTTACATTACCGCATTGGGAACTGGCAATGGCGGCACAGGTACTTATACTGTAAGCGCATCACAAACTGTAGCAAGTGCAACTATCATTGGCTCTGGTAATGCCCTGTTGCAAAACCCATCTCCTATGAGCGTAGGTGTTGGCCCGTTAGGTCGCGTTTATATTTGGGATGCTGTTCCTCAAGCAAAATTAACAACTAACATTGTTGCTGCTGCCATCACAACTGCTGCCACGCTCACGCTTGCCGCAGGTGCTGGTGTTACATCAACAACAATTACTGGCGGTGGTACGGGTTTGCAACTTGATTGCCCTCGTGCGGTTTCTACAACCACAGGTGCTGGCACTCCAACTTCTGTCAACATTACTGTTTCTGGTTACGACTATTATGGTCAAGCCATGAGCGAGGTAATTGCAACAGGAACAGTAGCATCAACAACTGTCAGTGGCAAAAAAGCATTTTTTCAAATCTCTAGTGTTGTTTCTTCTGGTGCAAGCGTAGTAACTGTTGCAGTAGGCACAACAGACATCTTAGGTTCACCATTACGCATAACTGATAGAGGCTACGTTACCCGCGCTGGTTGGGATAATACTTTGGCTGAAGATGCTGGAACTATGACTGTTGCCGCTACCGCCACAGCAACCACCACAACTGGAGATGTGCGCGGAACATACACCCCTTCCTCGGCGGCAGATGGTATCAAACGTCTTGTGATGGGAATAGCCCTGCCAGCAATTGCGGCAGGCCCGAATGCAACTCGTGTTGGCGCTTTTGGCGTTACACAAGCATAAGGAAAATGTCATGGGTCAATTTAAACCAATGGTAAAGATGGAAACCACTGAACCTTCAGTAATTTTAAAACTGAAAAAAGGTGGAAAAGTAGCAGCTAAAATGCAAAAGGAATCTGGCCATGCAGCTATGGCTGGCGCCAATCCTTTTGCTGATGCAGAATCAGGAATGGCTCCTAAAAAGCCTTCTATGTCTGCTCGTCGGCGTGCTATGAACCCAAACCAGTATGCTAAGGGCGGTAAGGTAGCTCGTAAGCAAATGGGTGGTGCAATGCCAATGGCAGGGGCTCCAACAGCCGCTATGCCAATGGCTCCTGCAGCTCCTCAGGCAATGGGTCGCGCTGCTATGACTCCTCAAGGCATGCCTCCTCAGGCAATGAATCGTGCAGCATTAGCTGGTATGGCTCCAAACGCACGTAATGCACGCGCTATGATGGTTCGTAAAGCGCTATCCGGAATGAAGAAGGGTGGATCTGCAGATGCTAAATGTGCATCACTGGAACGTGAGTTAAAGCACCATGAGGCGATGTCAGCTTCTAGAGCTCACGGCAAAGCTTCTGGTGGCATCATTATGAGCAAAACAGGCAAAACTAAAGTAGACACCGCCAAAAAAGGCAGGACTACAGGTAGCACTGGCGAAGTTAAAGAAGGCAAGCCAGGCGGCTACAAGCATGGCGGCAACGTCGGCGTTAAGATGGGTAATGGAGGCGGCTTCAAGAAGGGCGGTAAAGTGCCTGGATTGACTGGTGCAACTGTTGAAGGTGGAAATTGGGAGAATCGTCCTGCCGATACCGCTAAACCTGGCAAGTCAAACACCACTACTGGTGATGTCAAGCTAGGCAATGGTGGTGGTTACAAAATGGGAGGGCGTGCCTCAAAAAAAGCCTACGCTACGGGGGGAGCAGTTGTTAATGACGGTAAAGCAGTAAAAATGCCCCGTCATTCTATCAGCCGTCCCGTAGCAAATAGTCTTCAATCTGGCACTTTTAAAAAGGGTGGTAAAGTCAAATACCAAGTAGGCGGTGGAGTTGATGTTGAGGAAGCTTTGGCAGAACATCGTAGAGAACGTGATGCTGCTAAAGAAACCGCCGGTGGTGAAAGATTTGAAAGATTAAGGAAGGAAAGCAATGAAGGCCCACGTAAGTTTATTTCCGAACTTCCAGGAAAAATTTACGAAGGCGCCAAGCGTTTATTTTCTCCATCTGAACCGCCTGCTGGAAGCGTTACTAAGACTGAGAAATCAGTAACAATAGCGCCAAAAAGAAATGGTGGTGCTGCAAAAAAGTCGTATGCTGATGGGGGTAAGTTTAAAGCGAAGCCATTTTTTGCTCCTCCTCTAAGCGGCACTAACATTTATAGCAAAGAAGGTAAAGCATCGCGTGACAAGCTGGAAAATGAAATAAGAGGTCTTAACAGTAAAGTTCGGGCAAAGCAGGGAGATCCATTCCCTGATTTTCCTGAAAAGGGTATGAGAGATTACGGATTCCGCAGCCCCAAAGGTAAGATCTAGTAAGAATCAAGTGGGGGCTTCGGCCCCTGCTTTTAATTGGAGAAAAGCATGACTATTACTGCTACATCACAAACATTATTCGATGGTGAGAGAATCGCCATTATGAAGTTTTATGCATCAATGAGCACAACTGAAAATGAGTCTGCTGTTGCAAAAGTAACTCCTTCGGCACTTACTGCTTCAGCGGCTGGTGGGGCGTGTGACGCTGTAAGTATTTTAAAAGTAACTGCGTTGACTCATGGTTTAGAAGTTCAAATGAACTGGAAGGCAACTACTCCTGTAGTCATTGAAACCATTCCTCAAAACAATAGTTATACGCAAGACTATTCAAAGTTTGGTGGGTTATGGAATAACGCAGGAACAGGTAAAGACGGTGTAATTACTTTCACCACTTTAGATGGTTCTGCTGGAGATACGTATACAGTTATTCTTGAAATGCAAAAGCATTACGTTAATCCATTGGGTTAATCATGCCAAGCAAATCTCTTGCTCAACATAAATTAATGGCGGCAGTTGCTTACAATCCTGACTTTGCTAAGAAAGTAGGTATTTCTAAAAAAGTAGGAAAAGAGTTTGTTTCTGCTGATAAAGGTAAAAAATTTAAAGATGGTGGAAATGTAAATGCCGCTGGTAATTACACTAAGCCTGAAATGAGAAAGCGTATTGTGTCTCAAGTTAAATCAAAAGCAACACAGGGGAC
>Ga0114970_10004262_pt1 | contig 10428 bp, 15 predicted proteins | sample M_140205_XF_Meta_FD_87030 | JGI IMG/M metagenome (GOLD analysis project Ga0114970, IMG submission 87030) | Freshwater microbial communities from Lake Montjoie, Canada to study carbon cycling - M_140205_XF_MetaG | ecosystem: Environmental > Aquatic > Freshwater > Lake | place: Lake Montjoie... | reverse complement strand
GTTGGCACCGATGGTGTCGGTGAGGAGCTTCCAGCCGTCCCAATCGTCTTCGGCCATACCGTCTTCGATAGATACGATGGGGTACTGGCGACGCCAGTTGGCCCAGAATTCGACCATCTGTTCAGAGGTGCGGACGGACTTATCGGATTTCTTGAAGACGTACTGGCCGTTCTGGAAGAATTCGCTGGATGCGGGGTCGAGGGCGATGCCGATTTCTTCACCGGGCTTGTAGCCGGCGAGGGTGATGGCTTCGAGGACGACTTCGATGGCTTCGTCGTTGGACTTCAGGTTGGGGGCGAAGCCGCCTTCGTCGCCGACCGAGGTGGAGTAGCCGCGCTTCTTGAGGACGGTCTTGAGGTTGTGGAAGACTTCGACGCCCATGCGGAGGGCTTCGGAGAATTTGGTCGCGCCGTAGGGGGCGATCATGAATTCCTGCATGTCCACAGAGCTGTCGGCGTGCGCGCCACCATTGATGATGTTCATCAGCGGGACGGGGAGGGTGTTGGCCTTGACGCCACCGAGGTAGCGGTAGAGGGGGGAGCCTTCTTCGTAGGCTGCGGCGCGGGCGACGGCCATGGAGACGGCGAGGATGGCGTTGGCACCGAGGTTGGACTTGTTGGGGGTGCCATCGGCATCGATCATGGCCTGGTCGACGGCGGCCTGTTCGGTGACGTCGTAGCCACAGACGGCGTCGGCGAGAGCGCCATTGACGTTGGCGACGGCATTGAGGACGCCCTTGCCAAGGTAACGGCTCATATCGCCATCGCGAAGCTCGCAGGCTTCGTGTTCGCCGGTGGAGGCGCCGCTGGGGACTGCCGCGCGGGCGACGGTGCCGTCGGCGAGCTGCACTTCGGCTTCCACAGTGGGGTTGCCGCGCGAATCCAGAATTTCAATGGCCGTTACGCTGATGATCGTTGACAAATGCTTTCTCCTGTTTAATCCGTGAATCGTGAAAACCGAACGCGCGCCCGGCTGACAGCGCCTGGGGCTTGCGGAGTTATGAAAAATTGCGTTGGCGCAGACGCCTGCGGCTAAAAATGGCGCAAAAAGCAGGGCGACGGCCTCCTTTATGATACCAGGTTGATGTGGAGCGGGCTCGGGATTGGCGTTTAGGCGGCGAGGGGGAGCATTTCGCCGTCGTGGGGGTTCGGGAGAGCGGTGTTCCAGCCGTGTTTTTCGTAGAAAGCGGCACGTTTGAGGGTGACCTTGCGGTTGATGTGCTGGGTGAGGAGGATGACGGAATAAACGAAGCCATTGACCTCAATTGATTCGTTGCGGAAGCCTTCGGGCGGGATCTGGCCGGACTTGTGCTGCATGCGGAGGAGGAGTTCGGCTTCGTGGCGGGCGGCGGCTTCGGCGTCGCGGCGGACGCGCTGGAGTTCGGTGAGGTCCTTCTTATTACGGGCGATGGTGCGGTTGATGCGGTGTTCGTAGAGGGCGAGGGTGGCGAAGTAGGGGGTTTCGCGGCGGAAGGTCTGGGCCATGGCGATGGCGGCCTGAACTTCGGGGGAGTTGGCCGGGTGGTCGTCGGCATGTTCGTGGTGGCCGATACCGATGGAGTTGAATTCGATGGCGCGGGAGCGGTTGAGGCGCCAGTGGTCCTGGGCGATGGAGATGGCGAGTTGGGTTTCTTCGGCGCCTTCGGGCTTGAGGGAGGCGAGCATGCCGGCTTCGAACGTTTGGTAGGCGCGGCGGTCGTCGTCGGTGAGGACGAAGAACTGGCCGGTGAGGCCGTGGCGGGTGGCGTTAAGGCGGGAGCGGGATTTGCCGGCTTCGGTGCGGGGGCCTGTGGAGTGCTGGGCGTTGTTGCGATTGGCCTGGAGCTGGATGTCGGAGATGTTGTTCATTTTTGGTTTCCTCGATTCAGGGGTAGCAGGGGTTTGGGTGAAGATCTGGCGTGGGTGGGGGTATGTTGTTGATTTTGTTGGGGCGATTTTCTTCGAATTGACGTTACCGGGCAGAAGCGGCATAACAAGTGCAGCAAATATACTTGGTATACTTACCGCATGGCCCACCTGAATCTTTACGTCCCGGATGAACTTGCGGCGAGCCTGAAGCGAGAGGCGCAGGCGGCTCGGGTTCCGCTTTCCCGGCATGTACTGACATTGCTTGCCGGCCGCGACGGAGACGGATTCCTGCCGTCCGACTATTTTGTTAGTGCCTGCGGATTTTTGACTGAGGAGATGGCCGAGCCGATGGACCCGTTGCCGGAGGCTGTGGATGACCTGGACGGTCTGCAGTGACCGAGTACCTGCTGGATACGAATATCTGGATCGGGCTGGCGAGGGGGGAGGCTGGGCTGCAGAACCGGCTTCAGGGTCTTCGGGTGTCGCAGGTTCATTGTTGCAGCGTGGTTCGGGGGGAACTGGAGTTCGGGGCCAGGAAGAGTCAGAGGGTTGAGGCGAATCTTAGCGGGTTCGCGAGGTTGCTGGCACCGTTTGATTCGGCTCCGTTTGACGATGGGGCGGCGGCGCGGTACGGGGTGATTCGGGCGGTCCTGGAGGCTGCGGGGACTCCGATTGGGGGGAATGATTTGATGATTGCAGCGGTGGCTCTGGCACGGGATTGGGTGGTGGTGAGCCGGAATGCGCGGGAGTTTGTTCGGGTGCCGGGGTTGCGGGTTGAGGTTTGGTGAGCGGAAGATGCTGAGGGATTTTGACCGCGATTGTGGCGGGGACGTGGGGCAGCGCGCTGGCGCTTGCCGGAAATCGCACTATACTGAAGGGAAGATGGAGACCGTAGCTGAACTGGACCGAATCACGCGAAACCCTGCGGTAATGGGGGGGAAACCCTGTATTCGGGGAATGCGGGTTACGGCCGGGACGCTGGTGGGTCTGATTGCTTCCGGCCACAGCTATGAAGCGATCCTGGCTGCGTACCCTTACCTTGAAGAAGAAGATATCCGGCAGGCTCTGGCATATTCGGCCTGGCGCATCGAAGAGATCGAGATTCCCCTTCCAGCGGCATGAAGATCCTGATCGACATGAACCTGAGTCCCCTGTGGGTCGGGTTCTTTTCGAAACATGGGATTGACGCTGTTCATTGGTTACAAATTGGCCAGGCCGCAGCTCCGGACCGGGAGATATTCGAGTTCGCAGCGGACAACGGTTATTCAGTGTTCACTCACGATCTGGACTTTGGAGCCTTGCTGGCGAATCGGCGAAGTCTTGCTCCGAGCGTTATCCAGATCCGAATGCATGACGTGATGCCTTCAGGTGCGTGTGGGCCGGCGGTCGTCCGTTGCCTTAGAGAAGCGGGGCCATGGATCGAGCGGGGAGCATTGGTGACCATCGATCCGGAGCGGAGACGGATCCGCATGCTGCCGGTGCGCTGAATGGAAATGCGATCCCGTTGCCTGGGATAAGTTCGTTAGATTTTCCTTGAATACCCGCTGTGGTGTCTAAAAGAGTGCCTACGCAGTTTTCAACTGGTTTAAACTAGTTTGACAGGAGTCACTATGGCATCTGTTGGAGCGTTTGAGGCGAAGACGCATCTGTCGGCTTTGCTGGACCGGGTTGCGAAGGGTGAGCGAATCACGATCACCCGGCACGGTGTTCCGGCGGCATTGTTAGTCCCGGTTGTTGAGGCACCTGCCAAGCTCGCGCATCACGAGATCGTTGAAAAGATGCGGGCACTTCGGGCGCAAGTCAAACCGGACGAGATGAGCGTCCAGGAAATGATCGAGACGGGGCGGCGGTTTTGAAGCCAATCGTGGTGGACGCCTCCATCGCGCTGGCATGGTGTTTTCCCGATGAGACCAGCGCCTATGCGGAAACCGTGCTGGTGGGACTGGGGGGAGAGACCATGCTGGTCCCGTGCATCTGGGAGTTGGAGGTGGCGAACGCCATACTGGTGGGGCTGCGCCGGAAGCGACTGGAAATGCCCGGGGTGGAGCAATTTCTTTCGCTGATAGAACAACTGGCACCGATGCAGGATGCGCGTCCCGTTGTCGAACACATGAGGGATGTGCTGCCGTTGGCTGCTGAGCATGGTCTGACGGCGTACGATGCCGCGTACCTGGAGTTGGCGCTGCGTCGACATGCCCTTCTGGCGACTCTGGATGACAAATTGTTGGCTGCGGCGCGGGCTGCTGGTGTCGTGATTTATCGGGGTCCGGATACTCCGCGGGTCGTGTCTTGAGGGGGCGGACCCTTCGTCTGGTTGGCGACGCCGGGGTGGGCCGATTGCCAATCGGCCGCAGGATTCCATCCTGCCCCACTGTGCTAAGCTGAAGATTCTGCGTATTTTTTCGGTTTCTACTGTTGTCTGGTGAGCCGGGAAGATGGTGTGGGAGGTCGAGGGGCGGGGTTCGGCGTAAGCTGATTTCGCTCTTAGACGTTTTATTTTGGCTGCGGGCTTGACTTTCCCGTGTAAGTCCATATGATATCAGTACCTTGTTTTGTTGATGTCCGTTGGGACGTCGTGAAGCTCGGGTAGAATCTTTGATCAGTTTGGGGGTGTTGTTCATTGGCAGAAGTAAGATTGCAGGAGGGCGAAACTCTTGAAAATGCCCTTCGTCGCTTTAAGCGGAAGGTACAGCAGGAAGACATCATTAAAGAGGTCAAGCGCCATTCCTTCTATTTGAAGCCAGGTGAGAAAAAGCGTGTGAAAGCCGCTCTCGCCCGTAAACGGAACCGGAAGAAGAGCCGCCGGGAACCGGAATAACCAAATAAACCAAAGGGGCGAAGCGCCTGGCAACGCTTCGCCCTTTTCCTTAACTATTTTCCTTAATCGGGCAGTTTTGACACTGACTGCCTTTACCAGGGGTTTGCGCCATGGCCGAATTTCAGGATCGGGTACTTAAGTGCATGGACTGCGGGACAGATTTTGTGTTCTCCGCAGGCGAGCAGCAGTTCTACCGGGAGAAAGATTTCCGGAATGAGCCGAAGCGTTGCCGCACCTGCAAGAACAAGCGCCAAAGCGCTTCTACTGAGCGGGGGAGTCACGGGGGCCGGGTGGAAACGACGGCGACCTGTTTCCAGTGCGGACGTGAGACGACCGTTCCGTTCCGGCCAACACAAGGGCGACCCGTATTGTGCCGCGACTGCTTCCAGGACCGAAAAAGCGGCCACAGCGCCCCGGTGCCGGGCTGATTTCTGTCACGAAGTTTTATCCGCCACTACCAATTCGTTCGTCCTGTTTCGCAGTCACAAGTGTGCCTGTAAGATAAACACAGGGCGCGGCTTATCGGAACCCCCTTTACCTCCCCATGGACCTGAGCGAACCTTCCCTCGAACGCCTAAGGCTAAAACTCCGCTACAAGGTGCTCTATCACGTGGGCCACAACTGTGCCGATGTGGACGATCTTGTGCAGGAGACGCTTTCGCGTTTCATTCGGGCGGCGCAGAAAGACCAGATTCGCAATACGGACGAGTTTGGCGCGTTCATTAACGGTGTCTGCCGCAACGTGATCCTTGAGTATCGTCGGCGCGTGAAGCGGGAACCGACTCTGGATGAAGACATAGAGATCCCGGAAGTTGGGGTTCGTCCGGACGCGGACATTCTGGAAATGCGGGATGCAATCGACTCGGTGCTGGCGGAACTGGCAGATCGGGACCGGGCGATTCTGCGGGAGCTTTACCTGGACGGCAAAGAAAAAGACGAGATCTGTGTGGAATGGAAGATGTCCGATGCGCAGTTCCGCGTGGTCCTGTTTCGTGCAAAAGAACGATTCCGCAAGGTGTATGCGGGCGAAGTGAAACAACGTGACTAGTCGATGCACTAGGTGGGTGGACGGAACATGAACTGCAGAATGGAACCAATTCAACGGGAACAAGTGATCGCGAAATATCTTTCGCGTGCGCTCGACGCCGATGCGGTGGAAGAGTTTGAAGGCCACTACCTGGGTTGTGACGAGTGCTTTGACGAGCTGCGGCTCAGCAAGCGCATGGCGGCCGAACTACGTCGATCAAACCTGACGTGGAAGCGGAACGGGGGGATCTCGGTGTTGCAGTTCAGCCGTGCGGCTGAGCTGACGCATTCAGCTGATGAACTGGATCAACTGCGACGGGAAGTCCTTGAACAGAGCGATACCCGCGTGATTATCGATTTGAGCCGGGTGACCCGGATTGACAGCGCCGGCCTTGGCCAGTTGATGAGCTGCTACTCCCATCTGGTTCGCAACCAGGGGTCGCTGAAGGTGGTCAACGTGACGCCCGAAGTGAAGAAGGTAATGGACATGACCGGGATCAGTTCGCTGATTCGGGCATTTAGCAACGAACAGGAAGCCGTCAAGAGCTTTAACTGAGCGTTGCCCAAAGGTAACTTTGGGAGTTAAACCTGAGGGCGGTGTCCTGCGGTAAGCGCAGACACCGCCCTTTTTCTTGTTCGCTTGCGGCGGCTGTGGCGGGTTTTGGGTCAGATTGAAACGCGCGGTTCAAACTGGTGCCCCACATTGAACTCTCGCTGGTTTCTTGCCCTGCAACAGCACTCTCAAGTAGTTGAAAAATAAAGTATTAGCTGACATTTTACCTTTGGCGCTCGCCTTGCATTATTGGGATGCAGGGAGCCTCAATGACATCGTCAGCCGCCGCCGCCGCGCTTAATGAACCAGAACGGAACCGCCTTGTCCTGCAACATCTGCCGCTGGTACGTGCGATTGCGGTCCGTGTCTATGAGAACCTGCCTGTTCATGTGGACCTGGACGATATGGTCCACGCGGGCGTGATGGGGCTGTTCGACGCCGCTGTCAAATACGACAATAACAAGCAGGTAACCTTCCAGAGTTACGCCAAACACCGTATTAAGGGCGCAATTCTGGATAGTCTCCGGGACCTGGACTGGGCCTCTCGGGACCTTCGGCGGCGACACAAACTTCTCGAAGAGATTACTCGCGAGATCCAGGCCACGCTGGAGAGAAATCCAACGGACCAGGAAATCGCGGAACGTATGGGGATGGATCTGGAGCGGTGGCGTTTGGTCGCTTCAGAGCTCCGAATGGTCGGGCTCATGTCCGCCTCCAGTCGCGCGGTGGAGAGCGAAAACCAAACCGTACCGGAATTCCCCGCCAAAGATGACCTGAACCCGGATGTGCTGGCGGGAAAACGACAACTGCACGAGGTTTTGGCGACTGCCGTGAAATGCCTGCCGGAGCGTTATCAGACGGTGATCAAAATGTACTACTCGGGGGAACGAACCATGCGGGAGATTGGCGACGAACTGGGCATTAACGAAAGCCGTGTGTCCCAGATACACAAGGCAGCCCTCGACAAGATGAACGACAACCTGCAGCAGTCGGGGATAAAGTGCAGTGCAAGCCTTCTTTAAAGAACAAGCTGGCCCTGGGCGGGGGAAGAAGTGGGGAGTTCAGAGAGCTGCGGCGCTGGACCACGGCCATTGCTCCGGTCTGGCTGCCAGGCCAAGAGTAACGGGAATTATCTCCATGTCCCGAACGACCTTTGCACATTCACTGCGCCGCACCCAGCGGCTGGAGGTGGGTGCCGAACCCTCGTCCCAAATGGAGGAGGCGATGCGGTCGAGCGAGACGGCCGGTGAAAGCAGGGCCTGGACTTCACCCCGGACAATAACCCAGGAGCGGATCCGGTATAGCTGTTGGGTTTCTCCGGCGTTCAGCCGGCGCCGGGTCTTTTGGGCCGCCGCCCGATCATCGGTCTGGAGACGCCACGAAAGATAGAGGGCATCGGCACCGGGGCTGTTGAGACGCGTGGCGAGGTCGACATTCATTGGCTGGAGGTTCGTAGGCTGGATGTTCATTGGCGGCTGTGCAAAGTCCTTCTGGGTAATAAGTGCAGCGCGCGGAGAATTTTCTCAAGCATTTTTTGCAACCTCCGAGCCGCCTGAGGCGGTGGGTGCGTGTTACAAAGGACTTAGATGACTCCGCGACAATTCACAGCAAAACTGACGGGTGTTTTTGGCTTTCCGGTAACCCCGTTCCACAAAGATCTTTCCCTGGACCTGGACGCTCTGGCTCGCAATGTTGACGAGATGGCGCGGCATCCGTTTTGTGCCATGGTGGCAGCCGGGGGCACCGGCGAGATGTACTCGATGACGCCGGAAGAGATTGAACTGGTAGTAAAAGTCACGGTAGAGACCGTCGCCGGACGTATGCCGGTGGTGGCCGGGACTGGCTTCAACACGGTAATCGGTGCCGATATCGCCCGCCGGGTGGAACGTGCCGGTGCAGCGTGCGTTCTCGTGCTCCCGCCCTATTACTCGCATGCTCCCGAAGAGGGCCTGTTTCAGTTTTATGAGACCATCGGCAAGGCCACTCCCCTGCCCCTGATGATCTACAGTCGCGATTGGGCTGTCTTCTCGCCCCAACAGGTAGCCAGACTTGCCGACCGGGTTCCCACGCTGGCGGCGTGGAAAGACGGCCAGGGTAACGGTCGTGTTTACCAGCGAATCATGAATTACAACGGGGACCGTTTGGCGTGGCTCGGCGGGCTGGGGGACGATTGCATCCCCACCTACTTCGCTGCAGGCGTTCAGGCCTACACGTCGAGCATCTCGAATATTGCCCCGAAGCTGTCGCTGGAACTGGCTGACGCAGGGATGAAGCGCGACTTCGACCGTCTGGACAAACTGATGGCGCGTTACGTAAATCCGCTGTACGCAATCCGCGAACGGGCGAAGGGTTACGAAGTCTCGGTGATGAAGGACGCGATGGAGATCCTCGGGATGACCGCAGGGCCCGTCCGTCCGCCCCTCATGAACACACGTCCCGCAGATGTCGCCGATGTCCGCGAACTGATGGGGATCTACCGTGAATGGATCGAAGAAGGCACGGCCGCCTGATAAACCCCACCGCGTAATTCGGGCTGGCATATACTGGCAGCGGTATGAATCGCACCGCAACCTTTGCTGCCCTCCTCCTGGGGTTTGTTTCTTCACTATGTGCTGACGACGGGCAAAACCTGTTGCGGCTGGACCACTACGTTCGCGTAAAGTCTGCGGTACCGGCCATCGCGGGACAGCTTTCAGCGATATATGTTCGGGAAGTAGTACGTGCGGGGAATATGCGCGGAGCTTCGGCGGGGCCCGTCGTGCTCTTCATTCACGGCGCGGGGACCCCGGCTGAAGTAGCATTTGACGAGCAATTTCAGGATTACAGCTGGATGGCGTACCTGGCTAATGCCGGCTTCGACGTCTTTTCGATGGACATGACGGGCTACGGTCGCTCTACCCGGCCTCCCGCTATGAATGACCCCTGCAATCTTGCTAAAGTTCAGCAGACCGCGTTCGTCCCCGGCTTGCTTGCCGCACCGTGCAGCGCCTCCTATGGGCAGCAGATGACCACGCTCGCTTCGGACTGGAACGATATCGGGGGGGTAGTGGACTATTTGCTGGCTAACCGGAAGGTGGCGAAGTTGAGTCTGATCGGCTGGTCCCTGGGCGGCCCCAGGTCTGGTGGCTTTGCGGCACAGCATCAGGACAAGATCGACAAAATAGTGCTGCTGGCTCCGGCGTTCAACCGCAACGCGAGCGCCACGCCCCCGGCCACGCTGCCGGCCAACGGTCCTGCCTTCAATACGCAATCCCATGCGGAATTTATGGCGAACTGGGACCGCCAGGTCGGGTGTCCCAATCAGATTGACCCGGCATCGGCCGCAGCGGTATGGGCAGCGATGCTGGAGTCAGACCCGGTGGGTGCGACCTGGGGAACGGGGGTGCGGCGCGCACCCCAGGTAACCAGTTGGGGCTGGAATGCGCAGGTGGCGGGAAGCCTCAAAATCCCTGCTCTGCTGGTTGCAGGCGTGCACGACAAGCAGGTGCTGCCGGCTTCAGTGAAAAACCTGTACGACGCTCTCGGCTCAGAGTCGAAGGTCTTTGCAGAACTGGCGTGCTCGTCACACAATGCGCTTTGGGAACGGAACCACATGCTGCTGTTTCAGGCATCGCTGGACTGGCTCACCACGGGTAAGGTCAGCGGGTCTGCGAAGGGCGAAATCCGGCTGGGCTTTCCGGCTCAGTAGTGCCTTCCGGAACAGGTATGCCGCGCGAGTACTGTGTGAGCCGCAGTGCGATGTACTGGGTGACTCCGGCGGCTCCAAGCCATACCTGCCAATGGGATAAGAAGCCCTCGGAATAGAGGAAATCGCCAGCCAGGTCCACGTCGCCGAAGAGACGCCACGAGCCCATAAAGGCGAGGCAGATCGCTACCAGGGTCAGCAGACTGCCTGCAAGCAGGGCCAATTTCGCATTCTTGCCCTTCCTGCGCGACACCACCGGGCCCCGCCCGAACCGAATTCTGACGATCATACGTGTTCCAACCTGTAGACTGTGACTTCACTATAGCGTTGTCGGCGGGGGGGCGCCGGGCGACCAGCCTGTGGCCGAAGGGGCGAGAGCGGCCCGACGACTCTGAGGATGAAGCGGCGAGAGCCGGGACCAGGTGCCCGACGGGTTGGTACGCCGCCTGCTTCGTTGTGGGCGTGCGAGATGACCGGTGCGTTTTGCATCCCTCGGCCT
>Ga0114970_10004260_pt1 | contig 10428 bp, 3 predicted proteins | sample M_140205_XF_Meta_FD_87030 | JGI IMG/M metagenome (GOLD analysis project Ga0114970, IMG submission 87030) | Freshwater microbial communities from Lake Montjoie, Canada to study carbon cycling - M_140205_XF_MetaG | ecosystem: Environmental > Aquatic > Freshwater > Lake | place: Lake Montjoie... | reverse complement strand
TAAAAGGATAAATATAAAATTTACATTTGTAAAAACTTTCATTAAAGAGCATATCATGGGAAGAGCATTTGAAAAACGAAGGGCCCGAAAAGAGGCTCGCTGGGGTAAGATGGCGCGCGCATTTACCCGCTTAGGCAAAGAAATAGCAATAGCAGTAAAACAAGGCGGACCGGATATAGATGCCAATCCACGACTTCGTGTGGCGGTACAAAATGCCAAGGGGATCAATATGCCTAAAGACCGGATTGATGCAGCAATAAAGAGAGCATCTTCTAAAGAGGAGAAAGATTTTGAAGAAACGGTATACGAAGGGTATGGGCCATATGGCATTGCTATTCTTATTGAATGCGCAACGGATAATACAACCCGGACGGTAGCTAATATACGTACCTGTTTTTCCAGAGGAAATGGCGCTTTGGGAAAGACTGGTTCATTAGACTTTTTGTTTGAACGCAAAGGGGTATTTAGAATTTCTGCTGAAAATACGGATGTAGATACTTTGGAACTTGAATTGATAGATTTTGGTGCCGATGAAATGTTTGAGGACGAGGGAGAAATATATATTTATACTCCTTTTGCTGATTTTGGTCGGATGCAAAAAGCCCTGGAAGAAAAAAATCTCACGGTAATCAGTGCAGAATTGCAAAGAATCCCCAATACCGTAACAGAACTATTGCCAGAAGCTGAAGAAGAGGTAATGGCCCTTGTAGAAAAAATTGAAGATGATGATGATGTACAGGCTGTATATCACAACATGAAATAAAACAAGATTTTCATTCTCATAAAAAGCAGCGTGTTTTCATGCTGCTTTTTTATTTATCATAACTTGAATATATCTGAAACCTTTCCTTGATATACATGATAAATTCATATTGTGTTGATGATTTCATGCGTTCTTCTGATACCCTGCAAAAATCAATGAATCTGTCAAATTCACTGCTGCTTAGGTTGATGATATTTCCATCTACATATTTTGTTAGCAACTCTTTTAATAAGGCTCTTTTTTGATCGTCATTTCTCATTTCTGCCGCGAGTCTTTTTCCCCTCTCTCTTTTGCTGAAAGATTCGTATAGAAAGGTAATGGGACTATTTAATGCATTGGTTCCCGAGAGCATATAATCGTTCTTATCATAATGCAATTTTTGAATGTCTTTTTCAATTTCAGAAATTTCCCTTTGGGGGAATATTTCGATTTCTTGGAGTTGTAGATGTAGTTTTTGCAGATACATAATCGGATGATATTCCTTTTGTAAAGCAGAATCTCTGAAGCAATATTTTTTGGTTTGGTATCCAAAAGCATTTATTAAAATGGTATCATTTTTTAGGATATTCAAATTGAAATGTCCATTGGCATCTGCAAAAATGCCGTTGCCTTTTCTTTTGTTGACAATCATAATAAGTGAAAGTGGATTGTCGGAATCTGCTGATTTGATGAGCCCATTGAGGATAACTTCCGGGTTTTTATTCTCCTGTCCATGCACAAAAAGGGAGGTGCATAAAAGGATACATAGAAATGAATATCGGATATAATTCAAGGTAATTTTCTTTGTAATGGGTAGGCAAAGGTAGTAATAGGTTTCCTATAGAAACCATTCGTTGATATTCGTTTTTGTAATGCTGGTTATTTTTTAACGACTACAGTATACTTTATAAGGACAATAGGTGCATTTGTCTCTGTCCTCTGTTTGCTTAAAGGGGATAGCAGGGTTATACAATTCATTGAATAGCTTTTTCAAACCCTCTTCAAAGGATTCAAAATGGGAATCCGGAATGGGTTCCCCATCATTAAAGTATACAATTCTATCAGCAGGTTTTTTAACCGGATATATTCCAATCTGAATTTTATCTATCGCCATTTCATTTTTCAACAGCAGGCCATAAAAATAGGCTTGCAGAGAGATTTTGTGATCTGCATTCACAAAAAATTCTGAAATGTCTGTTTTCCCAATCTTTACTTTTCCTGTTTTATAATCTAGAATTCTGTAAATGTCATTTTTTTTATCAACTCTGTCTATGGCACCATTTAACATGATAGGCCTTTCTGAATGATTGATTGTATAAGGAATAAGAATTTTTTTCTCCTGGTACATCATTTGAAAAGGGGCCTCTTTTATTTCATTATCAATGAGCCTTTTGATCAATTCTGTTAGGATGGATTTGACCAATAGGTTTTTTCCGGTTTCATGGTCATGGCCCTTTAAGATGTCTTTGAAGGCCATATTTATCATATGCGGTAATTTCTCTTTTTGTTCCTCAAGAAATTCAATACTGATTTCATTTTGATCTTGATAAAAATATTCCATGGCTTTATGGAAAATAGAACCAAAATGTTTTGCCGCAATCACCTCATCTACTTCTTCAAATTCTTTTATGCCAGCAATGTATTTAAAATAGAATTGCAGGGAGCAACTGATATAGGTATTTAAAGCAGTAGAGGAAAAAGAACGCTGGTTTTTTTTTGCTTGCTCCTCTAACCCCTCTTTCACTTCCTCTTTCACTTCCTTCTCCGCTTCAATATTTTTATAATATTTTTCGAGAATGTCCATCACCGCTTTATCTTTTTGGATGGTGATGGTTTCTTCAGGATAGGTATTTATAGATGTGCTTTGTAATTTTTCTGAAAACTTGATGTTGGTAAATTTTTGGCTCAGTTCATATTTAAGTTGCAGCAAATAGCGACTTTTTTCACCTCCTGATAAGCTTTTTACTTCTGTATCATAATACAGATAAATGTTTTTAGCTCTTTGCAGCAATCTGTAAAAATGGTAGGAATAAATTGCATCATGGTCTTCGAATGTAGCCAATCCGTAGGCCTTTCGGATGGAATAAGGTATATAGGAATGTTTTTTGGATGCAGGCGGTAGGGCCCCTTCATTCATGGAAGGAATTAGTAAATTTTCAAAGTCAAGGACGCGGGTCTCTAAAAAACCCATGATTTGCAAGCCATTTAAAGGCTCACCGGAAAAGGGTATGCGTGAAGAATCAATAATCTCTAATAATAAATTTTGATACAAATGAATATTTGCCTTATAATTTGCTCCTTTGAGAAGGTCAGAAAGGCGTTGCGTTAAGGTAAAAAAATGGAAGAAATATTCTTTTTCAATTTCACTTAATTTGAGTTTTTTCTCTTTTATGCCTGTGTTTGCTAAAAAAGAAATGAGATGTAAAAAATAGCCTGCGATATCAGTTACGGCTTCTTTTGAAAAAAGAATGCTGAAAGGTTCTTCTGTTATGATTTCATTCAAATCTTTTGAAGATACCCTTATCAATCCTTCGTCCTGCATTTTCTTTAAGAATTGCAGACATTTTTTAGGATGTAATTGCATGATATACGGATGTCGAATGATTCGATTGACATCTTTATAATAATAGGAAATGTTGTTGTCTTTCTCTGTTCTAGCATTTTTTAATAAATAGAGCATAGAGGTAAACAAGTGGTATAAAGGGGTATTTCTCAAGGGGTACCCCATGGTAACGTTGATGCGTTCTATTTGTCCGGGAATGGCATATAATATAGGAAAAAGCATATTCTCATCAGGCAATACAACAGCAGTATTCTCTATGTCAGCAGGCGAATTTAAATAGATATCTTCTAGCTTTTTTCCAAGTGATCTGGATTGACCATATTGAAGAGGAACGCCGGTGATTTCAATATTTTTTTCGGTATCTGCAAAATGATTGGCTTTCCATTTTAAATTCTCATCCCAGATGCCTTTTTTTCTGAAAAATTTTCCTGCTTCTTGTGATACTTGATCTGTATAATAGGAGTCTGCATCGGCCCATACGATGGCTTGCCCTTTTTTCTGGAGTTGTAAAATTACCTGCTGTTCAGCTCTTGAAGGGGCATAAAATCCTGCAAAAATAATTTTTGAATACGGGATATTCAGCATCAGTTTTTCTTCTGCTATCAATCGGAAGGCCAGCCCTTCATAGCCAGTTTTTTTATCGAGTAATCTTTTTCTGAATTGTTTGTAAATGGGATTCAACGCATCCCAAATTTTTAGAAATTCCTTTTTAAGGATGCTTGTATCTTTTTCTGTTCCTGAAATTTCGTTCCAAAATTTTCGAACTTCCAACAAGTCCGATTCATCAAGGGCGAAATCTCCTTCAATTTTTTTGATGTCTGTAATGTGATTAAATAAGGCATGGGCATTGATCATGCTGCGATCAATTTCATCAAAATCATTTAAAAGCATCTGCCCCCAAGGATAAAAATCATCAAATTCTTCTTCTTTAAAAAAGGTTTTATACACCTCAAATAATTCGAAAATGAGACTCAAGCGATCCGGAATGATGAGTCCGGAAAAGTCTTCCATGAATTCATTGATTGAAATTACCTTCGGCGCCCACAAGGGTTTGGTGATGGCTTTTGAAAATTCTTTTTTGAAAAATAGACAGGCTCTCCTGGTCGGGAAAACAATCATCTGTTCAGAATAATCTTTACTGGGCTCATTTAATATTTCATCAACACATTGACGAATAAAACTTTTTATCATAAAAGATGTATTTTTTAATTAAGCGGCTTCTTCAGTAATCGTCACGATTTTTTTATCGGCGATATAAATAATATATTTTTCTATTTTTTCAAAACCCATTTCAGCAAGGGCACGCGAATAGTTTATAACTTGTTCTTCATCTTCCTTGCAGGGTTTCCCGGTTTTATAGTCGATGACGATGGCTTTTTTTCCTTCGATAATCACCCTATCAGGTCGGATGCTTCCACTTTGGGGAAGAAAAATCTCTTTTTCCGTTCGCACCTGTATGCCGGGTTCAAACCATTTTCCAATGGCTTCTATGGATAGCAAATCTTCTATCTTTTTTTGTAATGCATTTTTATCTTCTATGGAAAGGATTCCTTCAAAAAACAATTTTTCTATGGCATGTGGAACATCACTTTTTACGCGAACGGAAGCTAGTATTTCGTGAATAAGCAATCCGAAATTTATTTTTTCAAGGATACCGGATTCCTTAGCCTCCGGATTCCAGATACGAGCATGATTGCATCTGATGGATATTCTGTTTTGCCAAGGCGTATAGTTTTTTTGTCGATAAATATCTTCTGCAATCTCTATGGGTTTTTCCTTTGTATTTGATGCTATTTCCCCTACGATAAACGACGATTCCATCGCATGGGTAGTGATTTCTTCGGGTCTCGTATCTTGCAAGGTCTGCCAAATCAACTGGCTTACTTTTTTTTCTCCTGCGGAGGAGGGGCATATGGCATAAAAAGCAATTTCAGGTCTTGTAAAAGCTACATATAATAAATTCAAATTGTCTAGGTAATGCCGGGTTTCTTCTTTTCGATAGTCTTCAGCAAAGAAGGTCTCATTTAATGCATTCCCGGATTGTAAAGGGTACATCGGGAAAGCGTCAAAGTTCGGTTCTTCTGTTGAAAACCACATGACCTGTCCGGTTTTCGGCGACAGATCCCAATCTAAAAAAGGCATGATCACCACAGGATATTGCAATCCTTTTGCTTTGTGAATGGTAATAATGGTAATGGCATTTTCATTCTGCGGGACAATAACTGCTGAGTTTTCTTCATTCATATCATGATCCCACCAATCGATAAATTCTGCGGCATGAGGACTTTTGCTAGACATAAAATCCAGACAAACATCTTGAAATCTTTGAAGGTATGCATCGTTTCCTTTTCGGAGGTTGAAAATACGAATCAAGGATTCCGTTAAATCAAAGAGAGGCAGATTTGTAAGCGTTTGTAATTGTTCGTATATCGCCTTGGGTAAAAAATGTTGTTCATCGATATTTTTTTCAATACCCTTATCTATCCAGGTAAGGACTTCGTGGATATTTTCGTTGTGATTTTCTGAAAGATGTTGATTGTAGTAGTAATTGACAAAGGTTCCTGCAAGTACATTTTCAGGCTTAAGAAGATATTTGATGGTATGGATAAGCAGTTGTACACGAGGCGATTTTGTCAACAATAGGGATGCCGGAGAAATAATTTTTGTATACCCATTTTTAGCTAGAAATTCTGTTATTTGGATGGCTTCCGAATTGTTTCGGACCATAATGGCAATGTCTTTTAAAGCGTAGTTTTTTTCTTCAAGATTCTGAATATGGGAGATCGTTTTTTTTAAGGCTATCTCTTTCCATGAGGCGATGGTTTTATTGTTTTCATCTTTTTCTGCTTGTACAAAAGTAATATGTACATGACCCCCTTCATTGTGCTTTTCAACAACAGTTTGTATTACCCCTTCCTCGGTATAAGCGCTCATTAACTTTTCATCAACACCATTTCCTTTGATGATTTCAGCGGCTTTTGTAAAAAAGGAGTTGTTGAATTCTACAATATTTTTTTTACTTCTAAAGTTTTGAGAGAGGTTTTCTTTTTTTATATCCTCTTTGAATGTATTTAAATCTTCTTCAGCTTTATAGAGCAATAGTTCCATATTCCCATTTCTCCAGCGGTAAATGGATTGCTTCACATCACCAACAATCAAGGAAAACTTATTTTCTGCGAGGGAATTTTTTAATAAGGGTAGTATGTTATTCCATTGACTATCGGAGGTGTCTTGGAATTCATCGAGTAAAAAATGGTGAAAATGATTTCCTGTTTTTTCAAAAACAAAGGGTGTATCATTTCCGTTTATAAATTTTTTTAATAGATTTTCTGTATCTGAAATCAGGATGATTTTGTTTTCTTTTCGGTAGTGATTTAATTTTTCTTTGAGCTTATGGACAATTCCATACACATAAAACAATTTTAAAATTTCGCTTGCGGTACTATATTCTTTAGCATGTTTTTGAACATGTGAAACGGCATCAGAAAGAATGGGAAATAGTCTTTCATTGCCTATAGTTTCTAATTCATCTTTTTTTAAAGAGTCTTTTGAAGACCACCCACTTTTTCCTGCAATGACATTCAATATGCGTTCTCCAGGTTTATATATTTTAAAAGAAGGAGAACCGGTTATTTTATTGAAATAAGAAGCCACTCCGGATTTTCCGTGAGAAAAATCATCTATTTTTAATCCTGCATTGGCTATGATGTGAAGGCCTTCTTGTCCCCATCTTTTCATCTGAGCTTCAAAGGTTCCTTTTATTTTCTGCATTTCTTTGATAAACGCCTCTGTAGTGATGCCATCTTTCCCTTGGTTGTTCATGGATTCATAGAAGTCTTCTCTAAAAAGTTCCGCCGCCAAAGAATAAATCTCTTCCTCGATATTCAAGGATTTGTTGTCATCAAGACGATAGATGATGTATTTCAGCAGCCATTGCGTAAGTTCTTCATCTTTTCCGGTATCCTGAAGAAGTTTTTCAGTAATGTCTTCAATTACTTTGTCTCTATTGATTTCTACATCATATTTAAGTGGCAAATTCATTTCTTTGGAGAGTGATCGGATGATCTTTTGAAAAAAACTATCGATCGTACTGACACTGAAAGATGAATAATCATGAAGGACTTTTTCCAGAATGATTCCGGCTTTTTGGATGATATCTTCTTTGCTGAGCCCCGTTTCCTCTTGAAGGCTATCGCAGAGTTGCTCTGCTTTCCCTTCAGAAAGATTGGCAAGGGCCTCTGTGATGCGGCTTTTCATTTCTGAGGTGGCCTTATTGGTAAAGGTGATGGCAAGAATATGTCTGTATTCTGAAGGGTTTTTCAGAACAATTTTCAGGTATTCTTTTACCAATGTGTATGTTTTTCCTGATCCTGCTGATGACCTATAAATAAGCAATCCGTTCATAATATACCGGAATTAGAGTTAAAAAATTTGTGTTTAAAGGTAAAACATCTCCTTGGAATTTGGTCTAATCAGAATTTATTTTTGTATTTTTATGATTTCCAATTTGCAGAGATGATGCGTCGACTATTCATATCTTGTTTTTTGCTGATTTTTATGCTTCCCATGGGCTTAAGAGCCACGCATATTGTTGGAGGCGAATTGTATTATATTGATTTAGGAAATAATACCTATGAGATTCGGCTTACCGTTTATAGAGATTGTTGGAATGGAATTCCCGACTTTGATGATCCTGCTGCGGTAGGAATTTTTGATTCTGCCAATCAATTTGTAGATTCTATCATGATGAAATTCAGAGGAAGAATACCTATTCCTCCCATTATCAATGATCCTTGCATTATTCCGCCCGCAAATATTTGTTATGAGGTTACCACGTATATTGATACCATTACCTTGCCACCTATTCCCGGGGGATATCAATTATCATACCAACGTTGTTGTAGAAACTATACTATTCTTAATATTTTTCGACCTGATACAACCGGAGCAACCTATTATGCTACCATTCCTTCGCCGGATGTGGTGAAAACCAATAGCAATCCCCGATTTAACAATTTACCTCCACCCTTTGCCTGTGCCAATAAGCCCTTTATCTTTGACCATTCGGCAACAGATAGTGAAGGGGATTCTTTGGTATACAACATTTGTGATCCATTAGAAGGGGCACGCTCGACCGGAAATTATGATTGCGTGCCACAGCCTTGTGGCGTGCGACCTCAACCTCCTTTTAATCCCCCTTATCAGCCTGTTCATTGGCGAATGCCAAATTATGGACTTTCCAACGCATTTGGTGGGGTTCCATTGACGGTAAATCCCAATACAGGAATGTTAAATGCGGTTCCCAATACAGTAGGTCAATTTGTTTATGGCGTATGTGTGAAAGAATATCGTGATGGTGTTTTTATTAGTGAAAGCAGAAGAGATTATCAATTGAATATTTTGGTCTGCCAAAGTGTGATCAAAGCCAAATTAGATACCACGATAAGTTGTGGTAGCAATACCGTACAATTTTCAAATCAGAGCTCAGGGGCCACTTCCTATCATTGGAATTTTGGTGACCCCACAACCCAAGCAGATACTTCCTTGTTGGCCAATCCGGTGTATGTTTATCCGGATACCGGTGCGTATCATCTGCAGCTTATTGCCATCGGGCCCAATAAGGATTGTGCGGATACCACCAATACCTTGGTAAGGGTCTTGCCTGCCATTCAAACCTCTTTTGTTTCCAATATATTGCCCTGTAGTTATCAGTCCACTTTTTTATCCTCTATCACTTCCAATGTATCGGGTATTCCTAAATATTGGAATTGGTCCTTTGGCGACGGAAGTTCTTCAGCAGGAAAGAATCCCATTCATCAATTTCCGGGAACAGGGCCCTATCAAGTGCAGTTAATTACCAAAACCAATTTGGGATGCGTAGATACGGTGATACATCCCATTTCTTTTTTACCACTGCCTTCCGTAAATGCAGGTCCCGACTTTTTATTGTGTCGTGGCGACAGCTCCCAATTGGGCAATACATCCAATCCAACGTATCTGTATCAATGGACACCCCCCAAGGGGTTGAGTATCGATAGCATTTCATTTCCGTATGCACATCCTGATAGTACACAGCTGTATACACTTACGGTGACTGATACCAATGGATGTAAGGCATCAGATGCCGCATGGGTAGATATTGCCTTTTCAACACTTTCTATTCAGGATACTTTACAAATCTGTCGCGGATCTTCAATCGGATTGAATCCTACAGGAAAAAAAACATATCTGTATCAATGGTCTCCTTCTGTTGGCTTGAGCAGTGATACGGCCTCCAATCCCATTGCAAGTCCTTTGCAAAGCACTTTATATACTGCACATATTAAAACCAAAACCACTTCGGGAGATACTTGTTTTATCATCAAATCCGTGCAGGTTCAGGTATCACAGGATACCCTTCAGCTTGTTGCACCTCATGATACAAGTGTTTGTAAAAATGCTTTGCTAATGGCAGCAGGTATTGGAAATAATATACATTTTATCTGGTCGAGTAATCATTTTTTTACCGATACGCTAAATAGCTCAGGCATTGCATCGATAGCGGTAAGCCCGTTAAAAAGTCCCACTACTTATTTTATTAAAATATCAAATGCTTTTTGTAGCGCTATAGATAGTGTAAAGGTTTTTACCCATCCGGCATCAATCATTTCAGATCTCGATCAAATCATTTGTTTAGGTGATTCGATAAAAATTTCTGCACAAAATCTTCATCCTTCTGATGTGGTTTCTTTTTCCTGGAGTCCTTTGAATGAGATCATCAGCGGGATGAATACCTCTACTATACTTGTGAAGCCTACTGAAAATACAGACTATCAGGTGATAGGAATGAATCAGTTTACCTGCCGAGATTCATCTGTTGTGCAGGTGGTGGTTCAGCAGCCGTCTTTAATCAATGTGTATGCTGATAAAGATACGATTTATGAAGGAGAATCCACACCAATACATATTCAAAATGCAGGTGCTATTCAATTTACCTGGTCGCCATCTGCAGGATTGAGCGATATTCATTCCCTCAATCCCATTGCATCTCCTCTTGTTACCACAACCTATCAGGTGTTAGCTACCGATGCCAATGGATGTGTTATTATGACACCTATTACCTTGTATGTTAAAAAAGTACCTT
>Ga0114970_10004259_pt1 | contig 10431 bp, 19 predicted proteins | sample M_140205_XF_Meta_FD_87030 | JGI IMG/M metagenome (GOLD analysis project Ga0114970, IMG submission 87030) | Freshwater microbial communities from Lake Montjoie, Canada to study carbon cycling - M_140205_XF_MetaG | ecosystem: Environmental > Aquatic > Freshwater > Lake | place: Lake Montjoie... | reverse complement strand
CGCCAAAATGCAGCACCTATAACACCTTCCAAATGTTTCCGAAACGGGACATTGGTAAATGATTCTTTGATATTATCAACTAAAGTATCAAGTTGATATGACAGACCAAATGCTCTAAAGCATGTTGCAATTAGAAGAGGATAAGTTGAAATATAACCTTTAGAAAAATCATCAACGCTCACTAACGGACAATTAAGGTATTGCTTTGCGATAATTTTCGAAACGGTTGATTTACCGCTCGCAATATTTCCTGTAATTCCAATAAGTTTCATTTTTTAACCATTCTAAATGTGTGCCATCTTGGAAGCAATGCTAGTGCTTCTTGTTTGGTAAAAACTTTTGCTCTTTTACGAGGTACAGTAGATGCCCAAGTTTTATCTTCATATACATAAGAAATATACCCAATACCAAAATAGCACAAAGTTTTATCCTTACTTTTAATTAGATATTCATCTTTCATATATCACTCACCTTCCCGATATTGATATGGATGTGTAGGCTTCTCGTACTTCTTTGCAGGATTCACCAACTTATACTTGCCATCGCTTTTCAATTGAAGATGATAATAATCACAATTATCAGGATTTGCAAGCAATTCAAATTCCTCTACAGTCAGGTGAAACCAGCGCATAAGAAATACACGCATTGCCATACCATGAGTAACAATAACCGTATTACGAGGATAATTAAACTTATCAAAATCCCGATACAGTGTAGGGAAGAAATCACTCACACGATCAAACACGTCTGCGCAGGATTCACCATTCGGGAAACGCCAGTAGAACGAACCGTATGCGTCCCGTGCTTCTTCAAAGCCATCATTAAATTCATTCTGAATATGATTACCCCACTCCTGTTCACGCAAGCGGACATCTTCAAACGACATCATAATCTGTTCAGCCTTGAACGCCTTCTTAATATTCTCTGCGGTTTGACGAGTGCGCCAAAAAGGAGAAACATAAAAAGCAGCGTTTTTATCTTTACAAATATCCAATAGCTTATTACCTGCCATAGTAGCTTGTAATACTCCTTTAGGAGTTAATTTAAGTGTATAATCTGGTTTCGTTTTGTAAATTTCTTTATCTACATTGCCTTCCGATTGTCCATGGCGGACTAAAAAAATATTTTCAGGTTTCATTAATTATTACTTGGTGATTGCCAAATTTTCAAAGTTTTTACTCCTTCAGGTATTTCATAAAAGAAACTCTTCATTCCTTCTGCTGATATAATACGCCCATCATTGCGATATGCAATGTTTTTTACACACTTTTCCACATCGTTCTCAAAATAAATACATTCCACTTTATATCCTAATAATTCTAAAAAAATAATAGCATTATATCGAATCTCTTTATTACATAGATGCGGATCAGTTATGATTAAGTCATCTACATTATCCAATTCCGATAAATCCAATTCAACAGGATCGTCTATTAGTACCGTAATATCAATAGACTTTGCCTGTAAATCTTTCGCTAAAAAGGATTTACCTGAACCGGGAAGACCTATAATTAATGTTGCTCTAGCCATCCTTTTTCTTTCATGTATTCATATAATTTCTTCAACTCGATTTCTTTATAAGAATAATTGGTGGAATTACCATAATATTCACTAACGGTGTAAGAACCATATGAAATTACAGTATTGTATAAATTCTTATATTGTAGGAAACTTAATGTGGGAACAAAATGTTCAAGGATTTGGTCAAATTCTTTAAATTCAGCAGCGGGTTTACCTGAAGAATATCCTTCCGCAACTCCACCCCAGCAAGAACCACCATTATATCCACCCGTGTCCCATTCTACCCGAAGAACATATTTTGTTTCTTTGTAATTTTTACGGTAATAAGAAGACACGGTTTCCCATCTGCTAGACCATGGATAATCGGTGTTTAGCCCCAATTCCTTTATTTCAGAAGGAGCAAGCTCTATACATTTTAAAATAAAATCATCGTATTCCATATTAATTTAGACTTTGTGCCATTTTCATTGAAATGGTCTTGTTATCAACTCTACCCGCAGCAAGCTCAACTGCACATTTAATAGCTTTACCCATATCTTTCTTAGTAACTGCACCAGTATCAGCAATAGCTAATTTAATCAATTCATCAATCTCTTCTACAGTCATTTCTTGTGGAAGATACTTTTTAAGTACAGCAATTTCATTAGTTTCTTTTTCAACCAACTCTACACGCCCACCTTTAGAAAACTGCTCAATAGAATCTTCGCGCTGCTTGATTTGTTTACGAATAACGACAATAACAGCATCATCTGTAAGGGGATTACTTGCATTACCTGTCGAAAGTGCTGCATTGGTGAATGCATTCTTTAATTGGCGCAACACATCTACTGAAAGCTGATCTTTAACTCTCATTGCGGTTTTAATATCTTCGTTAATTTGTAGTTGTTTACTCATATAGCTTCAGTTTAACATCTTTAAACTTTGCTGCAACTGCTATTTTCAATTTTTCCAATATTTCTTCTTCTGTAAGAAGTGGTTTGGGTAAATTACCCACCGATGAATATACTGCTTCGTAATAAGGTTTCCCCGTTTTGGTTTTATTTATAATAGGATTATATTTTCTTTGAATAGCATCATAACCTTCTTGTAAAGGATCATAATCCCATCCATCAGGATAAAAATCATGGATGTCTTCATATTCTTGTAATTCTCTCTTTTTTTTCTCAATAAAATATTTTTCCCAATGGTGTCCCCAAACATCATCCTTATCATTCCTACGAGAAATCATCATTCCCTCATATATGAAATAATTATTATATTCATAATAAAAAAATTCATATATGAATAATTCGGTATCATCTATATGTTTATATATTTTAAATTTCATTTTTGGTTTTGTTTTGGAATGCGCCGGACATGCCGACAGGATAAACGGGTTTGGCAACGAATGCAAACAATTTCTTTATTGACAAATGGGAAAAATACTTTATAGTCATATTATGAGTGCCATATCACAAGAAGAACAAGATAAAAAAGAAAAAGAATACCTTATTTCTAAAGGGTTTAAACAAATCTCTGAAGAAAAATATAAATGGGAAAGTCCACAAGGTAATAAATTTATCTATGGGTTTTCTGCATATGATTGGCAACATAGAAAAGATGAATTAGAAGAAAAGGGGTATATATTCAAAATAGGAATGCCTCATAACGGATTTGGATGGAACGTATTTGTTCAAACCGAACACACATCTAATTCTTATAAAATGATACATATCATGAGAGATACGAGGGAAGAGGCTCAAGCTGATATGGATAATTTTGTACAGTTCTATTCCCAATATAATAAAGAACAGGCTCTAAAATATTTACAAATTGCAACCAATTCAAATAATTGGTCAGATAATTTTAATAACAAAGTGAATAAGATATTACGTGTCAAGTTTCACCATGATACTGAATATTATTCATTGCGATCATATACGGATTTAGTCAATATATGTATAAGTTTTATTAAAAATATACCAATTTATAGACGCTATGATAAAGCTCCCACCAAACCTTCTTATGAGATAGAAAATCTACCTGAAGAATTTAAAGAAGCAGGACAGGGCGAATGGTCTGGATATAACAAATATCTAAAAGAGTATAATATCGAGCAAACAATTTTTGATAAATTAGAAATTTTTAAAAATTTATCAAATAAAGAATGTAAACAAAATCATTCAAAATTTATTGATTTTGTTTTAGATTTAGCAGCCGACTATTATGGCGATATAGATATCATGGATTCGCCAACATTTAAAAAATATATCTAATTATGGAAAAATTAATTTTTATTTATAGTGGTGGTTCAGAAATGAACTATTTTAATGAAACAATCCCATTTGAATATGAATCAAAGGAAAAAGCTGAAAATGATTTTTTCAATATGGCATATGAATGTTTTCAGAAATGTTTATTAGAGCGGAATTTTGAATTACCATTCTTTAAAGATTATATGTTATCTTGTGGGGGGTTCTTCTTTAGTAATGAGAAAACAAGAAAACTTTTCAAATATGAAAATATGAATCGTTGGGAGTATAGTCCTCCCACTATTTTAACTCTTGAAGAATGGTTTTACATGAAAAAAGAAGAAATTTATCAAAAAGTCGTTGACAGTGAAAAATAATGTGGTAAGATGTGTCATTCCACAGGGAATATTAACAAACAAACAAACAAACAAACAAAATATATGAGTCGTCCAAAGAATCCAGAAAATAACTATAACTTCGTTGATGCCGTCACCGGAGAAGCAATCCATACTAACCCTAAGCAGTTCAATGATCTGATGGCACGGTACGGTATCACCCGTGATGAGCTATTGGCTAGTTACGTCGGTCAGAAGGGTCGCAATCGTCTTGCGGCAGAGAAGCTGAGCATTGCCGAGGCTATCGAGAAGTATAAGTTGCATCCAAATGTGGCTAATGCACTCAAGGCATTGCGTGCGCCAGTGGTTAAAACCCCTCGCGTCAAGGCAGAAGTCGCTCCTGCTACCGAAATCGAGGTAGAAGTTCCTGCTGGTTCCGTTTCTAACGAAACCGTTACAAGTGAGGAAGTTGCAACAAGTGAGGTTGAAACAGAAGTGGTGTCCGGCGTTTTCGTCGAAGCCTAATTGCTAAAAATAACAAAGGGGTAGAATTTCTACCCCTTTGTTTTATAAAAATATGATTCAGAGTATTTCAGATATTGATAATTCTATCAAAAGTCTATATGATTCTATTACCAATTTAAATAAAAAAGAAAATTGGGAACAGATTGATAAATTGCTTGAAAACCGTTGGGTTTTGATGCATCCTTGGTTAAATTAGAAAAAGACGGAAAATTACTAAATAAACATCATTATGGATTTTGATAATTATAAAACACAGTTCGAAGAATTTGCAGAAGATGCTGAATTAACAGTCAGCGAAAATACTTTAAATAAACTTGCTCGTAGAGCAATTGATCTTGAAAAAGAAGTGGATTTTTCTCTTGATGATATCAAAGAAGAAATCATTGAAGTAATTCCTAATAGATTTCAATCTGATACCGATTGGCTTGAATTAGTGGATGAAATTGCTCTTTTCATCTTTGATGAAAAAGAAAACAACGACGACACACCAGAACACGATGAATAATTTACTAGATATGATGGAATTGGTAGGCGGTCCCCTTTGTGGGGTGGCTATCGCAGTAGATACAGATAATATAGATAAAGAGGAATATGAAGTTCCTTATTATGCAGGAATTGCTCTGTATCGTAAACGGTTAGATGGTAAAGCAGACTACATCGGAGAATATAAGTAATAATATGACTTGGGAAGAAGCAAAGGAAATTCGACTTGCCGAAAATTAATACTCTAAATTTCACTTCTATATTCGATTGGGAATATAAAAATTCAGTGCTTGAGAACTATCAAGCACTGAATAAGGTAGCCATGCCTATTGCGGTTTAATTATTAAATAATATTACGAGCTTTTGCTAGTCTGTCAATTTCGGCTAAGAAAGATGCCATAACTCCTGCAAAGGTGGAATCCACGGCAGCAAGCCCAAATACATCAGGGATATTCAATACCCTTGTCGAGTCTAATGTTAATGAACCATTATATGGTTTCAATATAACACTTGCACTGGTTTTACCTGTCGGTGAACCAGTGATATTGACGCTTTGAACTCAATATTGATTAAATGGGGCCGCACTGATTGGAGTAGAGGTTATTAATTGTATCATATAGTATGAACTATTTATAGTTTGTTATAAGCCAAATACATAGCCCGAAGCAAAATTAATAACATCCCATCGAAAATCAAGATGGTTATATTTTACCGTCATAATATCCATATAACCTGCACTCAAAGACCAATTAAGTGATATAGATAATGGTACTCTGTAACCAGAAGTTAAATTTACAGAATCAATAGTATCCATAAAACGAATATTGACCGTAACTATTTGGGAAGTATTTGGATTAGTAGGCACATTGAGTGTTGCTGATAAGCCTGTTCCACTTAAAGGAACTATAAAATCATTTGTAATAGAAGCATCGAAATCAATGCTAGTAGAAGCTACAAATGTATTGTACACCAAAGAGGTATCTTGTAGCCAGTTTGCACTATTATCTCTCACAGTAGTAAATAAATTCGATAAATTGTTTAAATTATATGCATTTGCAACTAGTGCTATTACCGCACTTGCAGGGGTACTCATTGTAGAACCCTGCGCCCCTTGAGTAGTTGTTCCTTTATCAAGAATAAGAAATCTTGTATTGCCAGTAACTAATACATTTTTACTTGATAATTCGGAAGTTTTGATTATGGTATCATACATATATGATTATTATTTACTTTAATTTGACATGATCAAATAACTATGCTATAATATGTTATGGAAAACGCAGAAATTTCATTTGATGGATATATAGAAAATGAAGTAGATATTTTTGACAATTTTTATAAATTTAAACAAGAGGAAACTAGAGTCCTTTATCCATTTGTTAAAATTCGTCATGGAGGAACAGATGAATTCCCCCAATATTATTACCAAATGTTTAAAAAATTAATCAATTAGAGGTAATAATGCCGCTAATACATTAGAAGGAATAGGATTTCGATCTAAGAATAATTCTTGTTCAGTTAAACGATTAAGTGATATATCAGCTTCCTTCAATAAAATTTGATTCATATGTTGATCAATTTTATCTGCTTGTTCTTGTGTTTCTATAATTCCTTTTTCGGGGCAAGTCTCTTTAACAATTTCTCTATGAGTATTTTGTATAAAATTATCAAGAGATATGAGCGCATTAATGTTTTTAGCAATTTTCATCCGTGTATTTCCATTAAATTGATATGGAAGAGATACCACTCTACCGTCTATTTCTTTCTGAAAGAAAGAAAGAGCTTCTAATGCGGATTTAAAAGACAATAATTGAATGTTGTTCATATACCAGTGTATTTATACACCAGTAATTATTATATAAAGGGATTAAATAAATGGCCCAAGAATAGTACCGCCCCCAGCAACAGGCATTCCTGTAACGGCATAAAAGAAATATATTAGTACATATAGTACCCAACTACTGTTCCCGCAGAAAGTTTTACACTGGTGAAATCTGCATAAAATGCTAATCCTTGGGGAAGAGCTATAGCAGATAAAACATTACTCCCTGAATAACCGGGATAATATGTGGCACTGGCAACTGTTGCAGAAGTAGTAAGCGGGATTATTTTGAAATAATTTCCTATATGAGTGGCAGTATCATTAATAATATCAAACCCCATTCCTCCTACTGTCATTTCGGTGAAAATTGCGGTATTTCTTTCGTTTTGCTGAACTGTATCAGTAGATAAGCGTCTCATATCTTAACTATTTATAAATAGTTAAGATTTTCTTCTTTATTAATTTAGGTATCAAATCTAATGATTTGGTGAACCCTGCCCATAGCCACGGAGTATTTTTAGGAGAACGGGATTCATCGGGAAACTGATCAAAACCATACATATCTTTCCTAACACCCTTATTATCAGTATGTGATACATCAGGACGATTCTGATAATAACGTTTCCATACATTTTCGGCTCGATTAGATGTTGAACCTGTGCCATTACCATATGTCGAAACGGTTATGCCGTTTCTGTAATTAGAAATAAATTCTAATGCAATATCATATAATAATGGGCCGAATCCCGAACCTTGTATTTCTTTACGCATACCTGCATGAATATTCCATGTAGTTCTGCCATGCATTTGCACCAACTCTAATGCAGCCATAGGTTGTTTATTAATAAACAACCTAAGCTCATATCCTTGTTCTTCTTTATTATTTCTATAATGCGGAGATTTCTTTATTTCAAATTTTATAGTATTATCTAACTCTTCAATAGTTTGTATTGATCGTTCTTTTAATAGAAAAAATTCTGTAAATCTCATTACATTATTTACGATTAAATAAGCAATTCTTTGATGGGTTCTGATTTGTTACCTGTGGTGAACGGTCTATTAGCTGGACTCATCCATACATGATCATGTTTAATACCTAATAGATGCCCGACTGTGGCGTTTAATTCGCCAATAGTAACTGGACGTTCAATAATTTTTTCGGCATTGTCATCAGTTTTACCTACTACTCTTCCACCTATGTCCATACCACCTAACACACAACTGAATGCAGCAGGGAAATGGTCTTTGCCCTCATTTACATTGATCTTTGGTGTACGCCCGAATTCAGTAGCAATAACAATTAAAGTATCATTAATAAGTCCTTCAGATTTTAGATCAGTGAACAATGCATCTAATGCCATATCGACTTCTGCGGCTTTGCGAGTCATATTGGTATTAATGTCATTATGCATATCCCAACCACCTGTATCAACTTCTACATAACGCACATTATTCTTAATAAGACGTTTTGCTAGTAATAATCCTTGTCCAAGCGAATTCATTCCGTAACGATCACGGGTTGCCTTATCTTCTTTATTAAGATTGAAAAGATTTAAATCTTGACTTTTCATTAATTTTAAAGTTTCATCATAGAAGGTGTTATATGAAGTAACATCAGGAGTATTGAACTTTTGTTTAAATCCTCGATTCAATTCATCTAAAACCGCAAGACGATTTCCCATGATTGTATCAGATACAGATGCCTTACTAAAACGCAATCCTTCGTTAGGATTGACAATGCTGATTGGATAAAATCTCTTGTCGAGGTATCCGCCCTTACTATGATCAGGATCGCCTGAAATTAGAATATTATCAGGAATGGTGCCATGTTGTTTACCAAGTAACCAATATGATAAGGCACCCATTGCAGGATGAATAGTGAGACTGTTCTTAGCATAGGAGGTACGCATGAGATACTGTCCTTGGCTATGTGCTCCTGTTTTAGAGGTCATTCCGCGAATCACAGAGAAGTTCTTACCGTGCTGTGCCAACTTAGGATAATAACCCGCTATTTGGTAATCTCCTGTGGTAGCAACAGGGTCAACTCCTGTATTGATTTCGGGGAGTTTCTTTGGATCAAATGTATCAGTATGTGACGCACCCCCATTAAGATATAGATAAATCACACGCTTCGCCTTACCGAATTTATTAAGTCCGGCAGGAGCAGCGAAAAGATCATTATTAAGTATGGAAACTCCTAAAGTTCCATATGCAAGTCTCTCAACAAAAGTACGTCTTGAACATTTATTATCTCCATCTATTTCATTTATCGAATTACGCATATAACTTATTTATCACAACCATTCATATATTTCAAGCAGTTTGATATGAAAAGGTCTGCTATTGTTGATAAATAACATTATATGATAAAATATACATGTAATGAAAATTATTTCTTAAATATTGACGATGCAGATAAAGCTTATATTTTAGGATTTATATATGCTGACGGCCATTTAAGTAAAAATGGTGAATTGAAAATAATCATTCAGCCAGAAGATGAATCCATTTTGGATTTTATAAAATCCAAAATGGATTCAGATACCCCTATCAGGTATGTATATAGAAAAGTCGGAGATATAATGAAACCATATTCTAGTTTCATTATATGTAGAAAATCTATTTTCAATGATTTATGGAGAATAGGAATTCGTCACAATAAAAGTAAAAACAATTTAGTATGGCCTGATATAAAACCTAAATTTATCTCACATTTTTTACGTGGTGTATTCGATGGTGACGGCTGCATATGGAATAAACATAAAAGTTCATGGGGATGTAGTTTTGCAGGAGGATTCGATCTATTAAATAATATCAAACAAGAATTAAATAAACATGGCATCTATTGTAATCCCATTAAAATTCCTAAAAGAAAAAATGGATTATATGGATGTTCATTAGATATAACTCATCGAGACAATATTAAAAAATTTCATACATATCTTTACAGTGATAGTAACTTTCATTTAGATAGAAAACATCAAAGATTTTTAGATGCATTTAAAGATATTTCAGAATGGGAAGTTGGACATAATATAATTACTTCTATATTAGCAGATAATATTCTTCAATTATATAATATAGGAATGAAACAAAAAGATATTTCTATAAAACTAAATATAAAATATTCTACAATTCGAGCATATATTCAACGTTCTCGTAAAGATAAGTTATGTATCTAACATGTTAATCTCTCCACACAAATATCATAATATTCTTTATCTCGTTCAATACCAATAAAATTTCTTTTTAAATTTTTCGCGGCTAATAACGTTGTTCCTGAACCACAGAATGGGTCCAACACTATTTGGTTTTCTAAAGACGAATTATTTATAAGTTTCTCTATAAAGAGAAGGGGCTTTTGGGTAACATGTAATTTACCATTTTTAATGGTTGGCATATTAACAAATTCATAATCTCTACTTGTCATATCGTTAATTGGTTTTGCATATCCCTTTCTAAAAAATAATACATATTCTGAAAATTTCAGATACCAACGATTAGGCATTTTTGT
>Ga0114970_10004258_pt1 | contig 10432 bp, 13 predicted proteins | sample M_140205_XF_Meta_FD_87030 | JGI IMG/M metagenome (GOLD analysis project Ga0114970, IMG submission 87030) | Freshwater microbial communities from Lake Montjoie, Canada to study carbon cycling - M_140205_XF_MetaG | ecosystem: Environmental > Aquatic > Freshwater > Lake | place: Lake Montjoie... | reverse complement strand
GGACATCGTGTTGCATGCATTTCGTGGGACAAATTTTATAGAAGAATTAAAGTGGAATTATCCAAAAGCCCAACAGAGAGACACCCCGTGAACGAATTCTTTTTGTCGGCAACCGAAGAGTATGATCGGCTTATGGAATCTAGTCCCATAATTGATTCAGCGATCATCGATATGTTTAATCAAAAGTTCAATAATAAATTCGATAGTCTTAAAAATAAAAAGATGCTTGAACCAGCGCGTATTAATGGCGAACACGTGAAAGATTTTACAAAACCCGAGATATGTGACTCCCTTGTAAGTGTAAAAAATAGTATTTATCGGCAAGATGAAAAATCGTTTAAAAAGAATATTTATCAAAAAGTTATGATTGAATTGACTGGCAATAATAAAGAAAAGGTTGACGTATTTAAACAGAAAATAATGTTATCATTTTGGACTAATTTTATATCGGAACTAAATAGGTTTCCAACCGAGCAAGAAATGATTGATAATTTGGCGAGAGATGAAGAAAATGTTAATGGAATCACTGAGGAAATGATTGCCGATTTTATTAATAAAATTATGCCAGATGAAGATGAATAATATTTACTATTATATATGCGTAAAACATTGAAACAGAAATTGCATAATTATATATCTAAAAAACAAGATATATGTTGTGAAGAAGATGTTGACCGGTCTTTAATTATACAACAAATTATTAATAAATATAAAAAAATTAGTTTTTACATAAATGAATCGGAAGAATATTTAAATCATATAAATAACGATTTATTAAAATTTATAGGATATAAAGTTGATATTAAAAATTCTGAAGGTCTACTATTATGGAATAAACTTGATAAAAAAATGTATAAAAATAAAAAAGTTAGTCTAATGAAAATAGAATTAGTATTAAAAGATATTCCTTTATATTTATTATTAGCATTTTTAGGGTTTGCTTCATACAAAGAAGATCTCTCTATAAAAATTTAATATATTGATATTATAATGAAGAAACAAACTAAGAAGAAACAAAACAAAAGACCGAAAAAAATACAAAATAAAAATAAATACAAAAACATAAAAATAAATAGAAACAAAATTATGCCCATGTTACCAAACCAAAAGAAAACAACCCCGGCTGGCATGATTTTAGGATTAATTTATTTAGATATGTTACACCATATTCAACCACATCGTGATAAAGAAATCATTGATAAACAACGGGAAATATTGAAACCTTTTATTAAAAAATCAAAAAATAAAACATCTAAAATAAAGAGGGGTGGTCACGTATTTTATTATAATGTATTACCGCAAATATGCGGTGTAGATGTGCATGAAAATGATTGCGTTCCATCTACATTATATTTTTTAGGGCTATTAACGTATGAAGCAGCTCGATATTTAGCTCATGAGAGATGGGACGGATTAGACTACAGATCCATACTTGTATGGTTAGATGAAAATTTTCCAGATGAAGGTACTCATCATGTAAGCCATACCATTTTAGATTTGCGAGAATATTTTTTAGAGACAAATGAAGATGGCTGGGATATATATGATGAAGATGCGATAGAGTATGCTAATGACGCATTTATGGAAAATTTAAATACTATTATGCCATACACTCAAATGGGCATAATTGCAGGAAGTGTTTCTTATTCAGAAGATAACAATCAAGAATCTATAGGAGGCCATGTATTTTGTATTATAAAAGATGAAAATGAAGAATTTTATATAATAGATCCTCAACAAAGACGTTATGTAGCACTACATAGTATTCATGATGCAGTTGAATTTTTAAAATCAGGTGCTAACATGTACGAATTAACATTATATCTTCAGGAAGATGTAGTAGATGAATTAAATGCAAATGAACCTGAAGTACGCGGTCCTAATAACTATATTGTACCAAACCCACATGAATTTAATGCTACACATATGCTTGAGATAAATAGACAGCATAACGAAGAGGGTGCTGAATGGAATGACGAGACTGGACGTTGGGAGGATGATGAAGGTTATTATATTGGACGAGAATATTATCGTTTTGATGATGATGAGCTATAAATACAATACAATTTAATATTGTATTTATATAAATGACAAATAAAACGAAGAAAAAACAAACGAAGAAAAAACAAACGAAGAAAAAACAAAAACAAAATAAACATAAAATGAAAATGAAAATGATGCGTATGTTACCAAAACAAAAGAAAATTACGCCTACTGGAGTAATTTTAGGATTAACTTATTTGGACATGTTACATCATGTTCAACCCCAAAATGATGCAAAAATTATAGAGAGACAGCATGAAATACTGAAACCCTTTATTAAGAGGTCTAAAAATAAAACAAATAAAATAAAAAGGGGAGGCCACGTATTTTATTATAATGTATTACATGAAGTATGTGCATTAGGTGCTCATAATACGGATTGCCAACCATCTACATTATATTATTTAGGAATATTAACACATGACGCTGCAACACACCTAGCAGAAATTATAGGAGAAGGGCAAGGACATGGAATTAATACGATGTTAGAATGGTTTGATGAAATGTTTCCAGAGGATGGTCCTCATATTGACCATACGCTTATAGATTTTGGTGATTATTATAGTGATACAATTGATGGAAGAAATATATATAATGACGGAGAAATACGTGAGATGAATGATTATGTAATGGGTATGTTACATCATATATTGCCATTTAATCAAATGGGAGTAATGGCATGTATTAGTTATAGGACAAAATATGATACGGATCGATTAACAGCAGGCGATGAAAGTGATTCACACTCAATATGTTTTATAAAAGATGAATATGGGCAAATCGTATTAGTTGATTCTCAAAGTGGCATTTTTAGAATTATTCATGAAATACATGATATTATGTATGCTTTAGGTTTAAATTATTTAGGGGATAACTACGCAGGTAGATTACTTTTATATGTTCAAGAAAATGTAATAGGTAAGTATTATGTGGGTAATCATAATTATGACCCAAATAATTATTCACTGCCTCATAATTTAAATGTAGAACGATTATTTGAATTAACTAGAAGAAATTGGGTTCAAGATCCAAATGCTGAAAATGAATCTTCTTTGGCGCAAGAGAATGCTGAAAATTCAAATTCTTCTAGTGGAGAAGAAGAAGTTATTGATAATTCGGCTATGTGGGGTCAACGACAAATGGCACAACAGAATAATGCCGAAAGTTCAGGTTCTTCTAGTGGAGAAGAAGAACTTATTGCTGATTCTGGTTGGAACGGGCGACAAAGGACTCATTGGAATGCTGCAGGAACTTCAAATAATGGTGCACACACACCATATGAAAATGCTCAATGGGATGATTGGTACCAACGTTGGTATAATTCAACTGGTTATTATAATGAAGATGGCACATATCATTATGATTTATAAATTATCTTGTCATAATATATGCCAAGAACACATATTAAAAAACGTATTAAGAAACAAAATACGCGTAAGAATAATAAAAAGGGTGGTGCAGGTGTGCTTGGACGTTTCACTAAATCTATAGCTGAATCTAGACCGGCTTTAGATGCAGGAACTAAATTAATGGCTTTAGCTGACGCAAGGGATGAAGAACCATTTAAATTTCGTATTAATTTACAAAATATTTACGCCGTATTTAAAGTGAATGAATCACAAGGTATTCCTATACCTAATTATTCAAAATATAAACATTTTAAAGTTACCCCGCAAAAAATATTTATTGATATGAATGATAGTAAAGATACTAGGATTCGTAATGTTCATGGAATACATACTATTTCTGAATTTATAGTACATCCTTCAGACAAAACTAAAAATATTAAAAAAGGTTTTATATTAATAAAAAACGATCTACAAGGACATTCTGCAATATTTAAATCATCTAATTTTACATGTCGATATGAAGGCCCCGAAATAAAATAATAATATCAACAAATACGATGCGCAATAAATGACGAATTTATGTTAGATAATTTGAATGGAGAAGTAGGAGGTCCTTCTACATATACAGCCGAATATATTTGTTTGGTATTGTCCACTCTTAATATTGATGTTAACGTATTAGAATATAATATTTCAGTGCTCGTATTGATATATGAAGTACTAGACGCTATATTAGCGTATGTTTGCCCAGTATATATATCACCATCTGAAAAATTATTATCTGTTATACCCCATTTTATTCTAGAATTAAGAAGATTGATTGCACTTATATTTCCAGTATACATAATTGTCCATAATCCTGGTACAAGGGACATACCACTTACATCTGTATGATATATACGAGTTGAATAAATTGGCACATCAGATGAAAGCATAGTTGCATAACTTAATTTGGTTGATGCATTTATTGTTGAATTAATATTAATAGTATTATTTGGACTTCCTATTATAATCGAGGATGCATTTAATCCAATTTTAAGTATGTCATCAGGATAGTCGATACCGCCAACTATAGCAACTGAAAAATTTATTTCAGGCTCTTTAATTAATACATTATAACCAGGAATTGCAAACTCTATATTGCTTATATCTAATATAGTCGTAGTTGTTGTATCTGTAATGATAGTGTTAAACCCTGGGTTATATGATTGAAAAACTGATAAATTATAGAGAGATTGTATAACTTGATCTGGCGAATTATATCCAATTAATGTATTCATTTTATATATTATATTATATTTAAACATTTGTATTTTCCTCAATATTTATATTTCTATGTGCTAATTCAAATTCTTCGGATCGTTCTTCCATGACTACATCTCGTTCGATTTCACAACATCCTAAAAATTTACAGCTTTTACATTTTGATTTAGAGGCAATTTTTACTATTCCAAAAATAAATGCGGTTGTGGTCGTTAAAAAAAATGACCAAAAAACCGGGTCTTGTCTTAATTTATACATAATATATATTTATATTATATGTCGTGGACCGCACCTGTTTATAGAAAATCTTATCGTAGGCGCTATGGATCCAAGTGTTTTTTAGATCCTAAACGATTAAAATATCCGGTTTGCAGTCGTGGTAAAATAAATTGTAAGGCATTAAATGCGGCGCAATATTATGCTATATTGAATAATAAAAAGAAACTAACGCGTAAAATTAAAACATACAAGAATAAATATTGCATTTAGTTTTTATATAGGTATATATAAATGCCATATGAAGAACCAAGGAGATTAGGAGCACGTAATTTTAAGAGTGTAATACAACAAACAGAAGATAGTCCTAAGAGGGCATTACCTGTAGAATTGCTAGAAGCAACTGAACCTAACCCTAATAATATACCTCAAATAGCAAAAATTAGTCGTGGTCATTTTAATAGAGATGGTAAGCGTCAACCCGCTTATAATAGTTCAGGTATGGCTGTACATGTAATACACACAAAAAATGGAGATACAATAACTTATTATGAGAAAATGGAGAAACGACAACTCGGGCAAATGGTAGGTGGGGGGTTGGTTGGAAATATAACGGGGTTAACGAGAATGTAACATTACCAAGTGGTCAATTAAAACCAATACATCCCTATATTAAATCCAGTATTAATCCGGATACTAAAAAAAGAAGAGGTACATTTTGGCGTACCGACCCAAGTAAAGTTGCTTATGCACATGCATATCGTTTTATTCCTTCAAATATGAGAACAATAAATCGTAACAAAAAACAAATGCAACGACAACGTCAACGTGAAAGTCATAGTACTCAAATAAATGGATCTGGATCTAGGTCTAGGTCTAGGTCTAGGAATCGTTCAATATCATCTTTGCTTAATCCTCGACAAAGTTTTTTAAGTAAAATATTTAATAGAAGTAGCAAAAGAAGAAAATAAAGCATCTAAAAATTCAACCATTATTAATGCAAGAATGACACATAATATATTTGTATTAATCGTACCTTTTATATATAATATATATATATGTCGCAAAGTAGATCACGCCAAATTTCAAAGCAAAATAGTACAACCCGAAGTATGTCACACATAAGTAGTGCACCGAGAAGTATTGGAAGACAAAGCATGGCAAGGCAAAGCATGGCAACTCGAAATAGTGCAAGACAAACTATAAAAAATAGCAAATATTATAAACAAGAAGAAATAAAAAGGGCACAACGACGACGTAATGCATTAATAGAACAAGAAAAAGAAAAAGAAAACAGAATTAAACAATTAGCTGAAAACTATAAAGAAGAAAATAAAAAAAGGATTGAGAATTTTAACGAACAAGTAAGACTAGGTATTGCACAACAAAAAAAATACAATAATGTAATAAATGAAATAAAAAAACGTTACCGATTTAAGCGATACTCATTTAAAAATATTTTTGGTTTATAAAATAAAAAAATAAACACATATATGTATGTGTTTCAATGAAACTGCCAGTATTGTTGCTCTCACGATTGGCATAGTATTTTCAGTAATATTAGTATATTATAATCACATAGCTTATGCTGGTTTATTATTTGCTATTACATTAATGCAACTATATGAATATTTTGCGCATCATTCTATACAGACGCATGATACCGCATTAAATGTACTTTCTACAAAATTAATATATTTTGGAATAGTACTTCAACCTATTGTATTTGCGTTTTGTAATGTGAACTTTTTACCTAAAAAATGTAATTATAATTTTCCAAAAATAGTAAAGGCGTTTCCTTGGATATTATTGATATATATAGCCTATTCCTTATTTTTATTTTTTTATATGAATGATAATAACATGTTTACTACTACATATCTTACTACACCATGTAATAGTATTTGCCGGTTGAACTGGTTTGATAATGTTAAATCATATATGACAACTATATTATTCGTAATATTTGTCGTATTGTATATAGTAATAATGCAAATATATATGTTTTATGATCCTAAACTTCCTATGCAATATGTGAATAGTGTTATTCTTATAATAGCATTAATATATACATTTTTTATACTCAAACTTAACATATTTCCTGGTATATCTGTATTAGGGAGTATGTGGTGTTTTTTTTCAATATTTATGGGGCCATATGTATTGTATTTTGTCAATTCTTAATATTAATTCTTAATTGCTCCAATTAATTTTTTATTGTTATACATCATCATTTTTATTTCGTCTTTTATAGTGTTGAGTGTTTCATCGTTCTCTTTGTTATTCAAATACCTCATAAATTTATCTTTCAGCTCAGGATATCTCTCATCTTCTAACCATTCTTCTAACATCATTTCTTTCTCTTCATACAAAACGTCAATCTCTGATTTACTTTTTATATTCCAGTTGCCGGCTTCGTACACCATCATATATTTATCTTTCAAATTTGAAATATAAATATTCATATTTTCTGGCTTTTGTGGATTAAAATGTATTCTTTCTATTAAATTCTTCACGCAATAGTTAATCTTTTTAATACACGCTATATAATCTTTATCTGTTAAATGAGAGATATCAGTATCCCGATAGGCAAGCAATTGTATATTGTTTTGAATGTGAATACCGCCATTTATCTGCAGTTTGTTTGTTAATTTCTGTATTTGGGCCTTCTTGGGTTCCGACTGCAATAGTTTGATCTTCTTTTCTATCTCTCTATGTTTTTTATCTTGTTCTGCTTTTTGTAAGTTTAAAAGACGAGCTAGTTCTTTAAAATCTTCGTCCTTGTTTTTGATGCAATTATATTTGACATGTTTGGATAGCGATGACTTATGTTTATAAGTTTTATCGCAATATCTGCATTTAATTTCTGAGATGGGTTCAGCATGCTTTGCTGCGTTCGTAATATGTCGTCCTGTTTCTAAATGTCGTTTGTAATTATATGCTAATGGTGTGTTAAATAAACACATATGGCAGCTATAAACTGGCATTTTATATAATAAAATATTATATTTTTATATACTTTACTCGTAACATGTATTACTCTTTTTACTCTTTTTTGTACTCTTTTAGCGGGGAAAACGTGGCTAATTTGTGGCATTTTTTGGCTAACTTTGGTGCCATTTTTTGAGGGATTTTGTGTGGATTTTGCTAATTATGGTGCGGATTTTGCTGACACTGATTGATGATAAATTTAAATAAATATGTTAGTTGTTGCACCATATGTCGTAAGACATGTTCGTAATTATAATTTTACGGATTTTCTTACAAATAGGAGTGTACTCCTAAATTATACAACGACATGATGATCAATAAGACACTCGTACTCGTTTTTTACTCTTTTCCTTACGATAAATCATTATTTTAGACTAACTTTTAATTTTTAGGTCAGGGAGAAAAAATTTCAAAAAAAAATAATTTTAAAAATCAAAAAAAACTTTATTTAAACTTTTTCTTTTAAAACGGATTTATAATATTTAATTAATTTATAATGTGTAATTATTTTATTATATTAAGTAATCTTGATAAAAAGAACGCAGAAAGAAAGTACGTAATAGAAGAAATTGATTTATTTGATAGACCTTCTTTTAAAAGAAGAGAAATACTTGATAAAGAAAAACTTATAATAGGTGAATATGTTTTTTTTGAAAATGAAAAATATAAATTTAGAGGTTATAAATGTTCAACTACTACAAATTTATTAAACACACTTCCAACAACATTTAAACGACCGCGTTCAGCTAGACGTAATAGAACACTAAACCAAAACAAGAAAGATGTTACATGTATGATTGTGTTACAAAAAATACATGTGAAAAATCATAATATTGAAGTTGATATATTTAGTACAGAAGATATTATTGCTTTTAGAGATATTGATGAAGAAAACATAAATAAAGGAGATAAAATAATGATGGGTGTACAACTATATAGGGTTGAAGGATTTAGACTTGACGATTCAGAGACTATTTTAGATAAACTTCCAGATAATTATAAACGTCCAAAGTCAACTATGCGAAGTAGACCTGGAATATCTCATGAAAGATTATCTCCTGCAAGATCAATGACACCTAAAAAAAATTATCTATTATCAACATCCAGTATTATGAATAATAATAATAATAATAATTTCAAAAAATTTCGATTTATGCTAAAAAATTATGGCACGCATAATAGACGATCTCCTGGAATGAATAGACCTAAAGGTTTTTTTACACAAAAATTTTTGAATAAACTTCGAATTTCAAAACTTAAAGGTACAACAATATAAGTAATAATATTTTAAACCAAAATATAATATTTAACTTGTTCTTTTTTGAAACATTTTTTTATAATTTTATTAAACTTTAATTATTGTTATTTAGTTTGATAACAATAATACATACACTTGAATATTATTTTGCTTTATCGTTTTGGACTAATTTTTAGAGTTTTTTTAATAAAAATATGGATCAACGCTGGAAATGTTATCATAACATATGCAACACTCGTACTCTTTTTGTTGTTCGTTTTGCCCGTTCTTTTTGGACTAATTTGGGGCGATTTTAGACTAACCTGTTTTTAGTTTGAATGAGTATAACGTATTTTTTGGCATTATTATGCAGTCTTTATTTATAATTATGATTTTTGTTCTTTTTTCAAAGCGAAAAAATTAGTCCGGTACCAAAACAGAAGCCGGACACAAAAAAGAACAAATTAGTCTGGCACTGACTTTTCAAGAAATTTTCGACAATACTCTTAAAATATAATTTGGCTAGGTGCTAAATAAGAATAATCTACTCTTTTTTCTATCTTTTGTTACCATAATTTTGGACTAAGGACTAATTTTTTATTTTTTAATTCGGGAGGAAAAATTTTCAAAAAAATCCATTTCATAAAAACGAAAAGAACTTTCAAACTTTTGTTTTTCAAAAAAAGTTTATAGAATTTTAAAAAGAATTTTTAATTGAATTTTAAAAATCATTTTAAAGAAATTACATATATAACTACAATGAACCCAACCAACGTTTTGTTTTTGCATGTTGATCCGAGCAGTGATTTATATTCAATGTATAAAGAGAGAGCGGAAATTCACAATCAATCGCAACAATTTCGCGATGCAGGTTTTGATCTATTTGTTCCGACTGACACTGAGTTCTTGCCAAATCGTTCCAAAAAGGTGGAGTTTGGCGTAACATGCGCGATGTTTGGGCAAAACGACCAGCCACTCAGTTTTTACATGTATGCGAGATCTAGCATTTCTAAGAGTAATTTCCGCTTGTCCAACAATGTCGGAATTATTGATAGCGGATATCGCGGCATAATTGGCGCGTATTTTGACGCATATCCGTGGCAAGATGGCGAGTTTATCATGCGAAAAGGGACACGGGTCGTACAATTGTGTAGCCCGACGCTAGAGCCATTTTTAGTATACGTTGTCGATTCGGTTGATAGTTTGGGACAAACCGAGCGAGGTAGTGGGGGATTTGGATCAACTGGTGTATAATTTAATAAAAAAATGATTTAATTATATAATATTTTATTATATAATGAAATTTGCGAATACATGCTCGTTAGGCCCTTTC
>Ga0114970_10004256_pt1 | contig 10433 bp, 9 predicted proteins | sample M_140205_XF_Meta_FD_87030 | JGI IMG/M metagenome (GOLD analysis project Ga0114970, IMG submission 87030) | Freshwater microbial communities from Lake Montjoie, Canada to study carbon cycling - M_140205_XF_MetaG | ecosystem: Environmental > Aquatic > Freshwater > Lake | place: Lake Montjoie... | reverse complement strand
ATTGCTGCTGCCTCTATGGGCATCAACACACCCCTGTACAAAAGTTTGGCTTTCGGTGTGAGCGCCATGTTTACAGGCGTGGCGGGTGCATTGAGCGCTATTTTGGTGGCCTTTGTAGCACCCGACAGCTTCACCGTTTTCCTGTCGATCACATTGCTGGTTGGCATGGTGATTGGCGGTGTAACTTCTTTGCCTGGTGCATTGTATGGCGCGATATTCATCCAGTTCATTCCCAACATCGCTGACCAGATTTCCAAAGCCGCCCCTTGGGCCATCTATGGAACCATGTTAATCCTGTTTATGTACACCATGCCCACTGGTATTGCGGGTGCCCTCCGTTTGTTAGGCGAGAAGTTTCGCCCAACTCGCTCTTGATTTTCAACCCTTTCTCTCAACCAAGGACCACCATGAAAAAGAGACAATTTGCCCTAACTGCTCTGTGTATTTCCCTCATTGGCTTTGCCTTATCGGCCGCCGCGCAAAAAAAATACGATCCTGGTGCCAGCGACACTGAAATTAAAATTGGTCAAACCATGCCTTACAGCGGCCCAGCTTCAGCATATGGCACGATTGGCAAAGTGCAGGCTGCTTACTTCAAACAACTCAACGAACAAGGTGGCGTCAACGGCCGCAAGATCAACTTCATCAGCCTTGACGATGGCTACAGCCCGCCCAAAACGGTGGAGATGATTCGTCGGCTGGTTGAGCAAGATGAAGTCTTGTTGACCCTGGGCACCTTGGGCACACCATCCAATACCGCAATTCACAAGTACATGAATACCAAGAAAGTGCCGCACATGTTCTTGGCCACGGGCGCATCGAAGTGGAACGATCCGAAAAACAATCCTTGGACCATTGGTTTCAACCCCAATTACCACTCCGAAGGCAAGCTGTATGCACAGCATATTCTGGCCAACAAGCCGAATGCCAAAATTGCGGTACTGATGCAAAATGACGACTACGGCAAGGACTACTTCAACGGCTTCAAAGAAGGCTTGGGCGCTAAAGCTGCAAGCATGATTGTTTCCCAAGCTACCTATGAAGTGACAGATCCAACCATCGACTCTCAAATCGTCACGCTCAAGGGCTCGGGTGCCGACACCTTCTTCAACATCACCACACCCAAGTTTGCAGCGCAGGCCATTCGCAAGGTCAGTGAAGTGGGATGGAAACCCACTCACTACCTGAACCAAGTCTCTGCTTCGGTGGGTAGCGTCTTAAAGCCAGCAGGGCTGGATGTCTCTGTGGGCTTGATTTCAATGAACTACATCAAAGAAGGTGCAGATGCTCGCTGGGACAACGACCCAACGATGAAGGACTTCAAAGCATTGATCAAAAAATACGCGCCTGAAGTCAGTGCAGACGATGGCAATGCCACCTACGGCTATGCAGTGGCTCAGATGATGGTACAGGTGCTTAAGCAGGCGGGTGACAACCTGACCCGCGAGAACGTCATGAAACAAGCCGCCAGCATCAAGGACTTTCAAGTCCCGATGGCCTTGCCTGGCGTACTGGCTAGCACATCAGCAACTGATTTTGCCTTGTTCCAAACCATGCAATTGGTGAAATTTGACGGCAAGAATTGGGTCGATTTTGGCAAGCCAGTTGCTGTCCAATAATTTACTCAAGCATCCAAAAAAATGCCGCATTTTGCGGCATTTTTTATCTCTGCGATCCACCATAGAGGAGACAAGGCATGAAGTCACAAGTCCATCAGGGCTGTAGCATGGGCGATCTGATCATCACCGCCGTTCAACGCGGCGGCGATCGCGATGCCTTTGTGTTGGGCGACTTGCACATCACCTACCGCGAAATGGGGCGCCAACTCAGTCAGATCATTCAGGTCTTCGATGGCATGGGCCTACAGCACGGTCAAACCATTGCCACCTTGTCGACCAATCGACCGCACGCCTTTCTTATTTCGGCGGCGGCCTATGTCATGGGCTTGCGCGTGGTGTGGATGAATCCTATGTCTTCACCTGACGATCATCTTTATCAGGTCGAAGACGCGCAAGTGCAATTTTTGATCGTGGAGCCTCATAGTTTTGGCGATCGTGCCTTGAAGATTGTTCAATCAATAGACCGACCTTTAACTGTTCTTGGGTTTGGGCCTTGGGCCGAGCAAACCGATTTGTTCAACCTCATGGCAGATTGCACGCCACAGAATCTGGTTTCACGCAGCCAAGAAGATGATGATTGCGTTTTGATATACACCGGGGGCACCACTGGCAAACCCAAGGGCGTATTGCACAATCATCGGGTGATGGTGGCCATGGTGATGATGCAAATGGCCGATTTTGATTGGCCTGACAATCCGCGCTTTTTGGCGATGACACCCATCACACACGCCGCCGGCGCCTTAATTCCACCCGTGCTCATGCGCTCGGGAACGGTCATCATGCACCCTGGCTTCGATGTCAAAACCTTTTGCACACTGGTAGAGAGTCACCGAATTAACTGCACCTTCATGGTTCCCACCATGATTTATGTCTTGCTTGACTCGCCGGTGCGACAAGACCATGACCTAAGCAGTTTAGAAACCTTGATCTATGGCGCCGCCTCTATCACGCCTGCACGCTTGCAGGAGGGTATTGCAGAACTGGGTCCGATTTTCATGCAACTCTACGGCCAGTCGGAAGCTCCCATGGCAATGACAGTCTTGCACAAGCATGAACATGATCCCGTTCACTATCCGCACCGCTTGAGTTCATGTGGTACCCCAGTGGTTGGCATTCAACTGGCCTTGCTTGACGAGCAAGGCCAAGAAGTGCCTACCGGAGAGGTGGGCGAAATATGCGTTCGGGGGCCACTGGTGATGCAAGAATATATTCACAAACCAAATGAAAACGCAGTGGCGTTTCGACATGGTTGGCTCTACTCAGGCGATCTTGCTAGACGCGATGCCGATGGGTATCTGTACATTGTCGACCGCTCCAAGGACATGGTGATCACGGGTGGCTTCAATGTCTATCCTCGAGAAATTGAAGATGTGCTGGCCACTCACCCGGCGGTAGCCGCTGTTGCGGTGGTGGGAGCACCTCATGAAAAGTGGGGAGAGGCAGTGCACGCGGTTGTTGTTTGGCGGGCTGGCCAAGTTGCAGAGTGGGGCGAGCTTAGCGAGATGGTGCGGGCCAAGAAAGGCGCCATTCATGTTCCCAAATATTTTCACGCGGTAGACCAATTGCTCACAACGGGCCTAGGCAAGGTCGATAAAAAAGCTATTCGACTTCAGGTGCAAAGCCTCAAATCATTTTGACTCTATCATCTGCAATTATGAACAAAGGTATCAGTATGCATAAAATTTCATATGGTCTCCAAGGCAAAGTTTGTCTGATCACTGGCGGTGCACAAGGTATTGGCGAAGCGTGTGCGCGTCTATTTGTGGAGGAAGGCGCGCATGTTGTCATTATTGATATTCACAAAGAGCGAGGCGAAGCACTTCAATCTCAATTGAAACAGCAAGGCCACGACGTTCTATTTATCGCCAGTGATATCGGTAGCAAAGTGGAAGTCGACGCACTGATCAGTCAAGTGCTAGCCACCTATGGCCGGGTGGATGTTTTGGTCAGCAATGCAGGGATTTTCAAGGCCGCTCCATTTTTAGAAGTGACTGAAGAAGATTTTGATGCGGTCTTGCGTGTTAACTTAAGAGGGGCATTTTTGATCGGTCAGGCCGTAGCGCGTGTGATGAAGCAAAAAGGGGGGGGCGCCATCGTTCACATGAGTTCTGTCAATGCCGTCTTGGCGATTCCTGAAATTGCATCCTATAACGTTAGCAAAGGTGGACTTAACCAACTCACTAGAGCAATGGCGTTGGCATTGGCAGACGACGGTATTCGCGTCAATGCAGTTGCCCCAGGGACCATTGCAACGGAATTGGCCAGCAAAGCTGTGCTAACCAGTGATGAAGCGCGGCTCAAAATTCTTGGACGTACACCCATGAAACGACTGGGAGAGCCCTCTGAAGTAGCCCATGTCGTTGCTTTTTTAGCCAGTGATGCAGCCAGCTATATCACCGGAGAAGTGATTACCGTGGATGGTGGGCGAATGGCTTTGAATTACACCGTGAAAATTTAAACTCCAAGTTTTTACCTTTTCTCAGATTGATACACAAGCTCCGCTGCAATGAGATCTAGGGAAGCAAATCCGACCGATTTGAAAACGGTAATGGCCTGATCATCCTTGCGCCATGGACCAGAAGGATTAGACGCCAGTTCAGCCAGTTCACCTTCAATGCTTGAGGCCAAGATCATTTTTTGTTGAATAGCTTGGTAGATTTCACCGCCTTTTTCCAACACAGCAGATCGATCATCTGCAAAAACTTGAACCTGGTTCATAAGCGCTGGTTCGGCTTCTGCCATCTGCGGTGTGAAGGCGCCTATAAGACCCAAGTGCGTTCCAGGTTTGATCCATTGGGTGCGTATGAAAGGCACAGTGGCTGTTGTAACAGCTGCTACAACATCGGCTTGTTTTAAGGTTTCGCTTAAATCTTCTGAGCAATGAGACTCTATGCCAAGCGTTTTGAGTTCAGCCACTGCAGCTAGCGCTTTGGGTTTTTGTCTTCCCCAAATCGAGATGTTTTTAAATTGCATCACACTGGCATGTGCTTGAACCATCGGAACACACAAAGCGCCTGTGCCCAAGATGGCAAGAGTTTGACTGTTTTGTCGTGCAAGAATTTTGGCAGCTAAAGCTGCTGCTGCAGCAGTTCGGCGCAAAGTGAGTTCAGTTCCATCAATGACGGCAAGCGGCAAGCCATTTTCACAAGAAAGCAAAACATAAACGGCAGAAACTGTGGGACAGCCGATGGCTTTGTTGGAAGGCCATACAGAGACAAGCTTGACACCAAAAATTTCTTTAGCTTTCCAAGCTGGCATGATGAGCACACAACTGGCATCATCATTGGGAGCGAAATAGCTTCGAGCAGGTGCTTGGATTGGCAATTGCAAGCCTCTGGTCAAGGCTTCAATAAGAAGAGGATAGGGCAAGGCTTTTTTAACAGCACTTGAATCAAAGTAGTCCATGGTATTTTTCGCTGTCAATATGTTGTATAAATCTGTTAAGTGTAGGCTCAATGACTATTTCTATGCAAACTGATGTCTTGATTGTGGGTGGGGCTGCCATTGGAAGTGCGGCGGCATTTTTTCTAGCTTCGCAGCCAGATTTCAAAGGAAATATTCATGTGATCGAGCAAGATTTTTCATATGAAAAATCTGCAACTGCACTTTCAGCCGCCTCTATACGGCATCAGTTTTCAAACCCCGAGAATATCAAGCTTTCCCAATTTGGAAGTGCTTTCATAAAAAACATAGATCAGTACCTTGCAGTAGGTGACGAAGCCCCGGCTGTTAACTTTAAAGAGCGTGGTTACCTGTTTCTAGCTACCCCAGACGGGCTAAGCACTTTGCAATCTAACCATGCAGTTCAAAAATCAGAAAATGTTGACGTCACCCTTTTAACGCCTTCTGAATTGAGTGCTCGATACGCTTGGTTGAATGTGGATGACCTTTCGGCGGCCTCTATTGGAAATAGTGGAGAGGGTTGGCTAGACGCCTATGGGTTGATGCAAGGCTTTCGCAAAAAAGCCATTTCCTTAGGTGTGAATTACGTGCAGGCGCGTGTAGCGAAACTACAAAGATCAGGGCGTAAAATAATTTCGGCTGAATTAACAGATGGTACTCAAATTCTATTTGATACGGTCATCAATGCCAGTGGTATCGGCGCATCTGCGCTAGCTCAAACTGCTGGTATTGATCTACCCGTTGAAGCACGCAAAAGAACCATTTTCTTTTTCACCAGCAGCGCTAAATTGGAGAACTGTCCAATGGTGATTGATCCCTCTGGGGCTTATTTTCGACCAGAAGGGGAAGGCTACATTTGCGGAATAGCACCCAGATCAGAAGAAGATTTGCCGTGTGATGATTTCTTAATTCAGCATCACTTATTTGAAGAGGTTCTGTGGCCCATTCTTGCCGCGCGCGTGCCTGGATTTGAAGCCTTGCGACTAAAGCGAAGTTGGGCAGGCCACTACGATATGAACACGCTTGATCAAAATGTCATTTTGGGCGCACACCCTGAGATTGACAACTTGCTGTTTGCAAATGGTTTCAGTGGTCATGGCTTGCAACATTCACCCGCCATTGGTCGAGCCTTGTCTGAACTGGTTACTTATGGAAATTATAGAACGCTTGATCTAAACGCTTTTGGTTGGAGCCGTGTGATCAACAATTGTCCTTATTTTGAAGCTAACATTATTTAAGCTTGGGCTAGTTAGCTTCTTGCCAGCCATCTGTTCAATCTAAAACCAATTTGTTATCCAAAATGATCTTGGCGTATCTTTTACGGTCGGTGGCAATTAGATTGACAAATTCTGCAGTTGTTCCACCCTTGGCTACTGCTCCTTGGCCAATGAGTTGTTGTTGAACATCGGGCATGGCCAAGACTTGTTGCAAACTCTGCAAAATCTTATCCAGAATGGGTTGAGGTGTGCCAGCTGGTGCAAGCAAACCTAACCAAGAACCAGACTCAGCGCCAGAGATGCCACTTTCTTCTAATGTGGGTACATCTGGCAAGGCTGAAACCCGATTTTTGCTGGAGATGGCCAAGGCTTTGAGTTTGCCTGCTTTAATTTGCGCAGAAGTTTCAAGCACGGATGAAAAAATCATGTGCACATTGCCAGACATCAAGTCAGTCATTGCGGCGCCACCACCTTTGTAAGGAATGTGCAAAATTTGAGTTCCCGTTGCAATTTTGAAAGTTTCTGCAGAGAGGTGAGGAGAGCCACCATTGCCTGAGCTGGCGTAGGTTAATTTGTCTGGCGAAACTTTGGCCAGTGCCACCAATTCTTTGACTGAATTGGCGGGTAATGATGGCGTTACTGTCAAGACAAACGGCAGCTCAGCGAACAAGCCAATTGGCGCAAATGAAGTGTCGGGGTTGTAGTTGAGTTTTTTGTACAAAGTGGGGTTGATGGATTGGGTGCCTACGTTGCCCGTTAGCAATGTGTAACCATCTGGTTTGGCTCTTGAGACGATCTCTAAGCCAAGATTGCCTCCAGCCCCGCCGCGGTTGTCGACTAGAACCGATTGGCCCCAAAGTTGCGATAGCTTTTGAGCAACAATGCGCGAGCCAATGTCGGTTCCGCCCCCCGGTGCAAATGGCACAACAAGGGTAACTGCCTTGCTGGGCCACTGGGTTTGAGCTTGCCCCCAGCCTGCGCTGAGCAACAAAGCAATAACGCCCGCCTTGAGAAAGGCCAAACAATTATTTTGAATCGGCAATGTAGTCATAGATAGCCCTTTGAAAGATTACAAATCAATTTGATTGCAAAGTGATCTTTGCATCAGTGATAACTTTTTGCCACTCTTGCGTATCGACCGTCAATTTTTTGCTGAAATCTGCCGGAGTACCACCGATTCCGTCAATTCCCATTTTCGCCAATTGCTCTTTTAACTGCGGATCTTTCAACACTTTGTTGAAAGAAGCATTCAGTTTATTGACCACAGACGGATGCATGCCAGCAGGTCCGAAAACACCAAACCAGGTCATTGAGATAAAACCTCCAAGTTGTTCATTGATGGCCGGCAACTCCAGCACCAAAGGAGAGCGATCGGGAGAGGAGACACCTAAAGCCCGCACCTTACCGTCACGAGACTGAGGGTAACCTGATGAAAAACTATCGAACATCACATCTAGGCGGCCTGCAATCAGGTCGGGCATGGCCAAGGCGGTTCCCTTGTAGGGGACGTGCGCCATGCTGACACCAGACAAAGCTTGAAACCGCTCGCCAGAAAGATGCGGAATACCACCGATTCCTGCCGAGCCATAATTCAATTTGCCAGGATATTTCTTGGCCAAGTCAATAAATTCTTTGACAGATTTGGCAGGCGAACTAACAGGAACAATCATGATGGAAGGCGATTGCGCCAGATAAATAATCGGGCTGAAGCTTTTGGTAGGTGAATACGGTGTTTTTGGATTCAAGAGGGGGCCAATTACATGCGTGCTGTTGGTGGTTAGAACGATTGTGTACCCATCAGGTTCAGCCTTTGCAACTGCATCTGCACCAATCATGCCGGCCGCTCCCGAACGATTTTCGATAATGATACTTTGCCCCAAGTCTTGTGACACCTGCTGAGCAAATACGCGCGCAACATTGTCAGTTCCACCCGCAGGCGGAAAAGGGACTATCATTTTGATTGGACGAGTGGGGTAGTCTTGAGCCCAAGCAAAGTGCGGGGCAGACAGTGCAATTGCAAGCATCGAAAAACACACAAGCTTTTTCACCAATGACCTCTTTTTAGATGGCATTTACTCATACCATCCTATCGTAAAACGCAAAGACTTAAAAGGAATTGTTTTGACATCTACCTATTTTCCCTCAAGCGAATTCAGCATTGAAACTTCAGCGCGGCCAACGTCTGATAGCGATCGCGAAAAGATTTTGTCCAAACCTGGCTTTGGGAAATATTTCACAGACCACATGGTCGCCATTGATTGGACTTTAGACAAAGGCTGGCACGCGCCGCGCATCATCCCCTATGGCCCTTTGATGTTAGATCCTGCTTCTTTGGTCTTGCATTACGCGCAAGCTATTTTTGAAGGACTCAAAGCCTATCAACACGCCGATGGCTCGATCTGGGCCTTTAGAGCCGAGCTCAATGCCGCACGCTTTTCAAAGTCGGCTGAGCGTTTAGGCTTGCCAGAATTACCCAAGGAATTGTTTATGCAATCGATCCAGCAGCTTGTCTGTACCGATGCAAAGTGGCTTTCACAAACTCCGGAAACGAGTCTTTACTTGCGTCCATTTATGGTTGCTACTGAAAGTTTTCTAGGGGTCCGCAGTTCTGAAAAAGTTTCCTATTATGTGATTGCCAGTCCTGCCGGGCCGTACTTTGAAAACGGTGTGTCATCCGTACCCATTTGGGTATCTGCCCACCACACGCGCGCCGCCAAAGGAGGTACCGGATTCGCAAAGTGCGCTGGCAATTACGCAGGTTCATTGGCGCCGCTTCAAGAAGCACGTCAAAACGGATGCGCACAAGTTTTGTTTTTAGATGCTCAACACGGTCAGTATCTCGAAGAGCTTGGAGGCATGAATATTTTCATTGTCTTCAAAGATGGTTCGCTTGCGACCCCAGCCTTGAGCGATAGCATATTGGCGGGCGTGACACGCCAGAGCATCATTGAGATTGCAAGGGCTGATGGCCGTCGCGTTGACGAACGCCAAATTAGTTTAGAGGAAGTGCGTGAAGGCTTAGCTAATGGCGACATTGCAGAATTATTTGCCTGCGGCACAGCCGCTGTGCTTTTTCCCATCAGCATTCTAAAAAGCCACACCTTTACTTACGTTAGTCCGGACGCTGGGGCCTCCAATGTGAGCCTGTCTCTTCGTGAAAAGCTGACAGACATTCAATACGGCCGCTCAAAGAACAGCAACAACTGGATGCAAAAATTGAGTAGCGCTGGACTCGTCATTGGTATCTGATCGCATAATGGCATCATGGATTAAAGTTTGACTATGAACACAATCAATGAACTGGCCCCCACTGGAAAGTTGCGAGCTGGCATGAATTTAGGTAATAATTTGTTCACTCGCCAAAATGCGGCAGGGGAGCTGCTTGGCGTTAGTGTCGATTTAATGCAAGAGTTGGCCAAACGACTTGGTGTTTCTTTAGACATGGTCATTTACGACCAACCTGGGCAAGTTGCAGACGATGCTACAAATGGCGTGTGGGACATTGCCATCCTTGCCATTGAAAAAACAAGAGCAAAAACCATTTCATTTTCCCCCGCTATGACTGAGATTAAAGCTGGATATGTTGTTCATAAGAGCTCAACTTTACAGGGCACTGAAGAAGTAGATGCCAAGGGAATGAAAATTGCCGCTCCTGAAAAAGCAGGTTACGAACTTTATCTAACGAGCGCCTTGAAAAATGCATCGATTGTTCGAACAAAGAACTTTGCCAATTCGATTGAAATATTCAATGAGAATGCAGTCGATGCGCTTGCTGGGTTAAAACCAAACCTCATTGAATCAATGTCCAAATTACCAGATGGAAGATTAATGCCAGGCAATTTCATGACCATCAATCACGGCTTTGCGATTGCACTTGGTAAGCCCGCAGCAAAAGCCTATTTGGAAAATTTTGTCAAAGATTTGATCACAACAGGTTTTGTTGCTAGATCTATAGAAAAACATCAGATCAAAGGCTTGGTAGCAATTAGCCATTGAGAAGCTATAACCTCAACTAAACCCAAAGCTTAATTGGCCAAGGCGAATTGAAAAGTTCAGTCGGCAGTGATGTTTGCGCTTCTAACGGTTTTTCCCCACAGCTCAAAATCTGATTTGATTCGCTCTGCAGTTCGCTGGCGAGATCAGTGCTGTCAAACAAAAGGCGGTGGTTAAAAAGATTTTGAACATGTGCATGTTT
>Ga0114970_10004255_pt1 | contig 10436 bp, 3 predicted proteins | sample M_140205_XF_Meta_FD_87030 | JGI IMG/M metagenome (GOLD analysis project Ga0114970, IMG submission 87030) | Freshwater microbial communities from Lake Montjoie, Canada to study carbon cycling - M_140205_XF_MetaG | ecosystem: Environmental > Aquatic > Freshwater > Lake | place: Lake Montjoie... | reverse complement strand
GGGCATCGGGCCAAATTTTTAAAAATTGCATACCTGCTGTACCTGAACGACTATTGCCAAAAGTGGGAAGCACTTGAGCAATTGAAATAGAGATGCTACTTAAACACAGAAAAAGGAATAATACGCTTTTGTTTTTCAATGGCTCAAAGTTATTGGATTATCAGTTTTTGACAGATGATATTATTGTTATCTTTTAATTTTATGATATAACAACCTTTGGGCAAATGGCTACAATCTAGATTTTCTATGTTCTGTTTTAGTTGACACATTTGCATTAATTTTCCACTCAAATCAAAAATTTCAATCCATGAATTTAGCTTATTGGTTTGTATACTGAATGTTCCCGAATTAGGGTTGGGGAACACCTCAAACATTAAATCGCTTTTTGCTTCGCTTATTGATACTTTTGCCAAATCTACATCCAAAGATTTTGCATTGCAACCATTGGAATCGGTAATATGCACTTTATATATACCAAACTGGGCATAAGTATACGTTTGACTAGTGGCACCGCTTATCACACTTCCATTTAAGTACCACTGATAAGTACCTGCATTAGAGCTAATCAATTTTTTATTAGGTATATCAACGGTGATATTGGGCTTGGCCAATGATGGAAATACTATAATAGTTTTTACTTGTTTATTGGTACACCCTCCGCTATTAGTTACATCAATTTCGTATTGACCACCAACAGTTACTAACAGTGAATTAGAAGCTGCTCCGCTTATTACCACTCCATCTTTTTTCCAAACATAAGTATTTCCTGCTGAATTGGCCACACTCAAAATTACCTGTCCGCCAGCACAAAAGTTGAATGGCCCACTGCCAGATATACTTGCATTGGGCAAAGTATTAATGGTAACTGTAATTCCCGTTGAAGTGTCCGTGCATCCAATCCCATTGCTCACAACAAGTTGATATATGCCAGAACTGTTGGCCGAAATTGTATCTAAATTAGCACCCGTTATTATACTTCCATCTTTTAGCCATTGATATGAATATCCTGAAACAGCTGGCCCAAAAAGATCCACTTTTTTACCTGCACAAAAATTTGTACTTCCAGCTGCCGAAATTGTTGAGGTAGGTTTTGCATTTACCGCAACACTCACTGCTGCTGAAGTATTAGAACCACAACCGTTAATTACAACCAAATCGTAAGTACCACTCACTTTGGCGTTATATACAGAATCTGTAGCACCATTTAAATTATTGCCATTGAATCTCCATTGATATGTCCATCCATTACCTGTATTAGCTTTAAAGGTTACAAACCCGCCCTGACAAAAAGTTGTATTTCCCTGTGTTGTTATGGTGGCTGTGGGTCCGGAATTGTTTACCGCAACTTGAACTGCCTGAGATGTTGTGTTGCATGCACTATTACTCACTTTCGAAGTATAATCTCCACTGGTTTTTGCTGTAATACTTGCAGTTGTTGCACCTGAAATATCATTGCCGTTTTTCTTCCATTGCACTGTTTCACCGCTTTTTAAACTAATGCTCAATATAACTGAATCGCCTGTACAAAAAGATACTTTACCACTTTTACTTATAATTGGATTGGGAGCTGGATTGATAGTTAAGTCTGTTCCATTATCATTACCATCGATAGCTGGGCTGCTACCAACCACCCTAATACGATAAGCACTTCCTGCCGCTGTAGCAATCGGGATTTGAACATTAATAGTGGCAGGGAAAGAATCGTTTAAAGTATTCAAATTAACTGGACTTGAAAAACTTCCTGTTGCATTTGACAATTGAGCGGTGTAGGTATTATTACCATTAAACTGTCCACTCTTGAAAGTGATATTTAATTTATCGCCTGAACAAAAACTTGTGGTTGAAATTGCATCTGTATTTATATATTGTTGCTTGACTATATAATTATAATTAGACCCATTATCATTATTTATGTTAAGGGTATACATTTCGTAGTAATTATATAAATTGGGTTTTGTAGATGAGAACGCATAATATCTCACCGTATCAGCAGCTTGATGGGCAGAGATTATTGCATTGCCTATATTTCCATTCATTTGTATTGACGAAATAGCAGACGTTTGCCACTGGTTATTTGTATATCTGATATATAAATATTCATTAGTCGCTGGTGCTTTATTCGTTTTAATTCCTACACTTACCAAATTGTTATTATATACATTGGTTGGGTTTTGCCAAACACTATCAATGGTAACAGGCAGTGATGGAGTTTCCATAAAAACTGCTTGGGTATTATTATAGCCTTTATCTAGAAAATTCATAGTGTACCAATGGCCATCAGTTACAGTAATATTATTATTGGTGCTGTTACCATAAGTATAGTTTTGCAGCGAATCTAATATCACATTTGTATTAGCCCATTGATATTGATTGTAATTAGATGAAGGCCCACTGGTAAATAGGAAATCGTAGGTGCCCCCGGTAGTATCTGCTCCACTTTTCGAATCTATATAAAATGTGGTATGATATCGCTTAGAGCTTTGACTTATCAAATTAATACTGCCTCCCGATTGCAGTTGCGATGCTAAATTTTTCTGGCTTGGCGGGTTTGACCAATCGCTCCATTGGCCTGGCATATTCAAACCTTCTGCGGCATATATATTACTACAACCACTTTGCAGAGAAAGCGTAATTGTATTCGATACCGATTGACAACCATTTGTTGCAGTTGCAATCATATAATATGATGCTACACTTTTTGCATAATATACAGTATCTGTTTGTCCGCTTATACTCACCCCATTTTTGAACCATTGTAAAGTTGTTCCGCTAGGTTGATTGCCACTAAGTTTTATAGAATCACCCAAGCAAATATTGGTGCCTCCCTTTGACTGTATTTGTATATTCGGTATGGAAATGCTACTTACATTAATTGAATTTGAACTATCAATATTGCATGGATTGGATATTATTACTTTATAATTTCCACTTGCTGAAACATTATAGAAAGAATCTGTTGCACCTATTATATCATATCCATTAAGTCTCCATTGATATGTGTTGCCTGTATAAGAAATTTCTGAAAGTTTAACAGAATCGCCTTGACAAATATTTGTTTTGCCAGCTGCAAATATTTTAGGAGCTAAGGCACCGCTAAGTTGTAAATCTATTCCATTATCATAGCCTGTATCTATGGGATTGCTGGCGATTACCCTAATTCTATAGTGCTTACTTGGCATTGCATTAGCAGGAATACTGCAAGTAACAGTATCTGGCGTTGCCGAATTGAGATAACCAATATTTATTGGATTGGAAAAACTGCCCGCAGAATCGGATAACTGAAGTGTAAATTTATTACCACTATTATATTGGTCGTACGAAACAAAAGGGATATCGATACTCTTGCCGGGGCATAATGCTTTACCTATTAATGAATCAGTATATAATACACTTGACTGTGCTGTGTATTTATAATTCGCCCCATTATTATTATTATAGTTTATTGTCGACAAATCGAAATCCTTTATAATATTGGTTAGTGTAGATGAGAAGATATAATATTCAACTTCGCTACCAGCAGCAGAGCCTGGAAGATAGGCATATCCGGTGTCTTGATCCATATTTACACTGGCTACCAGTGAGCTAGCCCATTTATTTGTGGTAAACCGAATATATATTTTTTCTTCATATAAAGGCGTGTCGCTCAGATAAACGCCGATATAAGTATTGGTATACTCTTTAATATGCGGCGTCATTTGTTGCACTGAATCAATGGTGACAGGTTTAGATTTTGTTTCCATAAATATGGCTTTGGAATCATAATAACCTTTATCCTCAAAATTGACTGTGTACCACCTTCCATCATATACGTATATCTGATTGGCTCCTGCCGAACCTCCGAGTGTGTAGCTCATAATGGAATCTGTTTTAACCGGCACTACCCCACCCCATCTGTGCTGCGAAGGATTTGAACTAGGACCACTGCTAAAATAGAAATTGTAGTTACCTGCCGAAGTATCGGCACTTGCCAATGTATCCACATAGAATGTAGTGTGATATCGGCGCATGGTTTTGGGAATTAGGTGCACCCCACCACCTGTTACTTCGCTATCACTGGCAAAATTGATTTTGTTTGCAGGAGGATTTTGCCATAGGGTCCAGTCTCCTGAAATGTTTACACCATCTTTAACAACTATTTGACTGTATGCAATAAACGAAAATGAAAACAGAAAGAAACAAAGTAAATGTTTTTTCATACCCTAGCCTAATTATTTTGTAGCAAATTTATATCAAGACAACCGAATTGATTGAATGTCTAGCTGAAAATTTTACATTTACCTGCTTTGCATTTTTTTTATATTTCATTAATGCCCTAAAAAATTCGGCATTTCACAATTTTCATTTGCTATAGCTTTTGACATAATGGTAACATAAAAGCAAAACACAGGAAACAATACAGTAACATAAAATCTTAAAATTGTAATGCTTTTAAATACATACAATATGTTTCCTAAATACTTGTCAGTCATTGTTTTTTTATTATTTTCTACCTTCAATATACTTGCTCAGACAGGGCAAATACATGGTGTTGTCGCTGATTTGAAAACAAACGAAATTCTATCAGGAGTCAATATTAGTGTCAAGGGCAAGAAGCTCAGCACCCTTTCAGATAAGGAAGGCAGATTTGAGTTAACTAACATGGACTCAGGCAATTATAGTTTGGAATTTATAGTTGGCAATTATAAAACAAAAACAGCAACAGTATCAGTTTATCCCAATAAAACCAGTGAACTAAAAGTACAACTTGAAGCTGCTGAACCTGAACAGCTAAAAGGTGCCAAAGTAACTGCTACTCGCGCTAAAAATACAGAGGCCGCAATAGTGCTCGAGATGAAGCGCAGTGACAATATAGTGAGTGGTATATCAGCCAGCCAAATACAAAAAGGCCAAGACCGTGATGCATCGGAAGTGGTGAGAAGAGTTCCGGGTGTCACCATTATAGAAAACAGATTTATCATGATTCGCGGGTTGAATGATCGTTATAATACTGTATGGCTGAACGATGCGGGTGCACCAAGTTCAGAAACAGATAAAAAAGCATTTTCATTTGATATTATACCCGCAGGCCTTATTGACCGGATATTGATATATAAAACACCATCTGCCGATTTGCCGGCTGACTTTGCTGGTGGAATGGTAAAAATATATACCAAAGCATTTCCCGAAAAAACGAGTATGTCAATCGATTTTAAAAGCTCTTACCGCACTGGAAGTACAGGTAATATGTTTGATTATAATACCAAAAGTAATACTGATTGGCTGGGCTTCGACTATGGGCAACGTAAACTTCCTAAAGGGTTAAATGAATATATATCAAAATATGATCAGAATATAGAATCAGAAACCAAATCATTCAACAGCAATTGGGCCAAGCAAGAACATAAAGCAATGCCCGATACACGATTCAATTTTAATTTTAATAAATTGGGGAATATTGGTAAAATAAAATTGGGAAATATTTTCGGAATTAATTATTCAAATACTAATACTGTATTTAACATACAAAGACAAGATTGGGATTCGGTTTCAAAAACATTAGATCTAATGGATAAGCAAAGTACGCAAACTGTTAGGCTAAATATATTGGAAAACTTTGCAATAAAGTTTAATAGCAACCACCGCATTGAATTGAAAAATTTGCTTAACCAAACTGGTATACAACAAACAGTGGTGCGCAATAGTAATTTGATGGATGGCCCCAATGAGCGTTCGTATCAGTATTCATATCAATCGAAAACAACTTATACAGGCCAGCTCACTGGGAATCACAAATGGAATAATGACAAGCTAATTTATGATTGGACTTTGGGCTATTCGCAGATATATCGCAATGACCCCGATTTAAGAAGAATTAGATATGTAAAAGACCGCACGGCTCCTGATAGTATGTATAAAGCTTCGGTAGCAAACGTGGTCGATTTTGTAAATGGAGGTGGCCGCTTTTTTTCTACTTTAAAAGAAAATATATATTCCGTTTCTCAGAGTTTAAAATATAAAAACACTTTTAAAGGCATGGCTTATGAGGCAAGCACAGGTGGATATATAGAACTTAAAGACCGTTCATTCGAAGCACGTGTATTGGGTTATGTAATAAAACCTGGTGCTGCTGCTCAAACATTAACACGCCTGCCTATTGAGCAAATTTTTGCCCCACAAAATATAGGAACTCCCAATGGATTTAAACTTGATGAAATAACAAGCCCATCGGATAAATACAAAGCACAAAATCATTTATTTGCAGGCTATGGAATGCTAAATGTGCAGGTAAGCAAAAAAATAAAAGTGGTTGGTGGTCTCAGATATGAATATAATAAGCAGGCTTTACAAAGTAGATTAAATCAAGATAGTATAAGTCCTAAAATTATCACCAAGTTTTGGCTGCCTTCCTTCAATATGGCTTATAACTTTAGCAAACAATCATTGCTTCGTGTAGCTTATGGTAAAACTTTGAACAGACCTGAGTTTCGTGAATGGTCGCCATTCTTCTTTTATGATTTTAATTTTAGTGCGGGTACTTATGGTTCTTTATTTAATACTGTGTTGTTCCCAAATGGAAATATATTAAAGGTAGCGACTATTCAAAACTTTGATTTGCGTTATGAATTATATGGCAAAGGTTCTGACTTTGTGCAAGTAGGTGCATTTTATAAAAATTTTAAAAATCCTATACAGCAAATTATTCTTAGTTCAGGAAGTGATAGCAGGTCATTCTCGTTTGTAAATGGTGACTGGGCCTATACACAAGGAGTAGAAATTGATTTTAGAAAAAACATGGGAAGTATAGGAAAGTCAATACGTTGCAAACAACTTGCTAATTTGAATGTGGTTGGAAATGTATCTCTAATTCAAAGTCATTTATATATTAGTAATACCATTAACCAAGCCAATAAAACACAATTACAAGGTCAGTCACCTTATATCATAAATTCGGGATTATATTATCAAAATGATAGCAGTGGTTTACAAGTTAGTTTATTATATAATGTATTTGGACCACGAATATTTTTGTTAGGCACTTTGCAATATCCTAATATAGGTGAACTATCTCGTCATACAATTGATATTACAGTATCGCAACGATTAAACAAAAGATTTTCTTTAAATATTGGGGCACAAGATATACTTAACAATCCTGTATTCTTAGTGCAAGATACCAATAATGATGGGCATTTTACCCGTAAAGGCGACGACAAACTAATTATGAAATTCCGCAGAGGACCTTACTATACTTTTGGAGTGAAGTTCATTTTATAATTGGTTTTAAGCTAGTCGGGTGGAAACACCCGAATGCACCAAAATTGGCAACTTCCATATTCTCCATTTGACAAGCTGAGCGAAGTCGATGCTCTCTTTACTTCCATTTGTCCAGCATTTCATTGCATCTTTGATTGATATAATATTCGGTAGTAGCTGGAGTAGCCAATGAAGTGCTTTTATATAGTTCTTTGATGCTGTCTTTAACATTTGCATCCAGCTTTTTTACAGGTTTATCATGAAGTTTTTCGAGTTCGTCTAAAAGCTTCGTTGCTTCCTCTTTGTCAGTGCACCATTCCAAATACATGCAAGCACCATCAGCAAATCCATTTAACAGCTTACAAGAATTCGATTGCAAAGCAACTATATAATAATTTCCCAACTCTTTGAACTTATAATCGGATAAACGTGCAAGTATATTTGATTTCTCTATCATGTCATTATCCTTGTCTAGTAGGTGTTTTACAGCATTGAAAGCACCCAATGAATCAAGTTGTAAATAGAGTTTAAAGGCGTTGCTTTGTAGCGTATAACTGGTATCAAAAATTAATTTCTGTAATAGCGGAATAAGTTTATCAGAGGGCTCCTTACTTAAAAATTCGAGTGCTTCTTTGCGCACATTTTTGCGTGAATCTAAATTTGCTAGCGAGTAAATACTATTATATAGTTTTGCGCGGTCTTCCTTTTTTTCTAATCTATCAAGTAAGTTAACTGCAGTGGCACTTTCTAGGAATGTTATATCTTGTGCGTATAATAAGAGTTGGTCTATTGTTCCTTGTTTATCCGCTTCTTCAAACAGTTCCAATTCTGTTTCCTTTAATAAATCGAGGCAGTGCGATTTTTGAGCATAAGTATTTGCCGCCTTCACTAAAGTTGCGTTGGTTTTGGATGTTTGTTTGAAATCATATTCTGCCAATAGCAGCTGATTTGGATCTAACAAAACAGCATCGGGCATGGCATCAAATTGGAATTTAAAAGTGGGATAATAAGAATTGATATTGACATTTTTTATTTCCATTTTACCATTAACTACAAATCCAATTTGCAGGGGCAAACTATAAGGGAATAATTCTTCATTGAGTTTATAACCATTCTGAGACAAGTTTAATATATATTCTTTTGCCGTACTTCCTGATGCAACTTCAGCCGTAATTTTTGGATGACCTGGCGCAAAATACCATTGATTGAAATACCAATTCAAATCACGCCCACTGGCTTCCTCAAAGGCTAAACGAAGTTGATGCGCCTCCGCATTATTATAGGCATTTTTGGTTAGATATATATTTAATCCTTTGAAGAAAGATTTATCACCCAACTCGTGTCTGAGCATTTGTATAATAGCTCCGCCTTTGGGATAACTAATTCCATCAAAAACTTCTTCGGGTATTTCATACGATTTGCGGATGAGCGGCAGATTTTTAAATTGGTCTGTTCTTATTCCTGCTTTGCAATTATTTTGGAACTTGAGTTGCGCAGCATCCATTCCTTTTTTATGCTCGTGCCATAATATTTCTCCGAAGGTTGCGAAAGATTCATTCAATGAAATATGATGCCACGATTTGCAAGTAACCAAATCGCCAAACCACTGGTGGAATAGTTCGTGACAGATTACATCTTCTGAATTATTATCATACCATTGGCGTGGTGTTCTGTTCAAAAACTCACCGTGCAAAGTTGCTGATGTATTCTCCATAGCACCTGATACATATTCGCGAACGACTACTTGTGCATATTTATCCCAGGCATAAGGAACACCTAAAACATCACTATAATAAGTGAGCATTTCTTTGGTATTACCGAATATATTTCTGGCATAAGGAGCGAACTCTGGTTCCATATAATAATCAACAGACATTTTTTTAGTTCCATGTAACCACTCATCGCTCACCTTTGTAAAATTTCCAATTGCAAGCATTGCTAAATATGGAGAGTGTGGTTGTCTTTGCTCCCATTTATCAGTGCGTGTGCCATTACCATTATTATATGAATTAGTAAGTCTGCCATTTGACAATGTGGTTAAATTACTATCTACAGTTAGTGTTATAGTTTGTGTTATTTTCTCATTGGGATGATCAATAGTAGGGAACCAATTATGATTATGCTCTGTTTCTCCTTGCGTCCACAATTGCCTTGGACGGTCTATATATTTATTTTTAGAATTAATAAAATACAATCCTTTATCGCTGCTTATAGCCATTCCTTTTTGGTTACTTGTTTCTCTGGGATTAGCTTTATATTTTAAATGAATTTTATAGGAACTAAATTCATTTTTATACATTCTCGGTATATATATATGCAGTTGTTCTGAGTCGGGATAGGTGAAAGTGGTAGGATGTATTTTGGAATCGAGTCCACTTGGAAGTGTTCCTAAAATATCATAATTAGTAGAAATAGAAATGCTACTAATATCAAACCTACGTGCATCAAGCACCAAGGTATCCACCCACTCCGCATAAGGAGCACATTCTAATACGCACTCTCCTATCGCTGTTTCTATTTCCCAATCGAAACTGAGGGATAAATCCATGTGTATAATATCAGTTTCCCTTGCAGGTACTTCCGTTATTTCTTTCGATTTTTGTTCCTCTTCATCGGCTTGTATTTTTACTGCAGCCAATGTATCTTTATAATTCCATAAGGTTTTATTTTTTTGCTTGTTTATTTTTTTGCTATTATTAAACAAAAAACAGGATTGAATGAGGGGTAATAATATGATGAAGTAACGGAGATTTTTCATTGGGTATTATATATTATTGTTCTGTGATGGAATATATTATAATTTCCACTTATTTTTTATTGCATCTTTGACTTTGTCTTTTGCGTTTTGTTTTTGTTTGTTCAGTTCGTCTTGGGCTGCCTTCTTGGCCTTATCCGTTTCTTCTTTTGCCTTTTGCTCAGCAGCTTGCTTGGCTTTGTCAATTTCTGCATTTACCTTTTCTTCTGCGGCTTTCTTTTGTTTGTCGAGCTCGGCTTTTCCTTTGTCTATATATTCATCTTTTTGCTGGTTTATATATCCTTTTAGTTGGCTCTTTATATCATCTACAAATTTTGCTTTTGCTTCTTTCATACTTGCCTTCACTATAGGTTTTGTAACGGTTCCTGTCATCGTAATATTAACAGGAATTTTTTGTGCCATATTGATATTGATTCCTTGTTTTTTGGCTTGGTAGAGCAAACTATTT
>Ga0114970_10004252_pt1 | contig 10436 bp, 8 predicted proteins | sample M_140205_XF_Meta_FD_87030 | JGI IMG/M metagenome (GOLD analysis project Ga0114970, IMG submission 87030) | Freshwater microbial communities from Lake Montjoie, Canada to study carbon cycling - M_140205_XF_MetaG | ecosystem: Environmental > Aquatic > Freshwater > Lake | place: Lake Montjoie... | reverse complement strand
GTTCGTATTCCCAATGGCAGGCCAAATGGCATTCGCTCCGCGTAATAGACCGGAAATCCCAGGTTTCCGGCGCCGGCAGCCAGTTCAAATGAATGGGTTTTAATTTCGCCTCTACTTTTTTCATATTCAATGGGTGTTTTGTGCGCGGGTTTATTTTAAGAGCGGCAGCTTAGCAATCGCCTGCCTTAACGCATCAATTTTTGTGTGCGTGTAAACCGCATGGCTGCTTTCGCTCGAATGTCCCGCAAGCAGCTGACGCACGTCCGGAGCGATCCCTGCATTGGCCATTTCCGAAATAAAACTGTGCCGCACGCTGCGGAAAGTGAATTTATTTAAATCGCGTCCGGCCGTACCGCCAGCCTCAATCGTTTCCTGTTTGATTCCGGCTTTGGCCATGACCTCGTGGAATTGCAGGCTTAACCCGTGTTTTCCGCCCACCATCCGTTGCGCAAGCGTCGGACAAATCGGCACGTTATTGGCCTCCTCCGGGTCGCTCTTGAGCGAACCTTCCTTTGTCGGGATGGGCGTATCGAGCAAATGCGCCTCCAGTTGAGGATGCAGCGGAATGAACAGGTCGCGTTTCTTCCGACTCGTTTTTTGCGGACGCACTTTTAACACCCTCTCCTCAAAGTTGAAAGCCGAGAACCGCATCCCCACCGCGTCGCCGAGGCGGACGCCGGTATAAAAACCAATCATGATGCAGGTCTTCCACTCCTTCCAGACCCGGGAATCCTCACCTTTCACCTCCGCAAGCCGGTCGCAGGCTTTCAGTAAGTCGCCCACTTGCTCACGCGAGAACGGGGAACGGCTCTCCTTGGTGCCTTCAGGAATTTCCGCACCGGCCACCGGATTAGACAGGCACAACCCCTGACGCAGTGCCAGCGCGAAGGGCGCATTCAGAATCTTGCAGTCCGTCCGCACCGTGCTGGGGTTGCGCCCTCCTTCCAGCCTGTATTCGATGAATTTCTGAAGGTCTTGGATCGTGATATCCGACAGTTTCGCCTTCGCCCTGGACCCCAGCGATGTTAGAAAATTCTTCACGATACCGCGATAGCGTTCATGCGTGCCGGCCGATTTGGTCTTCTCGGCGCGCGCCAGCCAATCGTTGAGGAACGTGTCCGTTGACTTAAACTCCAGCCGTCGCTGATTCACCCGCTCCGAAACGTCGGAGAGCAACTTGCGCAGGTGAATTTCCGTGGCATTGCCGCGTTCAGCTTCTTCCAGACGCATCGCCACGTCGAGCGCGAGGCGTCGATTCTTGGCGCTGTTGGTGGCACGCTCTTTTCCATCCTGTCCAGACGGGGTGTGACGGATTTTGGTGGAAACAAAGTGCTGCTTCCCTGAAGCATCCCGATAGGAGGCGAACCAAAAAGCCCGTCCCGCTTGTTTATGGAGGCTTGCCACAATGCATAACAATTGCATAACACACACAGGTGGTCAACTTGGTTTTAATGGTTTTGTTAAAACGTCAAAAAGCCTTTTAATACAAGGATTTACTGACATTTTGAAGTAATATGGGCAATTCGGAAAAGGGGGGTGATGGAGACGAGGGTTCGATTCCCTCCACCCGCTCCAACGTCTTTAAAGTTATTATCGGTATGGCATCAGATATATTTCAGCTTTCTCAATTTGGTCAGTGCTAAACTTCCATCTATTTAAATGGTTTTCTAGGAAGCTGCTTACCTATTTCCGTTGGTGATTTGATTCATATCCAGATGCGCACGCACAATCCCACCCCTTCAACCGGTAGCCCGGTGATGCCGGCACGCAAGACCGGCCTGCGGTTTTAAATCTGAGAAGACTTTTCGCGAGTTAGCCGCCTTGGCCATGCGCCCGGAATGAATGCGTCACCGCAGGTCCGATACGGCGGGCTGATGATGGAATTTGGAGGACAAGTCCCGCAACGCCACTACAGAACTTTTGCCTTCCGCTGGTCAATCATGATCAGCTGCCCGGGAATGTAGGTTCCGTCGTTGGGGTTGCCGTAGATGCCGAATTGGGGATCCGTGGGCCCGTAGCCGGCGTAGATGTCGTTTATCCAACCGACTGAAGCCGTCACCTCCGCGTCCGTTGCCCCCGGCCAGATCTGAATGCCCACGAACTGATCTGGATGTAGCCGTTTCATTAGCTTGGCGGTACTAAGAGCCCGGCCATTCGAAACTCCGAAGCCCGAACCGGCGATCTGATAGTCCGGGATGTCCAAGGAGTCGAGCTTTGCAATCGATGTTGCGAACGGGTCTTGCTTCGCCGCGCCGTTAAGCATCACGACGCCGAACAGGTTAGCGGCGGCGCCGTTGTCGACGGTGTAACCTCCCACCGAGGTGGCGAAGCCACCCCCTTTCCCAATCCCAACAAGCAGGAACTGCTGCGGCAGCGGGCCCTGATAGCCTGCTGCGGCAGCGCTGCTATTCAGCGCTAAGCGGTCCCCGAGAAATAGTTCAGCAACCGCCTTTGCCAAGGCATCACCGTCCACGGAGGGACTCGGTTTATCCAAGCGGCGGAATTTTGGCGCCACCACGATGCTCTGGGTCTGCTGCGCGATCTCGGTGGCGAGTCTCGCGAACCACACTGCATTCTCAACGCCATCCCGCTGCAACCAGATGACGCCGGCAGGGACATCGTATGACAGGGTCGGGAAATACCAATCCGCGGTGGCCAGGGCATCCTGCGCGAGGACCAACGCCTTTAGCTCAACGTCACCGGCCGGGCTGTAGATGCCGGCGCGGGACGTGTTTGTTGGCAAGATGAACGCTGCCAATAGCGATGCGATGAGAAGAGAGGCTGCACGGTTCGTCCATGACGGGGAGAGTTTCAAATAGGTTTTCATTTTTACGTCCAGTGTGAATTTTTTTGTAATTTTCTGTCTCCTCTGCTGACTTGCAAGTCTAATTTTCCGTCCATTTCAGGTCTTACTGTTGCGTAGGCCACTCCACCGTGGCCACTCCAAGACGGGCGCGATTCCAACTCTTGGCTTGATACAAAAGTTGGCATACCAGACTGCCGACGCTTCATGGACGTCCAACCGGGATCAGCCGTTCTTTCAGTGGTATTGGTTTTGCTGGTCATTAAAGACGCGCTTTTAACCTCATCCACCGTTTCCATACGCGCGGTTGCTCCATCGGGCAAAAAATGTCATCTTCTCCCCATTGGCCGCGGCATCTGAGATGAGTATCCACTGGAAAGATATCTGGGAGCATGTTACCCGCGAATTTCGGTGCGACCGTGGTTCTATTCACGGGCCCTCCCACTGGAGGCGTGTTGAGCGCAACGGTTTGCTGATTGCCACGCGGAGCGGGGCGATCCAAGAGGTCGTGCGCTTGTTTGCCGTGTTCCATGATTCCCGCCGAGAGCATGACGGTTGGGATGATGCCCACGGGGCTCAGGGGGCGGCCTATGCTGCGAAGCTGCGCGGGGTGCTTTTCGACATCAGCGACGAGCATTTTGAGCTGTTGCATGAGGCCTGCACCTGGCACACCCACGGTCGGCTGAGCGCCGAGCCGACCATCGGGACATGCTGGGATGCGGACCGGCTGGACCTCGGACGGGTGGGCATTCAGCCGGAGGCGGATTACATGAGCACTGAGTTCGGGCGAGAGATTGCAGCCTATGACACCGTCCCCAATTACCTTGAGCGCTCCGGTTTGAAACTGCCCGAGCCCCTTTATTGATTTGAGCGACCCGCTAGAGTTCGCGTCTCAAACCCTTGTTGCCTGTCGCACGGTTAGAGCGCAGGGAACGATTCATTTTGTTGGCTTCCTGCTCCACGAGGTTTTTTGCCTAGGTATCCAGTCTGGATCAGGTTTTCAGCGCGTCTTGATCTGCGTCCAGACTTCATCGTATAGCCGCAGTTTGAATCCGAGGTCGTTGAGAAACTCCAGACGGTCCGTCACCTCCGGCAAGGGATAAATAGCATGGTTTTCCAAGTCCAATGGCTTGATAAAAGCGCGCGCGGCCTGGTTGGGGGTGGCGAATTGCGTGTAGGCGGAAAGCTGGGCGCCAATCCGGGCATCCAGGATGAAGTTGAGAAATTTTTCGGCGAGGTCGCGGTGGGGGGCTTTCGCCAGCACGGCCAGATTGTCGACCCAGATGACGCTGCCCTCCTTGGGAATAATATAGGTGGTGTTCGTATCATCAACCATCGCGCGGACGCCCTCGCCGCTATAAACGATGCCGACCTGCGCAGTCTTCGCCAGAATTTTATTCTTCACGCCGACGCTGCCGTCGAATCCAACCGAACGGCTCTTGGCGGCGATGCACAAATCGCGCGCGGCTTTTAACTCGCTCGGGATAATTGAATTGACGCTGTGGCCCTGATATTTCAGCGCCGCGCCCACCTGATCGCGGATCGAGTCAATCAGCATGAAGGACCCAGCCGATTTGGCAGGATCAAAAATGCAGGCCCACGAATCGGGCAGCGGTTGGCCGGCCGTTTTCCGGGCCAGCAGGCCCACAGTGCCCCATTGATACGCAACGGTGAAGCGGTTTTTAGAGTCGTAGGCGGGACTGACAAATTTTCCATCAAGATTTTTCAGGTTCGGAATATTTTCGTGCCGGAGCGGGGCGAGAAGATTTTGTTTGATCATCACCGGCACCAGGTTGTCGCTTGGCACCACCACGTCATAAAGGCCCGCGCCGCCGCCCTGGATCTTGGCAAGCATGCTTTCCACGTCTTCGTAAAGATCGATGTTGACCTTGCAGTCGAACTGTTTTTCAAAGGCCGATACAATCTGGGGGTCGATGTATTCCGACCAGATAAAAAGGTTGAGCGTGCTTTTCTCCGCCTGCGCCGCGCCGGCAAAAAAAAGGGCGCTGAAAACAATCGCGCAAAAGTGTCGATTCAACAGAGGAGTGATGATTTTCATTTTTTGGGGTGAGGATCTTGTTTGTTTTTTTGCAGCCAGGTCAGGGAAATCGTGGCCAGCACGGAAATAAGGATGATGAGCGTGGCCAGCGCATTGATGTCCGGAGTCAACCCGCGCTTGACCGAAGAATAAATTAAAATCGGGAGGGTGGTCGAGCCGGGGCCGCTGGTAAAAAAGCTGACGATAAAATCATCCAGGCTCAGCGTGAATGCCAACATCGCGCCCGCCAAAACGCCCGGCAGCATCAGCGGCAGAGTCACGTGAAGAAAGGTCTTCCATTCGCCCGCGCCGAGGTCGCGCGCCGCCTCCTCCAGTGCGGGATCTAATCCCGCCAGCCGGGCGCGGACAACGATGGCTACGAAGGAAATCTGGAAGGTGACATGCCCCAAAATCATCGTGGTCATGCCCAGTTCCAACGCCGGAATGAAGCTTCCCACCAGCGAATAGAAGAGCAACAGCGAGGTTGCGAGGATGATGTCTGGAACAAAAACCGGCACATAGAGCACGCGGTCAAAAATTTTACGGCCGGGAAAATCAATGCGCGTTAACCCGAATGCCAGCAGGGAGCCGAGCAGCGTGGCAATCCCGGTGCTGACCAACGCCAGCTGCAGTGTGTTTTTAGTTGCGGACAGGGCCGCCGAATCGTGGAGCAGCGCGCCATACCATTTGGTGGTGAAGCCCTCCCAGACCGTGCCGAACCGCGCCGCGTTGAACGAAAAGACAATGATCACCACGATGGGGGCGTAGAGGAAAATATAAAACCCCGCGGCGATGGCAGAAAGGAACCAGCCCGGTCGCCTCATGGCAGCACCTCATGCTTTGATCCTTTGCGCTGGAAAATTGCCAGGCCCACGAGCACGAGCAGCAGTGCCACGGCGGCAATAGCGGAGCCAAACGGCCAATCGCGGCTCGATGCAAATTGCTGCTGGATGACATTGCCCAGCATGGCCGTCTTGGCGCCCCCCAGCAGGTCGGGAATCACAAATTGGCCGGTGGCCGGCAGGAAAACCAGGATGAACCCCGCGCCCAGTCCCGGCCAGATTTGCGGCAGCAACGCGTGACGAAACACGCGCCACCGATCCGCGCCCAAGTCCGCCGCTGCTTCCGCGAGCGTCCAGTCCATCTTCTCCACGCTGGCATAGAGCGGCAGCACCATGAAGGGCAGAAAATCGCACACCATGCCGGTCAGCACCGCAAGCATCCCTGGATACAAGGCTTCGCCGGCTGTGCCGATACCCAAACTGTGAGCCGCAATCGTCAGCCAGCTGTTGGGTGAAAACAAGATCTGCCATGCATAGGTGCGGATCAGCAAGTTGGTCCAGAACGGAATGACCACGAGCGTTAACGCCGCTCCCTTATATCTTTCCGAGAGGCGGGCGATGAAGAAGGCCAGCGGCAGAGCCGCTGCCAGACACAGCACGGCCGTCGCCATTCCGAGCGCGAGACTGCGCCCGAGCACCACCGGGTAAAGCGAATCAAATCCGAGTTCGCCAAAACCCGCCAGCCGCTTGTAACTATCAAAAGTAAACCGCAGTTCCACCCCGCCGTACTCGCCGCGCGTCAGGAAACTGATCGCGAGGATGGCAGCAAGCGGCAGCACAAGAAAAATTCCCAGCCACAGCGCGGCCGGCCCGCTTGTAATGCCCGCCCGGGTCCAGCGCCCGGCGCGCGTGAGCGGCTGCCCCAAATACATCTGGTGCTTCTCAGGCATCGAGCAGGATCAGGTGTTCGGCTGGCAGCAGGCATTGCACCGTCTCGCCTGGTTGGAAGACGGCCGACGCCTCCCGATTCATCACCACCACATTCACCGTCTGCTGGCCGGCGAGCAGACGGTATCGCGTTTCCGCTCCGCAATAAGTGAACCCTTCAATATGGGCGGTAAAACTGTTTTTCACACCGCAGGTCGCCCCGCCGAGCAGTTGAATTTTTTCCGGTCGGATGGCCACAAAACTACCCGGCCGGGTGGGGTCCTTCGACACGTTGGAGACTGAAAATTCGCCCAGCTCCGTCCGGGCCAGGATATCGCCGTTATTCGTCGGCCGCACGTCGGCCTTGAAAAGGTTGCACTGGCCGATGAACTGCGCCACGAAGCGCGTGCGCGGACGCTCGTATATTTCCCGCGCCGAACCGAGCTGTTCGATTTTACCGGCGTTCATCACGGCGATGCGGTCGCTCATCACCAAGGCTTCTTCCTGATCGTGAGTGACCATGATAAAGGTGATGCCGAGCTTGCGCTGCAACTGATGTAGCTCCACCTGCAGTTGCCGGCGCAACTGCAGATCCAGCGCGCCGAGCGGTTCGTCCAGCAGCAAAACTTCCGGTTCGTTCACCAGCGCCCGCGCCAGGGCGACGCGTTGTTTTTGTCCGCCAGAAAGCTGCGCAGGTTTGCGCGTGGCCAGTTCTGTGATTTGCATCAGGGCCAGCACCCGCTGCACCCGATCTGCAATTTCAGCCGCAGCAATTTTTTTCATGCGCAGGCCAAACGCAATGTTATCGCTCACGGTCAGATGCGGAAACAGGGCATACGATTGGAAAACGGTGTTTACTGGGCGCCGGTGCGCGGGAATTTCTGACGCGTCGCGCCCGCTGATTTTTATCAGGCCGCCATCCGGCAAATCGAGGCCGGCAATCACGCGCAGCAACGTGGTCTTACCACACCCGGAGGGTCCCAGCAGTGAAAAGAACTCTCCTTTGCGGATTTCCAGACTGACACCGGACAGTGCAACCACCGATCCAAACTGTCGAAGCAGCGAAACCACTTCAACGGCCAGCGGAACAGAACATTCTTGAGGTTCTAGATGCCTCTCACCTTGCATAAAAAGAATTCTAACTAATCGGTGACGCGGGGAGAAACCAATATTTTAAGTTAAAATCACCATTGTGAGGCCAAGTTAGAAAGTGACTTTCGATTCCCCCTCGCAACGCACCAGCGGAGTTTTTTTAAGGGGGAGCTTGCCAGCCGGGCGAAGGGGAATAAACTATTCCCCATGCTAAAGTTCATACTCATTTTCGCCGGTTTAGCGGTGCTGGCGGTGGTCGCGGGGATGGGCTGCCAGTCGACCCGCAATGGCTACGACAGCGCGCCCTATAAGGTGGCTCGCCAGTCGGGTAATTTCGAAGTGCGGGAGTACCCCGCGTTGACCCTTGCGGAAACTCCGATGCCGGCTAACGCCAGTAACGGGAGCTTCCGCCGCCTGTTCAATTTCATCAGCGGCCAGAATGCCGCCCGCCAGAAAATCGCCATGACCACTCCGGTGTTCTTCACCGGTTCTTCCACCAATGCCGCGATGTCGTTTGTGATGCCGTCCCCTATGGCGGCCGATCAGGTTCCTGCTCCGGCGGATCCCGCCGTGAAAATCCGGGTGGTTGAACCGGGCCGTTTTGCGGTGCTCCGGTTCAAGGGGGGGCGCAATTCCAAGAACGAGGCGGCGGCGCTGGCCCGGCTGCGGGCGTGGATGACAGAGAATGCCTTGGTCGCGCAGGCCGAACCCGTCTTCGCCTATTTCGATCCCCCGTGGACCCTGCCCGTTTTCCGCCGCAACGAAGTGATGATCCGCCTTGCGCCCTGAACGTTTGCGAAGGCTCTGCGACGGTCTCAAGCCACTATATCGGCCTGAGCTCTCAACCCGAATTCTGAAGCGGGCCACGCTCTCGTAGCCCTTTGAACGTCCCCAACCCGCCTCCTCTCCCCAGCCCTCTCCTCCATTTTATGGAAGAGAGGGAGTGAAGCCAGCGCGGCCTCGTCGTTGTATCCCCATCTTAATTTCAGATTGAAGATTTAAATTAAAACGTTCACCCGCCGAATGAGGCGGGCTAGGCTTTTGCGCAGGCCCCTCCCCCTCGCCCCGCGAAGCATGAGCGAGGCGCCCAAGGTCCCTCCCTTGATACGAGACGCTTTTTTTCGGGATCATTATCTGGAGGATCCGGAATCAGGCGGTGGGCAGAGTAATGATGACGCGGGTGCCGCGGCCGGGTTTGGATTTGATGTGGACGGTGCCGCGGTGGGTTTCGATGATGCGGCCGATAATAGCGAGGCCGAGACCGGTACCCTTGGTTTTGGTGGTGCTTAGCACCGCGGTGAACGCGCGTTTTTGAATATCCGCGCTCATCCCCTTGCCTGTGTCCTTGAACTCAATTTCAACCCGGGCCGGAGGGGTGCCCGACCGGGAGTCGCTGAGGGCGCGGGCGGTGAGGGTGAGTGTCCCGCCCTCAGCCATGGCATCGGCGGCGTTGAGCATCACGTTTAAAAAAGCCTGTTCCAGCTGGGGGGCATCGCCCAGAATCGGCGGCAAATCGGAGGGCCAATCGCGGATCAGACGGATATTTTGGTTGGCGAATTTGTGACGGACGAGCAGGCTCAATTCTTCCACCAGCACATTGAGGTCGACCGGGGCGAGCCGGGGTTCCGTGGTGCGGGCGAAGTCCAGCACCTGTTCCACAATCGTGTTCAAGTGCTCGATCTTAGCTTCGATGATGCGCGTGTCCTTGGCCCGCGGATCGTCCTCGGAAAATTTCAGGTCCAGGGAATGATACAGGAGCTTCATCACCGTGAGCGGATTGCGGATTTCGTGGGCGACCTCGGCGGCGAGCAGGCCAAGCGCGGACAATTTCTCGTTCTGCCGCAGCTGTTCCTCCACATCCACGATGCGTTCGTAGAGCCGGGCTTTTTCGATGGCGGTCGCGGACAATTCGGCTAGGGCGCTCAGGATGCTGATCTCCTCGTTGGAAAAATGGTAGGGCCGCCCGGTGTAGAGATTGAGGGTTCCAATGGGCCGGCCGGTGGCCAGCAGCGGCACGCTCAGCAGCGAGACGAGCCCCTCTTGACGCGCAATCTCTGCGTTTTGGTACCGGCTGGAGGTCTGGACATTGGCGATCTGCAACGGTTTTTTACGGCGCACGACCACGCCGAGCAGGCTCTCCTCCACATTCCGCCGGGGTTTTTTCAAGTAGGCCCGCCCCGCCCCCTCATGCGCGCGCAGCTCGAGCCACTGCCGGCTGTCATCCAAAATCATCAGCGAACACATCCGGGCATGCATGAGCCCGGCGGTTTCACGGGTGATGGCGCGCAGCGCCTCGTCCAAGCTGAGCGTGGAGTTGATGGTGCGGCTCACGCTGGCAAGCGATTCGAATAAATGAGCCTTGAGCCGCAACTGTTCATAGAGCCAGGTTTTGAGGATCACCCGGGCCGCTAGCACGGCCAGCTGCTCCAGCAACTCCTGGTCCTCCGCGCTAAAAGCGTCCGCCTGGCTGGAATCCACGTTTAGCACGCCGCGCGTCTGACCGTCCACCTCCAGCGGCACGGCCAGCTCCGAGCGCACGCCGGGCCGGGCCGCCACATAGCGGGGGTCCTGCGTGACATCGCCCACGCGCACGGGTTTGCCATGGCGCGCGACCCAGCCGGTGACGCCCTCGTCGAGGCGCAGTTTCATTTTTGCAGCCGGGCCGGGCAGGTTCTGCGACGCTGAAATCTCCAGCAATCCCGAGGTGGGGTGGAGCAAGGACACCGAGCCGGAGGAAGCGTTCATGAGGCGGACAGCCTCGCGGACGATCAACTGCAGGGCTTCCTGGGATTCG
>Ga0114970_10004251_pt1 | contig 10437 bp, 7 predicted proteins | sample M_140205_XF_Meta_FD_87030 | JGI IMG/M metagenome (GOLD analysis project Ga0114970, IMG submission 87030) | Freshwater microbial communities from Lake Montjoie, Canada to study carbon cycling - M_140205_XF_MetaG | ecosystem: Environmental > Aquatic > Freshwater > Lake | place: Lake Montjoie... | reverse complement strand
GTGCCACCGCCGCCGCCAGATGAGCCTCCGCTGCTTGGACCGCTACCGCCGACAGGATCCCCAGAGCGCAGGGTCTTGAGGACCTCTTCGGGGCCGGGCAGGCTTGAGGCATAGCAAAGCCGGATCAGGGCCATTTCGCCCGCCGCCATAGGGTCTGGCGCGCGAAGGGTTTCCTCATGGGCCTTGAGCAGCATCTGCCAGACCCGTGCCAAGGTTCCGGCGGAGACCTGAGCCCCGATCGCGGCCAAACGCGCGGCCTGATCCTTGGGCAGGCTCAAGGCATCGGGACCAAGGGCCTTGGCCACAGACGCGCCATGGCAATGTTCGAGCAGGTCCAGCATGACCACCACAGGATCCGCGCCAAAGCCATAGAGGGTCCGATAGGTCTTTAGGGCGGCGGCCGAATCCCCGCGCAGGGTCTCTTCGAACAGGGCGATGGTCTGGGCACGGTCGGCCAGACCGAGCATATCGCGGACAATCTCTGCCCCGACGACCTGACCGCGGTCAGCTTGAACAATGGCCTGATCGAGCAAGGACAGACCATCGCGGACAGAGCCTTCGGCAGAGCGGGCGATCAGGGCCAGACCATCGGCATCAACCAGCGCGCCCTCGGCCTTGCAGATGCGGTCCAGATGCTGGGACAGCACATCGGGCTCGACGCGGCGCAGGTCAAAGCGCTGGCAGCGCGACAGGATGGTCACCGGGACCTTGCGAATTTCGGTGGTGGCAAAGATGAACTTGGCGTGCGGCGGCGGCTCTTCGAGCGTCTTCAACAGGGCGTTAAAGGCGCCCTTGGACAGCATGTGCACCTCGTCGATGACATAGACCTTGTAGCGCGCTTCGACTGGGCCATAGCGCACGCTGTCGAGCAGATCGCGCATATCGTCCACGCCGGTGCGGCTGGCGGCATCCAGTTCCAGCACGTCCATGTGACGCCCATCAATTATGGCGCGGCAGTGACGGCCTTCTTTCGTCAGGTCAACGCTAGGGCCTGCGCTGCTGGAGCCATCATCGAAATTCAGAGCTCTCGCGAGCAGGCGCGCGGTCGTGGTCTTACCCACCCCGCGTACACCGGTCAGCATAAAGGCGTGCGCGATCCGGCCCGAGGCAAAGGCGTTGGTCAGGGTGCGGACCATGGCCTCTTGGCCGATCAGGTCCTCAAAGGTGCGCGGGCGATATTTGCGGGCCAGCACCTGATAGGCCGCGCCGGGTACGGAATCGCCACCCTTGAGAGGAGAAGGCGTTGAAGGGGTCTGGGCAGGGGCCGATGCAGGCTCACCAAACATATCGTCGGTATTTTCATCACGAACGGGGGCTTCAGCCTCGGCCGTTTCGTCTTGATCCCAAGGCGGGGCGTTTTGGTCAACCGGCTCGGTCATTTCAGGCTCGGCCCTCGGTTGGCCCGGCACCGTCGGGCGGCGGGTCCTGACACTCTTGGAACGACGCGTTGCCTGAGCACAGGGTGTAATGGGTGGAGACTGGCGACGACCCGGAGCGAAACTCGTTGCGGCTGCTTCCTTCCGGACCTGACCGGATTGGCGAGGACTCCGCCCGCCACCAATCTCCATGCCCTATATGTCAAGGCCAAGGCCTCTATGCAAGGGGCGAGGGTTGATGGGTTTTTGTCGTCCCCCTCACCCAACCCTCTCCCCCAAGGGGGCGAGGGCTTATCGGCTCTAGCCCTCTCCCTGTGGGAGAGGGTTGGGTGAGGGCCTTGTTATCTTTACCGCCGCTCACCAAACCCTACTGCAGCTCTGAAAAGGTCATCCCCGCCTTGGCCTGCAGGCGATTGATCAAGGCATGGCCGAGGGCGGCGGCTGGCGTCCAGATGCCGCCGGGGGTGTGGGTGCGGTCCACATCCAGCGCCAGACATAGAGCGCTTTCGGCGATCATCTTGGAGGTGCAGCCATAGCCAGGATCCTTGTCGCCGGTCACGACCACCTTCAGTTCCTTGCCGTCCTTGGTTTCACCCGCAAACAGGACGTCGAAATGGCCGGTTTCGCGCTCGTGCTTAGACGGGCCTTGGCCCGGCTTGGGCAGGGCAAAGCGCTGCAGAAGGGCGCGGGTTGGACCAAAGGCCAGAAGGCCATTTTGGATATTGGTCTGGCCGGTCATGGCCTTGGCCTTCTTGCGACCCGTCTCGCCGGACCCGGCCACCATCATCTCGTCATAGATCAGGTCTTGGCCATAGGCATGGCCGAGCAAAAGGTTAGAGCGGTGCACGACCTTGGTGTTGATTGCGGCCATGACAAAGGGGGCGGACCATTGATCTAGGCTCTGGTCCTCGGTCACGCCGTCGCCGCTCGGTTGGGCTGGGCCCTGAAAGCCACCGGCAAGGGCGAAGGGGTTGGCCATGACGGCGGCTTGGCTTGGCTCGCGCCGGATGGCCTCAAAGGTGGCGAGCATGCTGGCGACGGTGCCGCCAGAAAAGCCGCCCTTCATCTTGCGCACGCGGCCCCGGACGCGGGGCAGGGGGGTGCCGAACCGGGTCTTGGCTAGATCTTGCAGATAGAAGACGCCCAGATCGAACGGGATAGAATCAAAGCCGCAGGAAAAGACAATCCGCGCGCCTGAGGCGGCGGCGCGCTGGGAGTGGGCGGCGATCATCTGGGCCATCCAGGCGGGCTCACCGCACAGATCAACATAGTCGGTGCCGCTGTCGGCGCAGGCGATGACCAGCCCCTCGCCATAGAGCTGATAGGGACCAACGGTGGTGACCACGACCTTGGTCTGCAGGCACATGGCACTCAGCGACGCGGGGTCCGAGGCATTGGCGGTGATCATGGCAAGACTGTCTGGAGCACCGATGGCCTTGCGCACCTCGTCCAGCTTAGCATCGCTGCGTCCAGCAATGGCCCAGCGCACAGGCCCATCGACCCCATAGGTGGCGAGCATGTGCTCGGCCACCAGCCGCCCCGTAAAGCCAGTGGCGCCATAAACGACAAGGTCAAAGGCCCGTTCTGAAGTGGGGGTAGATTTTGAGGCCTTGGCCATGGGAACAGACTTTCATTGGGCTAAAGTTCAGGGTGCAAGGTCTGCTAACTGTCCCCAAGGGTCAAGGCCACCCCCTACCCCCTCACCCAACCCTCTCCCCCAAGGGGGCGAGGGCTAAGAAAGCGCGGATAAGCCCTCTCCCTGTGGGAGAGGGTTGGGTGAGGGCCTTGTTTTGTCTTGCCTCATGATGAATTAGAGCCCCCACACCCGCGTTCCCCGCGAAGGCGGGGACCCAGACCGTGACATGCTGGCGGGACTCAATCATCTGGATCCCCGCCTTCGCGGGGAAAACGGAGGAGGCGGAGGTGAAAATCTTCGTCCTTCGACAGGATCAGGATGAGGATGGATTTGAAAGCGGTAGAGAGGTGCCCCTAGTTCATCACCTTGCGGGCATCCGGCAAATCCAGCGAGAAGGGCGGGATCTCGGCGTCGAAGGTTTGGCCGTCGTCGGTCAGCATCTGGAAACTGCCCGCCATGCTGCCCGATGAGGTGCGAAGCGGGCAGCCGGAGGTGTAGCGATAGGCTTCGCGGGGTTTCAGGGTCGGTTGGTCCCCGACCACCCCCTCACCCTTGACCTCGACGATGTCGTTACGGGAGTCGGTGATGATCCAGTGGCGCGAGATCAGTTGCACGGTCTGGGTCCCGTGGTTCTCGATCTCCACCACATAGGACCACATGTGCAGGCCGATATCGGGCTCGGAATCTTCCGGCCGATAGGAGCACATGACCCGCACAAGGATGTCGCGGGTGCGGGCCTCATAGATGGGCGAGCCCTTGGAGCGGGTGCGGCGCGGTATCCGGTTCACGCTGCGTCCAAGGCCCTGGACAGATCGCGGATCAGGTCATTGACACCTTCAAGGCCCACGGACAGGCGCACCGTGCCTTCGGTGACGCCGATGGCCAGACGTTCCTCTTCAGGAACAGACCGGTGGGTGGTGGTTGGCGGATGGGTGGCCATGGACTTGGCATCGCCGAGATTGTTGGAAATATCGACAATCTCTAGGGCATTGAGGAAGTTGAACGCTGCCTGCCGCGAGCCCAGATCAAAGGCCAAGAGGCTGCCGCCGCCGCTCATCTGCTTGATGGCGACCTCATATTGCGGGTGATCCTTGCGGAAGGGATAGAAGGACCGCTTCGTCTTGGCGTGATCTGCGATCAGATCGGCCAGCACCCCGGCGGTCTCGGTCTGGCGACGCACGCGCAGGTCCAAGGTCTCCAAGCCCTTGAGTAGGACCCAAGCATTGAAGGGCGATAGGGACGGGCCGGTATGACGCAGCATGTCGCGCAGGGCCTCGTCCATCAGTTCTTGTGAACCCAGAACCGCGCCGCCCAGCACCCGGCCTTGGCCGTCAATATGTTTGGTCGCCGAATAGACCACCAGATCAGCGCCCAGTTCGAGCGGCTTTTGAAAGATCGGGGTGGCGAAGACATTGTCGACAATGACCTTGGCCCCGACCGCATGGGCCAGCTTGGACACCTCTGCAATGTCGGTGACCTCGAGCAGGGGGTTGGCCGGGGTCTCGATCAGGACGGCCTTGGTATTGGGCCGCATGGCCTGTTCCCAAGCCTTCAGGTCGGTCGCATCGACAAAGGTGGTCTCGACGCCAAAGCGCGGTAGCCACTCGGCCACCAGCCAGCGGCAAGAGCCAAAAAGGGCGCGGCCCGCGACCAGATGATCTCCAGCCCGCACCAAACCCATCAAGGACGCATTGACCGCCGCCATGCCGGTCGCCATCGCCCGGCAGGCGGGCGCGCCTTCGAGCAGGGCTAGGCGTTGCTCGAACATCTCAACGGTTGGATTGGCAAAGCGCGAATAGACATAGCCGGGCTCTTCGCCCGCAAAGCGTGCCACGGCGCTCTCGGCGGAATCATAGACATAGCCTTGGGTCAGATAGAGGGCTTCGGACGTCTCGTTGAACGCCGAGCGCATGGTGCCGCCGCGAACCAAACGGGTTGCTGCTTCCCAGGTCTTCGGATCTTCAGACATCGCCATTTCCTTCTTTAAGCGCGCGCATCAAAGGCATCGAAGGGGGTCAGGTCAAGGGGGCGTCTTGGCGCTGGCCATGATCTTGGTCTTGGTGGCACCTGAAGACTTGCCATTCGGTGAGGAGTCGCGGACTGTCGCCCCAATGAGTGAGCAACTTTCATCGGGCATCTTGCCCAGCCAATCGATCGACGCGCTGATTGCCGAGGGTGCGATCACGTCCTTGAGCGCCTTTGACGCTGATCAGGTGCAGCCAGCCAGTCTGGACCTGCGCCTTGGCCTGCGCTGCTGGCGCATTCGGGCCTCGTTCCTGCCTGGCCTCCATCGCACGGTGCGCCAACGGATGGCCGATGTGGCCATGCACGAGATCGACCTGTCCAAGGGCGCGGTGCTGGAGCGGGGCTGCGTCTATATTGCCGAACTGCAAGAGCGGTTGCAGTTGGCCCCCGGCCTGTCGGCGCGCGGCAATCCCAAAAGCTCGACCGGGCGGATTGATGTCTTTGTGCGCCTGATGACCGATCGCAGCCGCGCCTTTGACGATGTGGCCAGCGGCTATGATGGCCCGCTCTATATCGAGATCGCGCCCCAGACCTTTTCGATCTTGGTGCGCACCGGCACAAGGCTCAACCAGCTTCGGCTCAAACAGGGTCAGCCCGCCCATCTGGAGACCCGCAGCGTCGGGGTCGATCTGACCGGTGATCTGGCCGGATTTCGGGCCCGTCGCCATTCCGGTGTGATCGATCTGGACAAGGTCGGCGGCCACGATCCGCGTGATTTCTGGGAGCCGCTGGAGCCGCGCCGGGGCGAACTGATGCTCGATCCGGGCGAGTTCTATATTCTGGCCTCGAAAGAGGCGGTGGAGATCCCCGTCCTGCAAGCCGCCGAAATGACCCCGATTGATCCCTCGGTCGGCGAGTTTCGCGTCCATTATGCAGGCTTTTTCGACCCGGGCTTTGGCACCGAAGAGGCGGGCGGGGTTGGATCGCGCGGCGTTCTCGAGGTCCGCAGCCACGAGACCCCGTTCCTGCTCGAAGATGGCCAGACGGTGGCCCGCCTTGTTTATGAACCGCTCTTGGCCCGACCCAATCGCCTCTATGGCACGGGCGGCTCGCACTATCAGCGCCAAGGCCTGAAACTGTCCAAGCACTTTAAGGACTGGTGAGGGGTTAGGGTTTCTTAACTCTCGCTTTCCTCTTTGCGCCCTTAGCCACCCTTCCGTTAAAGTGAAGAATGACCGTGACTGACCCTGTGACCTCCACCTCGCCTGATCTGGCCGACCCTTCGCGTTGGCAGGCTTGGCGCGTGGAGGCGGTGGCCTTGGTGACCTTGGCCATTCCGCTGGTCTTTACCCAGTTGGCGCAGATGGCGGTGATGACCACCGACGTGATCATGCTGGGCCGTTTGAGCCAGACGGCGCTGGCCGCTGGGGCGATTGGCGGCACGATCTACTATTTTGCTTGGCTGATCGGGGCTGGCCCTTCGCAGGCGGTCTCGCCGATGATTGCGCAAAGTCTGGGGGCCGATCCGAACAATCGCGAAGCGGTACGAACCATTGTGCGCATGGGTCTGTGGGCTGTGGCTCTCCTGGCCCTGCCGATGGCGGCTCTGCTCGTCTCGGCCGAATGGATCTTGCTGCATCTTGGGCAGGAGCCCTTACTGGCTAAGGGCGCAGGGCAGTTTGTCAGTGTTCTGGCGATCGGCATGCCCTTTACCTTGGGCTTTTTGGTGTTACGCAATTTTGCCACCTCGACCGGCAAGCCGCGAGCCGCCCTTTGGGTGATGTTGGCGACGATCCTTTGGAACGCACTGGCCGACTATACCCTGATCTTTGGCCATTTCGGCTTTCCGCGTCTTGAGATGGTCGGGGCCGGGATCGCGACGGCCAGTTCAGGGATATTCAGCTTTGTGGCCATGGTCGTGATTGTCCTGCTGGATCCGGATATGCGGGCCTATCAGCCCTTTAAGGGGCTCATGGCTCCGGCCCATCGGTTGCTCGCCGAGGTCTTCCGTCTGGGCCTACCCATCGGCATGACCATGATCTTTGAGGCCATGTTGTTCAATGTCATGACCCTTGTGATGGGTACCTTTGGCGCCGATCAGTTGGCCGCCCATCAGGTGGCGCTGAACTTTGCTTCGGTGACCTTTATGGTGCCGCTTGGCATTGGTATGGCCGCGACGGTGCGCGTGGGTCTGGCGACGGGCCGAGGGGATATGGCCGCCGCGCGTCTGGCCGGATTTGTTGCTATGGTCGTGGGGGTCGGGTTCATCAGCCTGTGCGGCTTGGCCATGGCCTTTGCCGGTCGTCAGATCGCCAGCCTCTATTTCGGATCCCCGACCGCGCAAGAGACTCAAGTCATCACCTATGCGACCCAGTTTTTGATGATCGCCGCCGCCTTTCAGGTCTTTGACGCCCTCCAAGTGATCGGGGGGCTGTCCCTTAGGGGTCTGAAAGATGCCCGCGTCCCGATGATCATTGCCGGAGCCAGCTATTGGCTCGCGGGCGCGCCGATCTGTCTGATCCTCGCCATCCCCTTTGGCCTTAAGGGGGTGGGCATTTGGATCGGCCTTGCGGCGGGCCTGTCCGTGGCGGCCGTGGCCATGGGCCTGCGGTTTGAGTGGCTGACCCGCACCTCAAATAATCCTGAGGCTATCCCGGTCTAGCCTCTCGGCGCGCCGAAGGGTAAAGAGCGCCTATGCGTATTGCTTTTATGGGTACCTCTGATTTCGCCGTTCAAACCCTGGCCGAGTTGGTCGCCGCAGGGCATGAGGTCGTGGCGGTCTATTCACAGCCCCCCGCGCCGCGCGGCCGAGGTCAAGAGTTGAAGCCCTCACCCGTTCACGCCTTTGCCGACAGTCTGGGCCTAACGGTCCGCACGCCCGCGTCGATGAAGGCTCCAGAAGAGATTGCGGCCTTTCAAGCCCTCGATTTGGATGCAGCGGTGATCGTCGCCTATGGCCAGATCCTGCTCAAAGAGGTGCTCGATGCGCCGCGTCTGGGCTGTTTCAACCTCCATGCCTCGCTCCTACCCCGTTGGCGGGGGGCTGCCCCGATCCAAAGGGCGATCATGGCGGGCGATGCGGTCACCGGCGTTCAGGTCATGCATATGGGCGAAGGTCTGGACGAGGGACCGGTGCTGCTGTCCGAAACGGTGCGGATTGGACCGCTGGACACGTCCGGAAGCCTGCATGAGCGCTTGGCCGCTGTCGGGGCCCATCTGGCACCGCGGGCGCTGGCGGCAGTTGAGCGCGGTGCGGCGATCGAAACGGACCAGCCGCTCGAGGGCATCACCTATGCCAAGAAGATCAAGCCGGCTGAGGCGCGCATTGACTGGTCCTTACCGGCCGAGCAGGTCGATTGTCACATTCGCGGCCTGTCGCCCTTTCCCGGGGCTTGGTTTGAGGCGCCCGGTGAAAAGGGCCCTGTTCGGATCAAGGCGCTCTTATCGCGGGTCGAGCCAGCCTCAGGCGCACCGGGCGAGGTATTGGATGATCACCTGCTGATCGCCTGCGGCACCGGCGCGGTCCGGCTTTTGCGAGCGCAGCGCGAGGGCAAGGCGGCGCAAGAGGCCGAGGTCTTTGTGCGCGGTTTTGCACTAGCCGCTGGAACACGGCTCGTCTGATGCCGCGCTATCGTCTTCTCGTCGAATATGACGGCCGCCCCTATCGCGGTTTTCAGGCGCAGGAGCGCTTGCCGTCGGTCCAAGGGGCCATCGAGAAGGCTGTGCTGGGCTTTAGCGGCCAAAAGATCCGCCTCATTGGCGCGGGGCGGACCGACACCGGCGTCCACGCGACCGGACAGGTCATCCATATGGATCTGGAGCAGGACTGGCGCCCCGCCGTGGTGCGCGATGCCCTCAATGCCTATCTGATGCCCCAGCCGATCTCGATCCTTGAGGCCGAGAAGGTTGCCGATGATTTCCATGCGCGCTTTTCGGCCACCGGACGGCGTTATCTTTACCGCATCCTCAACCGTCGCAGCCCCCCGGCCATCGATCAGGGCCGCGTTTGGCATGTCAGGCGGCCGATTAATGTTGAGGCGATGAATGAGGCCGCGCAGGTGCTCGTCGGCCATCATGATTTCACCACCTTTCGCGACATGCAGTGCCAGTCCAGATCGCCTCTGAAGACGCTCGATGTGGCACGGGTCTGGCGTGAGGGCCAAGAGGTCCATCTGGTCTTCGAAGCCCGCTCGTTCCTGCACCGTCAGGTCCGCTCTATGGCCGGAAGCCTGTGTCAGGTCGGTATTGGCCGGTGGACGGCGGCGGACATCAAGGCCCTACTCGAAGCCCGCGACCGCCAAGCCTGCGGCCCTGTCGCCCCGGCCGATGGGCTCTATCTGACGGGTGTGGGATATTGAGAGAAAGAAAAAGCAAGGCCCTCACCCAACCCTCTCCCTCAGGGAGAGGGCTCATCTGTTCTTAGCCCTCGCCCCCTTCAGGGGGAGAGGGTTGGGTGAGGGGGTCTACCCGCCTACAGCGCCGCAAAATATCCCAAAATCACCTGTTCATAGATTCGCGTCAGGTCCTCGACTTCTTGCACCGACGTACATTCATCGACCGCGTGCATGGTCGCGCCGACCAGTCCCAACTCCACGACGGGGCAGAGTTTGCGTAAGAAGCGGGCGTCTGAGATTCCCCCGGTGGTGGACAGGATTGGGGCTTCACCGGTCACGGACTTGACCGCCGCCGCCAGCACATCGACGAAGGGACCTGGCTCAGTGATGAAGGCATTGCCGGTCAGGACGGGCTCTAGGGTCACAGTCCCATCAAACCCAACCCCGGCCTTGGCACAGGCCCCTTCCAGCCACGCGATCAGGCTGTCGCCATCATGCAAGGGGTTAAAGCGGATATTGAGCCGGGCCGTGGCCTTGGCTGGAATGACATTGGTGACGGGATTGCCCACGTCGATGGTCGTGACCTCGAGGTTCGAGGCCGGGAACCGCGGGTGGCCCTGATCGAGCACATGGGCTTGGATCTCAGCCAGAAGGCGGATCAGGACGGGGATCGGATTGGCGGCCTGATGGGGATAGGCGACGTGGCCTTGGACCCCCTCGACCGTGATCCAGGCATTGAGACTGCCGCGCCGTCCGATCTTGAGCTGGTCGCCGAGCCTTGCGGCACTGGTCGGCTCGCCCAGCACCACGTGATCGATCGTCTCGCCCTCAGCGGCCAAGGCCTCAACGACAGGGCCGGTGCCATGGATGGCCTTACCCTCTTCATCGCCGGTGATCAGGAAGGACAGGGAGCCGGGAACCTCGCCCTTGGCCAGTACGCGGCTGACGGCAGCGGTCCAGGCGGCGATGGAGCCCTTCATATCGACGGCCCCTCGCCCGTAGAGCACGCCGTCAATGATCTGGGCATCGAAAGGGCCGGTGGTCCAGGCGGCGGCATCCCCGACCGGCACCACGTCGGTGTGACCGGCAAAGGCCAGATTGGGTCCGCTCGTGCCGCGCCGCGCAT
>Ga0114970_10004250_pt1 | contig 10437 bp, 11 predicted proteins | sample M_140205_XF_Meta_FD_87030 | JGI IMG/M metagenome (GOLD analysis project Ga0114970, IMG submission 87030) | Freshwater microbial communities from Lake Montjoie, Canada to study carbon cycling - M_140205_XF_MetaG | ecosystem: Environmental > Aquatic > Freshwater > Lake | place: Lake Montjoie... | reverse complement strand
GGTATGGAAGGTTTTGAAAAATTCAAAAAAGACACCTACGATTTGTGTATTCTAGATGTAATGATGCCTTATAAGGACGGATATACGCTAGCAAAAGAGATTAGAGAAAAGAATAAAGAAGTGCCTATTGTTTTTTTAACTGCTAAATCTATGAAAGAGGATGTGTTGAAAGGATATAAAGTAGGTGCTGACGATTACTTAAATAAGCCTTTTGATTCAGAGGTTTTATTAATGAAAATTAGAGCTATTATTCAAAGAAAATCTACGGATACAAAAACGGATGCTACAAAATTTGAATTCCAAGTAGGTGGTTTTCATTTGAATTCTAAATTGCGTTTCTTGACGTTTAAAGATCAAGAATCGATTAAATTATCTCCTAAAGAGAATGAATTACTAAAACTATTAGTACTTTATGAAAATGACTTAATGCCAAGAGAATTAGCATTGACTAAAATATGGAGAGATGACAATTACTTTACTTCAAGAAGTATGGATGTTTATATTGCTAAACTTAGAAAATACCTAAAACTGGATGTAGATGTTGAAATTTTGAACATTCACGGTGAAGGATTTAGATTAGTGATCAAAAATAAAGTTGCAGATAAATAAATTTTTAAAAACTCCGAGAAATCGGAGTTTTTTATTTTAAGTTAATTTCTAAGATAAAACTAGTTTTAGTTTCTTTTGAAATAGTGAACTGAATTCGTTTTGCATTCTCATGTCTATTAATTTGAACAAAATCTTTTAATGATAGTTCTTTCAAAAAATTCATTTCAATTGATTTTATTTTTTGATTCAGAATTAATTCAGGAGTAACATAATCCAAACCCCATTCTAGATATTTTACATTGTTTACATGATTTACAATATCTAAATCGGATAAAACGACTTCTTTTTCATTGATTTTTTCCACGGAATCTTCAACAATAATTTTAGATAAACTTATATCGGTAGCTTTTCTTTTTTGAAATAATTCAAAGTGAGAAATGGGTAATTTTAATTCTTCAGGTCTTCTAATTTTAGTGTTAAAAACTACCCAAAAAGTTTCAGATCCAATTATTTTTCTACCATTTAATATAACTTCAATAGCTCTAATTGAACGAGAGTTTTCAAGACTATTGATCCAAGTATTTATTGTAATTACGTCTTTCCATTTTGGTAATTCTGAAATTTCAATACGCATTCTACTTAAAACCCAAGCTTGATTAAACGCCTGCATATCAGAAAAACTTATTCCGCCCAATTCGGAATGTGCAGCAGCAGTTAATTGAATTAAATTGCATAAATCGGTGTATTTTAGATAACCATTTGGATTGCATTGGGTAAAATTAATTTCCCAATCTTTACTTAAAACGGATGTGAATTCATTTGAAATTGGCATGGTCTATTTTATTATTTATAAATTCGACGATTTCATTATTGTTCACATTAAATTCAAACCATTTAGTTTCTGAGTTTCTCTTAAACCATGTTAGTTGTCGTTTTGCAAATCGGCGGGTATTTTTTTTTATTTCTTCAATGGCAAATTCTAACGTTATTTCATTATCAAAATAACTAAATAATTCTTTGTATCCAACAGTTTGCAGAGCGTTTAAGTCTTTTTGTGGATAAACATTTTTTGCTTCTGCCAATAAACCTTCAGTCATCATAATAACTACACGTTGGTTTATTCGGTCATAAATCACTTCTCTTTTAGCTTCTAAACCGATTAAAATAGGAGTGAAGTTTCTTTGATTTTTTTTCTCACTTAAAAAAGAGGAATAGGGTTTTCCAGTTCCAATGCAAACTTCTACAAAACGCATCATTCTTTGAGGATTTAATAGCGTTTGTGGATTTTTTTGAGTTAGCTCATTATAATAAGTTGGATCTAGATTTCTTAAGTTTTCTTGTAAATAGACGATCCCATTTAATTCGTATTCCGCTATTACAATATTTCTAATGTTTTTGTCAATTTCAGGAATAGCATCGAATCCTTTTAAAATGGCATCTACGTACAATCCTGACCCACCTACAAGTATAACAAAATCATTGGTTTTATAAAGTTCATCAAGTTTGGACAAGGCTTCTTTTTCAAAGTCACCCACGTTATAATTATCAAATATGGATTTGTTATGTATAAAATGATGTTTTGCAGATGAAAGTTCTAATTCGTTTGGAACGGCTGTACCAATAGTCATTTCTTTAAAAAACTGTCGGCTATCACAGGAAATAATCTCACAATTGAGATGTTTGGCCAACACAATACTTAAGGAAGTTTTTCCTATAGCTGTTGGCCCAACGATGGTGATTAAGTACTTCATATTTTTTAGCCCGGATAGCAGTGAAAATCCCATTTTATTGCTCGGTACGAAGCAAAAAATGGATTGCAACGAATAGCCGGAATTAGCTCCAAATAAAATTAAAATTTTACAATTTTTAATAATTTATTTTTACGAATTTGGCTTTGAATAATGTTTCTGGCGTCGCGATTATTTTGCATTGGAATGATAATATTCTTCAGAATTTCAATTTTTTGAATCTGATAATTTAAATCATAAAACGCATATCCTCTATAAATTCCATTTTCAATTAACACCGCGCTACGTTCGTGAATCGTTCTGCCTTTATCTTTAAGAATTATGTTTTGATCTTCAAAACTATTTTTAGAAATAAACGCTAAAACCCTTGAATTATAGACTTCGGGAGTTATTTCACCGATACAAGCGCCGTCACATTCTTTAATTTTGTTTTGGAAACATGCGTTATTCGTTACGTATAATCCAGTTAATTTTTGACACAATTGATAATCAGCAGTGATTCGGAATAATGTATTTTTTGCTTCCTGTAGGGTTGAAAAAGAGGTGATTTCTTTTTTTCGTCCATCTGCTTTTTGTAATTTTAAATTTAAGTAACCATTTTTGTCTTCTTCAGCATACAATGCAATGTTGAATAAGTTCTTTCTTTGCGCTCGATTGAATATTGGTTTATGGATTTTAATTTCTTCGCTTTCCTTCAATAAAGCAATTAATTCACTTCCGGTTTCTTCATAAGTTACTTTAAAAACTTGTGATTGAATTTTAACTGATTTTTTATCAGTTCCAGTAAAATGCTGGTTGATTCGTTTTTTTATGTTTTTACTTTTACCAATATATAGTATCTTACCTTCTTCATTATGAATATAATAAACACCAGTATTTGAAGTAACACTTTCAATTATTGAAAATAACTTTGGAGTAATTCCTTTAAGTACTTCTGTTTTTATTAGCTCTTGCACTATTGATTTTTCGGTGTCTTTAGCAAGCAATAACTGAAATAATTTTAAGGTAGCCAATGCATCACCACTCGCGCGATGTCTGTCGGCTATCGGAATTCCTAGAGCACGAACTAGTTTTCCCAAGCTGTGCGAAGGTTGTTCGGGCAATAATTTTTGTGATAATTCAACGGTGCAAAGCGTCTGCTTGTTAAAATCGAAGCCTAATCTTTTGAATTCTGTTCGTAAAATTCGATAATCAAAAGCGGTGTTATGAGCTACTAATACGCAGTCATTTGTAATTTCAATTATTCGTTTCGCTACTTCATAAAACTTGGGAGCGCTTTTTAACATAGCATTGTTGATGCCTGTTAATTTAACTACAAAGGGTTGAATTGGAATTTCAGGATTTATCAAACTTATAAATTGATCCACTATTTCGTGGCCGTCAAATTTATAAATGGCAATTTCTGTAATTCCCTCTTCGTTGAATTGTCCACCAGTAGTTTCTATGTCGAGAATAGCGTACATAAGTCAGCCTCCTAGCTCCCAAAGGAAATTAAAAATGTTAGTAAAAATATATTTTTCCATATTATGCGATTCCCCCTTCGGGGGTTAGGGGGCTTCGTCCTCCAAAGATACTACTTCCAATTCGAACCATGGTACTTCCGCACTCAATTGCAAGTTGGTAGTCGCCTGACATTCCCATGGAAAGAATTGACAATTGACAATTAACAATTGATAATGACTTTTTAGTGTCAAAAATCGATTTTAAATGCTCGAATTCTTTCTGGATTTGGAATTGGTTATCTGTAAAAGTTGCCATTCCCATTAATCCCACAATTCTTATATTGTTCATTACTTTAAAGGATTCAGAATCTAATAAATTGTTTAATTCATCTTCATTTAAACCAAATTTGGTTTCTTCTTCTGCAATATGTATTTGAAGTAAACAATCAATTATTCGATTATTTTTCAAGGATTGTTTGTTGATTTCTTCTAATAATTTCAAGCTATCAACTCCGTGAATCAAACTCACATAAGGCGCCATGAATTTCACTTTATTGGTTTGAATATGACCTATCATATGCCATTGAATATCTTTTGGCATTTGTTCCCATTTTTCAGTCATTTCTTGGATTTTATTTTCTCCAAAAACGCGTTGACCAGCATTAAAAGCCACCATCAAATCAGTAACTGGTTTGGTTTTTGAAACTGCAACAAGAATTACACTTTCAGGTAATGCCGATTTTATTTTGAGTAAATTTTCTTTTATTGACATTTAATATTCAATTAAGAAAGGAATTGTTTTGCAATTTTCTCTGCTTTTTTACTCTCGCTGTAATCATAGAACCCTTCACCAGATTTAGAACCTAATTTTCCAGCGCGAACCATATTTACTAAAAGTGGGCAAGGAGCGTATTTTGGATTTTTGAATCCGTCATACATAACATTTAAAATGGCTAAACACACGTCTAATCCAATAAAATCAGCTAATTGCAATGGTCCCATTGGTTGTCCCATTCCTAATTTCATAACCGTATCAATTTCATATACACCAGCCACTTTATTGTATAAGGTTTCAATAGCTTCATTTATCATTGGCATCAAAATTCTATTAGCAACAAAACCAGGATAATCATTGACTTCAACGGGAGTTTTACCTAATTTTTCAGATAAATCCATGATGATTTTTGTAACTTCATCAGAGGTATTGTAGCCACGAATAATTTCTACCAATTTCATAATGGGCACAGGATTCATAAAGTGCATACCTATAACTCTTTCAGGATGAGCCACAACGGCACCTATTTGCGTAATTGAAATAGAAGAGGTATTGGTGGCCAAAATCGTATTGTGTGAACAAACTTCGTTCAGTTGTTTAAAAATATTTAGTTTTAATTCTACATTTTCTGTGGCAGCTTCAACCACTAAATCAACACCTACAACCCCATCTTTTATATCAGTATAAGTGATAATATTGGAAATAGTTTTGAATTTATCTTCTTCAGTAATAGTACCTTTGGTAACCATTCGATCCAAATTAGTAGCAATAGTCGCCATTCCATTATCCAATGATTTCTCTGAAATATCTATTAGTTTTACGGTAAATCCGCTTTGAGCAAAGGTATGAGCAATACCATTCCCCATAGTTCCAGCTCCAATTACAGCTATTATTTTCATATATTATTTATTAAAACAGTCAATTATTTGATAAGCAACTCGTAAAGCATTTGTTCCTTGTTCTAAAGTAACAACTGGAGATGTATTGTTGTTTATAGCCTCCGCAAAAGAATTAAGTTCGTCTAAAATGGCATTATTTTGTTCTACATCAGGATTTGCAAAATAGATTTGTTTCTTCACACCTTCTGCATTTTGTAAAATCATATCAAAATCACCAGGAACTTCAGGAGCATCTTTCATTTTTACGACTTCACATTTTTTTTCAAGGAAATCAACAGAAATGTAAGCGTCTTTTTGAAAAAAACGAGATTTACGCATATTTTTTAAGGAAATTCTGCTGGCTGTTAAATTGGCAACACAACCATTTTCGAATTCAATTCTAGCATTGGCAATATCAGGAGTTTCACTAATTACAGAAACTCCACTTGCATTAATCAATTTAACTTTAGAAGGAACCACACTCAAAATCGCATCAATATCGTGTATCATCAAATCTAAAACTACTGGAACATCAGTGCCACGAGGATTAAATTCTGCCAATCTATGTGTTTCAATAAACATTGGATTTTCAATCATATCCTTTGTAGCAATAAATGCAGGATTAAATCTTTCTACATGACCAACTTGCCCTTTTACTTTATATTCATTTGCTAAAGCAATAATTTCTTCAGCCTCAGAGACAGTATTTGAAATAGGTTTTTCGATAAAAACATGTTTCCCTGATTTGATAGCCACTTTAGCACATTTATAATGAGAAAGAGTAGGGGTTACAATGTCAATAACATCCACTGCGTGAATTAAAGTCGCTATGGTGTGAAATTGTTTGTAGCCAAACTCATTCGCTATTTTTGCACCATTTTCATGATTTTCATCATAAAAACCAACCAATTCATATTTTTCGGATTGTTGTAATAATCTTAAATGTATTTTTCCGAGATGTCCAGCACCTAAAACTCCTACTTTTAACATAACTAAGTATTTTCAACAAAAATAGTAATAAATTGATAATTAATTATTGCATTTAAAATTAAATACATCATATAAATTAACAATTACTTTCTTAAATTTACATCATAAATAATAATTAGTTTTGAAAGATACATCCAAACATCAAGGACTTAGAAATCAGCTCGTCAAATTGTTGCAAGAAAAAGGGATTGTTGATAAAAACGTATTAAAAGCAATTAGCACTATTCCACGACATCTGTTTTTAAATTCTAGCTTTGAAGATTATGCTTATCAAGATAAAGCGTTTCCAATTGGCTCAGGACAAACTATTTCTCAACCTTTTACCGTTGCTTTCCAAAGCCAATTATTAGAAATTAAAAAAGGTGATAAAATTTTGGAAATAGGAACAGGCTCAGGCTATCAAACTGCAGTTTTATTTTTTATGGGAGCCAAAGTTTATAGTGTAGAACGACAAAATGAGTTGTTCAAACAAACATCAGCTTTGTTGCCAAAATTAGGAATTCGTCCCAAACATCTTTCATTTGGGGACGGTTACAAAGGATTGCCAAATCATGCCCCTTTTGACAGTATTATAGTGACTGCAGGAGCTCCTACAATTCCAAAACCACTAATGGCGCAATTAAAAATAGGTGGAAAGTTGATTATTCCAGTTGGGGATGAAAATCAAATAATGATTAAACTTATTAGAAAAAATGAAACCCAATTTGAAAAACATGAATGCGGTGATTTTAAATTCGTACCTTTATTAGAAGATAAAAAATAAAACAAAAACCCCGAAATCTCGAGGTTTATTGCCCAATAATATTTAAATAACGCTCCAAACTTTCTTTCTCAATTTGAGCAATAAACATCAAAAAATCTTCTTTGTTGTTTTTAGTTTGAGCAGTTTCAAGCGAATTATAGTATTGCATTCTATTTTCGTAATCCCCTTTTATATTAGCAATTACATAACCATGTTGTAGCAAAATAAGGTTCATTACTAAACGAGAACTTCTACCATTTCCGTCAATAAAAGGATGAATTGTTACCATTCTTTCATGAAGCTCTGCAGCCAATAGAACCGGGTGTAATCTCTTTTTATTGGATTCATACCAAATAAAGAAATTCTCCATTTCTTTGGCAACTAAAAAAGGTTGAGGAGGTAAATGCGAACTTCCTTTAATCATGACTTGAACTTTTCTATATTTGCCTGCATCTTCAGGTTGAATACCTCTCAAAATCAAATTATGGATAGAAAGTACTTCTCGCTCGTTTAAAGGTGAATTTCTTTCCATTAAATGCTTGATATAAACAATTGCTTCTTGATGATTGATAACTTCAAGATGCTCTCTCATGCTTTTGCCTGAGATTGTTAACCCTTCATTTATAACTAAATCTGTTTCTCGAAGTGTTAAAGTATTTCCCTCAATTCGATTACTTTCAAAGGTATATTCTAATTCTAAAGCCTGAGCAATTTTAAAACTATCAAGCTTTCTAAAATTATCTAGTTTAGCTTTTAAGGCATCTATTTCATTGATAATTGTTGTTAAATTATTAGAAATTTTTCTCTTGCTAATTCCGTAATTATTTTCAACTTCTTCTCGAACAATATTCATTGCTTTTAATGCAAATTCATCGTTGCCAATTTCGTATAACAATTTTTCTTTGAACCAAGCAATCATTATAATTTCTAAATCTATTTCTAATAGTGATGCTAACTTTATTACTTGTTCTTTAGTAGGTTTTCTTGAACCACTTTCAAACTTACTTATAAGCGCCTGATCGATACCTAGTAGTTGAGCTACTTCTCTAGTTTTCAATCCTTTTTTCTCTCTGGCTACTCTTAATAAAGTTTTCATTTTAGTTATTTTAAATGTCAAGACAAATTTAGTCATTTTTTATCAGAAAAAAAACTTTTTTCAAAATTCTTTTTTTATTCGATCTAAATCTCTCTTTGTATCTTGTTCTTTTAAGGATTCTCGTTTGTCATAAGTTTTTTTGCCTCTACAAAGACCTATTTCTAATTTTGCGATACCTTTTTCATTGGTAAATAATTTTAAAGGTACAATTGTTAATCCTTTTGCTTGAACACTTCTTTCCAATCCTTTAAGTTCTCTCTTATTTAAAAGTAATTTTCTTTCGCTCCGTGCTTTATGATTGAATTGATTTCCATAAGTGTATTCTTCGATATAGGTATTTATCGCAAAAAGTTCGATGCCATTAAATTCACAAAAACTTTCTGTAATATTTGCTTTGCCAAGACGTATTGATTTTATTTCTGTTCCAGCCAAAACAATTCCAGCGGTATACGTTTCGATTATTTCGTAATCAAATCTTGCTCTTTTGTTTAATATGTTAATAGTTTTCAGCATCTAGGTGCAAATGTACGATAACAATTCATTAATTTTGTTGGTATACAAGATCTTTTTAATTTCTTAAATAACACTTATTTATTTTATGTCAAACAATAATCCCGATCCTCTTCATGGTGTTACTCTGCAAAAAATAATGGAGTATTTGGTTGATTATTATGGATTTCACACACTTGGTGAATTAATTAAAATAAAGTGTTTTATTTCTAATCCAAGTGTAAAATCAAGTCTTACCTTTTTGAGAAAAACAGACTGGGCTAGAAAAAAAGTAGAAGAATTATATATTAAATCTTTACGATAATTTTCTGTGTTTCCAGCGTTTATGAGTCCAAAGATAATATTCTGGTTTTTCATAAATTTGTTTTTCAACCATTTTTAAAAACCGATCTGTAATTTCATAATTAGGCTCTTCTTTAGCATTTTCAGACAATACTTCTAACTCAGCTTCATAAAAACCTCTTCCTAATTTTCTTGTTCTTAAAAAAAGAACATTCATATCGTATTTTTTTGCCAACATTTCACCTCCGGTGTGAATTGGAACTTCAATCCCCATAAATTTATTCCAGTGAAAGAAAGAACCCAATTTTGGAGATTGATCACTAATCAAACCATAAAGACCAAGTTTTTTATTTCTATAATTAGTACCCATTGTTGGAATTGTTTCCTTGGTTGTGATTAATGTAGCTTTAAATTTTGATCTAATGTCGCGTACCAATTTGTCAAAATAGCGGTTGTTAATTTTTTTATAAACAGCATATCCTTCAAATGAAATTTTACTATTTAATGAAACTGCCCATTCATAACTTGCATAATGTGCACAAAGCAAAGCGATACTTTTTCCTTTTTTCTCCAAATCGTGATAAACTTCGATATTTTTAAATTTATATCTTCTCTCCATTTCACTCTCAGAAATGGTTAGCGTTTTGATCATTTCCAAAAAAACATCACACATGTTTTTATACGATTTTTTTTCAATTTCAAATCTTTCTTTATCTGATAAATGAGGCAGTGTTAAAGTTAAATTTTCTCTAACTGTTTTTTTTCGATAACCAATGATGTAATAGGTTAAAATGTAAAACACATCTGAAAGAATATATAATAATCTAAAAGGAAGTAAGGATATACACCATAAAATCGGATAAAGAAAAATATAAATTATTAGCTGCATTAGGTAATTAATTTTTTGCAAATATACATTAAATTATTTTTTTTATACGGAATGTCTAAACCTAAAAAACTATCTTTACTTTTACTAAAGATTTAAATTTACGATAATGAATATTTTATTAATTATAATTATAGTACTAACTATTATTGTTAGTTTCAAAGGTTTTGAAGACAATTCTTTTTTTAGAAAATTTGAATTTCATATCGGTAGTATTCGTTCTGGCGAGCAATTTCGAATGATTTCCTCAGCATTTTTACACGCCGACATTTCACATTTGGCGTTTAATATGTTGACATTGTATTTCTTCGCGCCAGTTGTATATGGCTTTTTAGGTAATATCTCTTTTGGATTAATTTATTTAGGTAGTTTAATTTTTGGGAGTTTATTGACTTTGTATTTTCATTCAAATGATTATTCTTATCGCGCGATTGGTGCTTCTGGAGCGGTAACCGGTGTATTGTATTCAGCAATATTATTGCAACCGGATATGAATTTATATCTATTTTTTATACCCATCCCGATTCCAGCTTACATTT